>Ga0315282_10005683_pt1 | contig 21147 bp, 17 predicted proteins | sample YL17G07_20_MG_FD_203693 | JGI IMG/M metagenome (GOLD analysis project Ga0315282, IMG submission 203693) | Sediment microbial communities from Yellowstone Lake, YNP, Wyoming, USA - YL17G07_20 | ecosystem: Environmental > Aquatic > Freshwater > Lake > Sediment | place: USA: Wyoming | collected... | reverse complement strand
TCCATCGATAGCAACAACCATCCGTACAATGATCCGGCTGGAACGAACCTTCGTCAAGGCGCACCGAATCCGCCTTCCCTCGGCGCACGGCCTGACTGTGCTCGCACCGCGAACCGCACGGGCGGCGAGGAGCGTCTCATTTTGATAATATCCATACTAGACAAAATGTTAGGTGGCAATGCTTACCGCCGGCGCACCGGTGACGGGCGATGCTGAGACAACGACGCCGGGTGATGCAGGTGGCTCAGTCGGCTGCAACCAGTTGGTAATGCGAATCTTAGTAAATGTGGTATGGTTGTTGCTCAAACGGTGCAACGAGATACGTAGAGCAGGAGCACATACCTGGTGAGGCATTGGGGGGTCAGGGGTATGCCGACATGCTGGGTTCAAGACCGGTTGTACCGTTCTCGCGGCGCGGCCGGCGACCTCACACAGGTGGAGACATACATGGCATCGAGCACAACAATCCTCGTGGTGAAGTGGGACGAACAAATCAGTTCTCTCGTCCGGTCGACTCTGGAAGGAGAGAGCTACGAGGTCATACAGGCGACCTCCATGTTCGAGACGCTCCAGACAGTCCGTACCGGCACGCTGCGCGCGGTGGTTCTTCCTACCGACTTCCTCATAGCTGACGGCGGGTGGATGCTGGGCGAGGCGATCTGGGAGGAACGCAAAGAGACGGCGATTCTGTTCATCAGAGGGTGGACCGACAGCGGTCCTATTCCGCGGATGGCGGGGCCGCACGCAGTCCTATCCCGCCCGATCAGACGGGACGAACTCATGTCTGCGGTGGGAAAGCTACTCGGGTGCGAACGCTGAGAAGTCCGTGCGGCAAATCCCGGCTTTGGGTGGCGCGGGGCTGGGTTGGGGGGCGTCAGTACGCCTCCGGGTCGCCCGGGCGACCCATACCGACCATGAGAAGGGACGGCCTGGTGTGGCTGGGGGGCAGATCCACGCCCAGGCCGCCTGTGGGTGATGGGGTGCGGTGAACCGCCCCCATCACCTCGCTTGAGTTCTTTGAATATGCGCAATTTTGACCGCTTGTCCAGACCCCAGGCTTCGCTCAACCCCTGCCAACACGAGCACCGGCTCCAACAGTTCCTCCCTGCTGAGCGGCATCGTACCCGTCCGGACCATCGAGAGCACGACTTGGAGACCGTCGAAGTAGCATGTGCCCGAGTCGAGCACTCGTCCGACCCACCCCTGTTTCCCGAACGCGAGCATGTGGAAGACGTACGCCGCGTCGCCGAGGAAGTTGAGCGTCATCACCTGCCCATCGTCGTAGTGCAGCGTGGCAACGACGTTCTTCTTATTCTCCGCCGCGTGCACGCGTTCGACTCCAGTCCCCAGCAAAGCCTGTGCCATCTCGACGAGGTGCACTCCGTAGAAAGGCAATCCCCCATACTCGCTCTCTCGGTCCGCTGGTCCACTGAACACTGCCGATCTGACGGGACCCTTGTCGTCGGCTTCCTTCTTGAAGGCGAGCATGTCCCGGGCGTACCGGAGGGTTGAAAACGAGGTCAGCGGCGTACCCGTCTCCTCCGCCAGTCCGAGGAGCGCCCGCGCATCGCCCGGTCTGATGGCGAGCGGCTTGTCGATGAACGTGGGAATCCGGGCACGGAGGAACGGTTCGGCGTACTGCCGGTGCAGGTCGCCATGGCGAAACACGACCAGAACCGCGTCCACGTTCCCGATCATCTCCTCGGGCTTCTCCACGATCTTCGGAATCCTCCCGGCTTCGGCCACCTCCTTGTTCCGTGCCGGATCGAGTCCAAACAGGGCGGTAACCTGCGCCCCGTCCAGGTGGAGCTGTTCATCGAGGTTGCAGAGCTTGCTGAATGCGATCGCGTGCGAGTTGTCCGAGCCGATAATGCCGATGCGGATCATGGCAGTCCTCCGTGGAAGTGTGCGTCGTGACGTAGGTTGGCGGGCGGACGACGCTCGTCCGTTCACACAAGCAGGCCGAGCCCGCTCGTGCCCACTTGCAGAGATACGAGTACGCATTGGTTGCGCTTGGACGGTCCGGTTATCGCCGTCCGGAGCAGTTCGCCGGAACGTCATTCCGAACGGAGAACTCGCCGGTGGCGAGTTCTTGAACGAGTTCGCTGCGAACTCGCGGGGGAATCTCTAACATATTGAGAATGAAAGAGATTCTTCGCTTTCGCTCAGAATGACCGCTAGCTTTCAAGGGCGGCTCACGGGTTTCGTACGCTCTTTTCCACAAGTGGGCACTAGCAGGCCAGTTGTGAACGGTGCGCGGCCCATTCGTCAGCACGCTCTCTTACGCAAGGAAGCATTAGGAGAACCGGTGTACAGATGGGCGACGTTCCCATACAACCTAGCGTGCGTCCGTACAGCGGGGCAAGCCGTCTTGCGGGCTCGCTCGCTTGACGCTTGCCGGATGCCGTGCTACCTTACTGCGTGCCTAACCCACGCCGACGAGCTACCTTAGTCTCGGCGGAACCTGTCACAGAGTGTCGCACGACGGCGTCGCATCCATGCGAACCCTGAGAGTGCGTACGGACCGTGGCTTCCTGCCACCAGACCCCTCGGTTTCGCTCACAATGACGCCCCTAGCGCCGGTCGTGCTGAGCGGAGCGAAGGATCGGGTTCGGCCGCGAAGCGGATTTCTGGCACGCACTCTCAGAGGTCCAACGACCGCACCGGCCTCCGCCGCGTCGTGGCTGCTCCTCTCGTCGGTCCTCGTCGTGCTGGCGACGAGTGGCGCAGGGCTCGCGCACCCAGACCTCCCCACGCCGGCCCGTGAGGGTGTTGGTAGCGAGAATGCCACCGAGCGGAGGTGGCAGGACGCCCAGTACGACGCCGGTTCCGCCGATGACGGTCGCTTCGTCGAACATCACCTCACCCGTGCGCTTCTCGAAGCCTTCTCTTCCGCACCGCTATCGGGGCGCAACGTCGTCATAACACCCGTGGTGGGGCAAAAGCCCCAACCGCTCGTCGAGCGCGGCATCCTCCGTGCCGTCCTCGCGGCAAATGGCCACGTGTGCGGCTCCGGGTCGGTTGCGCTTCCCGCTGAACCGTGCTGGCAGCTCCGCTACGGGGTTGTGGATCTTCGGCTCGACGCGGCAAGGGAGGGCATAACCTTCCTGTGGACGGAGCGTTGCCGGAGACGCTTGCGGGCGGACCTCATCCTCGAACTGAGCTCCTCGACGGGTGAGGTAGCATGGACGATCCCGCTCACCCTCGACGCGTCAGAGGTCCTCCCTTCGGATAGGGCTAAGTCCTTCGAAAACCCAACTGTTATTCCTCGCCATGAGATCCCCCGGGATCACCTCCTTCTCGAAGCCCTCGCGGTGACTGCCGTATTGGCAAGCTTTCTGCTCCTCGCTCGTTAGCAGCACGGTGCGCGCGCGTTGGCGTGGCTTTCGTGGTTGCTTCTCGGATGCTGCATTGTCTGAAAGGGTTCCTGCGATGAAAGGAGGAACCGGTGTCCTGACAGACCTGCCCTGACGGGTGCGAGGGGGGCTGATGCTTCTTGCGGCACGTTCGACTGAAGCACTCTGCCGAAGCGCCCGCGTTGACCATGAGGAGACCTTCCACGCAAGGCGCGAGACTGTCCCCCGGACTTCACCACGTGATCCCATTTCTCGGGCTCGTCATCACCCTCGTCGGGATTGCCGACGGGGTTTCCTGGCTCCTCATCGGCGAAAGCTTCGTGCCTCCTCCGCTCTGTCTGGTGCCGATCGCGTTGGGGGTCGCGCTCTACCGACGGTACATCACGCGGGCGACACGGGGCCAGAGAGTTCCGTGATCGCACTCCCTACCTCCGGCTTCGGTCCTGCCGTATCATAGTTCACAGCCCGTGGCAACGATCCGGCAGGACCTCCGCGCCTCACCGTGGCCGGCGCAGTGTCAACACGGTATTGACGGGTTTTCGGGCAGACACGAATGTCTGCCCGCCACCACAGCCGATTGGTGAGGTGGGCATCCCTGCCCGCCCGATCCCTCGTTACGACGTTGACGAGCCACCAGCGCGCCCATCGCTGCAACCGGAGAGTCCCTCGCCTGCGCTCGGGCGGACGACCGGAGCAACCGTGCCCACCGGAGCCATCCGTTTGCAGGCACTCCGCGACCCCGTACCAAACCGAGGCAACCCGGAAGCGAATTCCACGAGACCGATGACCGGAAAGACAGCGCACGCGACCACGTGGCGAGCCATCGTCTGGGGCGTCCTCGTTGTGGCCGTAATCAACCTCTGGACGGCACACTGCGAGTACGTCGTGCGAGCAAGCCGCCTGAATGGCAGCCACTTCCCAGTTGCGCTCGTCGCGGCGATGGGCGTGCTCGTGCTCGTCGTCTGGCCGCTGCTCGCCCTGGCAGGGAAGACAGGGTGGGGCCCGACGACGATCGAACGGCGGATCATCCTCCTCATGGGTCTCGTGGGTGCGGCGATCCCGGCGAACGGTTTGACCGGATTCATGCTCGGCATCATCGCGACCCCCTACTACTACGCCACCCCGGAGAACAAGTGGGCGAGCTTCCACCCGTACATCCCCGGATGGATCGTTCCCCCGGATATGCACCACGCGATGCGCTGGTTCTTCAACGGCTTGCCGCCCGGCGAGACGATCCCCTGGTCGGTCTGGTGGATTCCCTTGTTCTGGTGGGCCACGTTCATCGCCGCCATCATCGCGCTGTGCCTCTCGCTGAGCATCATCCTGCGCCGCCAGTGGGTGGAGCATGAACGCCTGTCTTATCCCCTCGTCGAAGCCGGGATGAGCCTCGTCGCCGGAGGCGACGACCCGGAACGGCGCGGGCCGGTCTGGAGGTCGAGGCTCTTCTGGATCGGATTCGGCATCACGCTGTTCATCCTCTGCTGGAACGCCCTCGCCTGGATCGCACCGCTCCTCCCGACGATCGGCATTCAGGGGCGTGGACTTGTCCTGTTCAGAGGCGCTCCCGGCATGATGACGCGATTCAACTTCCTCACCATCGGGCTTTCCTACTTCGCTCCGCAGCAGGTGCTCGGCAGCCTCATCCTCGGATTTCTCGTCGCCTCGGGTGAGTCCGGGCTCTTCGCGCGGGTCGGGGTGAACTTCGGCGCGGCGGGCGACACTTGGACCAACGACGATGTGGGCCTCGGCTGGCAGAGCTTTGGGGCGATGGTGGTATTCGTCGCCTGGGGCCTCTGGCAGGCGCGCAGGCATCTTGCGGAGGTGTGCCGGACGGCGCGGCGAGGGGACGATGACGGGAAGGAGTTGCTATCGTATCGCTCCAGCCTCATCATCCTTCTGGCATCCGGCCTCTATACGTGGCTGTGGCTCCATCGGGCCGGGATGGACCTTTCCTTCGCCGGGATGTTCCTCCTTATGACCGTGATCGGCTATCTTGCCCTCGGACGCATGATCGCCGAGGCGGGATACGTCTACCAACGCCTGCCCATCAGCCCGCAGACGGCAACGGCGTTCACCCTCGGCGTCGAGGGATTCAGCCCGGCTACGATGACGGCGTTCGCCTTCTCCTACAGCCTCATCGCCAACGGACGCGGCCTGTTCATGCCCGCAATCGTGCAGGCAACCCGACTCGGCGATTCGGCGTCGCCAGGCGGGCGCGGTGAGATGCGCCGGCTCGTGGGAGCGGTCGCGCTTGCGTTTGCCGTCGGCATCGCCGTCTCGGTGGTGGTCACGCTCTACTACGGATACACGTACGGCGCGTACAACTTCCGCGTCTACCCCTTCTCGAGCGGCAATCGGGAGGCGTTCGGCCACACGATCCGGAAGATCGAAAACCCCTTCGGACCGGACCCGGCACGGCTCGGCATGGCGGGGATCGGCGCGGTGGTCATGGTCGTTCTGGTCTTCCTGCGCTATCACTTTCCCGGATTCCCGTTCCACCCCATCGGCTTCGTCTTCCCGTTCACGTATCTCACGCGCTTCGCGATCCTCTCGTTCTTCATCGCGTGGGCGGCGAAGTCCCTCATCCTCGGCATCGGCGGGGTCCGGCTCTACCGCCGCACGCAGCCGCTGTTCCTCGGTCTGGCGGTCGGCTATGCGTTCGGCGTCGCGGTGAGTTACCTCGTGGATTGGGTCTACTTTCCCGGTTCGGGGCACGGGATCCATTCGTGGTGAAACGGGTTTCTCACCTCGGTGGCAGAATCGCTCGAACGTGTTGACAATTCCCCGCTGGGCGTGTACCTTGGGGCATGTTGAGCTCGTGATGGGTCGGATATGCGGCTGAGTTGATGATCGTGCGGATCAGACTCACGCTGCTCGACTACCTCACGGTGAGCATGGTAGTCGGGTATTTCGTGGCGAAACTGATCTAGGTTGACGAAAGGAGGTTGTGGTTTGGAAGAGTAGACTGATACGGTACCTATTATGCCTCATGAACTCTTCACAATGGGTACTATCGCGCCGGTGCCCCGAAGCGGCCGGGGTCCTGCAACGCTTCTCCCTTTCGCGGGGGAGTTGACTCCGTTCCCATCCCGAGCGAAGCGAACAACACCTGTCATGCTGAGGGAGCGAGACTCCCCGCTGCGTTCGAGATGATGGCGATCAGCCCTTCCCGTACACGGTCCCGGGATCGAACACGCGCTCTCCATCTTCGACGAGTCCGCGCTCGGTGTGTTTCCGGTAGAAGCAGCTACGGTATCCGGTGTGACAGGCTCCTCCCGTCTGGCGCACCTTGAAGAGCAGTGCATCGCCGTCGCAGTCGATCCGGGCTTCGAGGACCTCTTGGACGTGTCCGGAGGTCTCTCCTTTCACCCACAGTTTGCCCCGCCTCCGGCTCCAATAGGTCATGATCCCGGTTGCCAGGGTCTTCTCAAGGGACTGGCGGTTCATGTAGGCGACCATGAGGACCTCGCCGTCCTGTGCATCCTGGGCGATCGCCAGTACCAGCCCCTGGTCGTCGAACTTCACGCTGTCGATCATGGGCGCGTCCCTTCGTTGGGGTCACACGGCGTGGCGCGTCATCCCGTGTGGTGGCGCGAAGCTTCCTAACGTACTCTCGCACGCCGGCTGACGAGGAGTTCCGGAGGGTTGTCCGGCAGGGCGATTGCATGAAAATGGCGTGGTGATGCGCCGCTTTCCCGCCCCGCCACCGAAGTGGCAGGCTACGGCGAACGCTCCGCGTTCGCAAGCACGGTCGGCTGAAGCCGACTGGAACACAGTCACCTTCAGGTAACTTTGCCATCCGTAGCCCCCGACTTCAGTCAGGGGGCGACAAATGCGGGCATTATGCCGGAGTATCAGGAAACGGCTTGTTCTCCATGCAATCGCCCTGGGTTGTCCGGCGACGACGCGCACGGGCGGCAGCCACGATGGCTGATCCAGGTCGGTAAGTCTGGGGCGCCACCTTCATGGGCTGTTCTGATGGAATAGCCACGCGGACAGCACGCCCCAGAGCACCCCGTTCACAAGCATCGGCACATCGTGCAGGAGGATCAGCTCCGGCGGATCGGTTTCTCCTCTCACGTAGATCAGGTAGAGGTACCTGAACACGCCGTAGAGCACGAACGGGATCGTCGTCATGAGGTAGCGCGAGTGGCTGGAATCGAACGTGAAGAGCGAGTAGGCAAGCACCGTCATCGTCGAGGCGACCACGATCAGGACGTCGAGGAACCGCAGAGGGTACTCTCCGAGGGTACGCCGGTGAGCTTCCGCGTCCTCCCCGAGCAGGACGACTTCGCTTCGCCGCTTACCGAGACTGATGAGCAGCGCGAGGGAGAGGGTGCATACGAGGATCCAGGGGCGCAGCACGACATCCACGGCAAGCGCCCCGGCGATGACCCGGAGGACGAACCCGGAGGCGACGCAGAAGATGTCCAGGATGACGGTGTGTTTCCACCAGAGGGTATAGAATGTGTTGATCGCCAGATAGCAGAGCGCGGTCCCGAACAGGCCGAGCGACAGGACGTAGCTTCCTCCCAAACTCACGGCGAGCAGCACCACGCCGAACAGCACGGCAAGCCAACGAGACACCTCTCCAGAAGCAAGCGGGCGCGAGCGCTTCCTCGGATGAAGACGATCCTGCTCGATGTCCTTCAGGTCGTTGAAGATGTACACGCCGCCGGACAGAGCGCAGAAGATCGCCACGGCGAGAAGCGCTCTGATGATCTTCCCATCGCCGAACAGCGCCCCACCGTAAACGGGAGCGGCAAGGACGAACACGTTCTTGACCCACTGACGAGGGCGGACCAGACGGACCAGACCAGAAATGGTCACAAGCATGATGTGAGTCATCTCCCGCCGGAGGACCGTTGACAGCGGACACGTGAAAGCTTATACTAGTGGGGCCGCCGAATAATAATCCTCGGAACTCAATAATCATTCACTCGCCGGATGCTCCGTCACGCGGACACGGTGGAGCCGACCATGGGGCTTTCGCAGAAGCTGGCGCGGCAGCGGAAAATCCTCCACATCGTCCGGACGCAAAGCGTCAGGACGCAGGCGGCGCTGGGGGCAGCCCTGCGCGAGGCGGGTTTCCCGGTGAGCCAGCCGACACTTTCGAAAGATATCGCCGAGCTGGGACTGGTCAAAGTGCCATTGTCCGACTCGGGATACCGCTATCAGGCCGCGCGCGAAGGCGGTCCTGAAGGCCAAGGACGACGGCTGCACCGTGCGCTGCGCGAGTTCCTTCTGGACTGGGAGCGAGCGGGACAGATACTCGTCCTCAAGACGATCGCAGGCCACGCCGCCGGAGTCGCGTGGGCGCTCGATGAGGCGAAGTGGCCCGAAGTCGTCGGGACGGTGGCCGGGGAGGATACCCTGCTCGTCGTCGCACGGACCGCCGCGCAGGCGAGGAAACTCGGCAAGCATCTCGAAGAGGTCCTCCGCGGATGAAGCGACCCGTTCACGTCACGATATTCGGCGCGTCCGGCTATACGGGTGTCGGCCTGTATGAGCTTTGCCTCCGACATCCCGGCGTCACGGTGAGCGCCGTCTCCGCGGAGCGTCACGCCGGAGAGAAGCTGTCGGCGGTGTTCCCCCGCCTCGCCGGCGTGGGCGAAGGTCCGCTCGTCAGCGTGGAGCAGGCCCTCGATGTCCCGGCGGACGTCGCGTTTCTCTGCCTGCCGCACGAGGCGGCGATGGCTATCGCGCCGCGCCTCCTGGAGAAGGGCGTCATCGTCATCGACCTGAGCGCCGACTTCCGCCTGGATAGCGCGGAAAGCTACAGGACGTGGTACAAGGTCGAGCACGCCGCGCCCGGTCTACTCGGAAGGAAAGTCTACGGCCTGCCCGAGTTCCATCGTGGGGCGATCAAGGGTGCGCAGCTCATCGCCGTGCCGGGGTGCTATCCGACCTCGGTGCAGATCGGTCTCGCGCCGCTGCTCCTCCGGAAGCTCGTGGACCCCCTCACGATCATCGTCGATAGCAAGTCCGGGGTCTCCGGCGCGGGGCGCAAGCTCACCCAGCGCACCCACTTCGTCGAGATGAACGAGAACCTCGCACCGTACAACGTCGGTCGGACGCACCGCCACGTCGGCGAGATCGAGCAGGAACTGACGAAGCTCGCCGGGACGACCGCGCAGGTGATCTTCGTACCGCACCTCGTCCCGATGAACCGGGGCATCCTCTCGACGATGTACGTCGACCTCGTGCGGGCGGCGACCACCGATGAACTCCTGCGCGCCTACCGGGAGCACTACCAGGGCGAGCGGTTCGTCCGGGTGGTTAATCACCTGCCGGAAACCGCGTTCGTGCAGGATACGAACTACGCCGACGTGTCCGTGCAGGTGGTCGAAGGCACAAGTCGCGCCGTCGTCTTCTGCGCCATCGACAACCTCGTGAAGGGCGCGTACGGGCAGGCGCTCCAGTGCATGAACATCGCCTGCGGGTTCGACGAGGCCGAGGGGCTGCCGCTCTAGCGAGATGGGCGAAACGCAGCGACCCCGAGACGAACCCAGGAGGACAACGCATCGGTGGCAACGGCGCTCGTCAAGATCGGCGGCTCGACGCTGGACGCGCCGGGTCTGGTTGATGAACTGGCGAGGGACCTCGTGCGTCTGGGCCCGGGCAAGGCGATCCTCGTTCACGGCGGGGGAAAGGACATCAACCGGGCGCTCGAACGGCTGGGACAGGTCTCGACGTTCATCGACGGGCTGCGGGTCACGGATGCCGCAGCCATCGACACGGTCGAGATGGTTCTCTCGGGGCAGGTGAATAAGCGGCTGGTCCGGGCCATCCTGGCGGCGAATGGCCGTGCCGTCGGGATCAGCGGCGTGGACGGGTCGCTGTTGTGCGCGGAGCCGTACGGGGACGGGCGCCTCGGCTTCGTCGGCGAGGTGTTCGACGTGCATCACGGCCTCCTCGTGACGCTTCTTAAACACGGGTTCTTCCCGGTGGTCTCGCCCATCAGCATCGGGAAGGATGGGATGCCGTACAACGTGAACGCGGACCACGCGGCAGCGGACCTGGCTGTGGCAATCCCGGTGGATGACCTCATCTTTGTCACCGACGTTCCGGGCGTCCTGGTCGAGGGACTGCCGGTTCCGACGCTCACCGTGTCGGACGTAGAGAACCTCATCGCCGCCGGGCAGATCACCGGAGGGATGGTTCCGAAGGTGCGCTCGTGCACCCAGGCGGTCCTGCGCGGCGTGGAACGGGTGCATATCCTCGCGTGGCAGGGGCCGATGACGATCTCAGAACACCTCGCGGGAAAGCTCACCCACGGCACGGTGATCACGCATTGAACGCCAGTCTGGGATACCGGCGCATCACCGCTCAATCAGGAGGCTAGTGTGATTGGCGAAGAATCCCTGGACACGCCCATCTTCGGAGCGTTGAGCACACGGGAGATCCTCCAGAAGAGCCAAACGTACCTTCTCCAGAACTACGCGCGTGCCGATCTCGTCCTCGAACGCGGCAACGGGGTATACGTCTTCGACAACGACGGAGAGCGCTATCTGGACTGTGTTTCCGGACTTGCCGTGAACGCGTTCGGACACGGCGACCACGAGATCGTCGAGGCGATCCGTCGCCAGGCGGGCAACCTCATTCACGTCTCGAACCTCTATCACTCGATCCCGGCGGCGCTCCTTGCCGAGCAACTGGTGAGACATTCGTGCGCGGACCGGGTCTTCTTCTGCAATTCCGGCACGGAGGCGATTGAGGCGTGCATCAAGTTCGCACGACGGTGGGCACGGGCGCAGGGCGGCGATGAGAAGGTCGAACTCGTCGCAACCAATCGCAGCTTCCACGGCCGGACGATGGGTGCGCTCTCCCTCACCGGACAGGAGAAGTACCAGGTTCCCTTCGCGCCACTCCTGCCCGGGGTGAGATTCGCCCGGTTCAACGATATCGACTCGACGCTCGCGCAGATCACGGAGAAGACCGCTGGCGTGTTCCTTGAGCCGATTCAGGCGGAGGGTGGCGTCTACCCGGCATCACCGGAGTACATCAACGCGGTGCGCCAGGCGTGTGACAGGCACGGAGCACTCCTCATCTTCGACGAGGTGCAGGTAGGGCTCGGACGGACGGGCAAGCTGTTCTGTTACGAGCACTACGAGGTCGAACCGGACCTCATCGCCCTCGCCAAGCCGCTCGCGGGCGGATTGCCCATCGGTGCCGTGCTCCTGAAGCAACACGTCGCCGACGCCATCAAGCAGGGCGATCATGCAGCCACCTTCGGCGGCGGTCCGCTCGTCTGTGCCGCCGCGCTCGCCGTCATCAGGAAGCTTCTGGCGAGCGACATGGTAGAGGGCGTGGCACGAAAAGGCTCGGCATTTGAGCGTCGCCTGCGGGAGCTGCAGGGCGCACACCCGGTCATCGCCGATGTGCGCGGCATGGGCCTGATCTGGGGAGTGGAGTTCGTGGAACCGGCGATGCCGTACCTCAACGCGTTTCGGGATCGGCGCGTGCTGACGTGCCTCGCCGGACCGAACGTGCTCAGGTTCGTCCCGCCGCTCGTCATCACCGAGGACCAGCTCCATCAGGTGGCGGACATTCTCGCGGAGATCCTCGCCGGGAAGGAGAAGGCCGCGGGGCCATAGGTGTCCGAGACGCTGCGGGCGCTGGCGCGTGGTACGCCCACTGGTGAGCGGCGAGGATATGTCCAAACGCACGACTTCGGTCGTGCAGTCGGAACGGAAGGGGTAGCAAAATGGCGTCGGAGATCAGGAAAGTCGTGCTGGCCTATTCGGGTGGCCTGGACACCTCGGTGATCATCCCGTGGCTGAAGGAGAACTACGGATGCGAGATCGTCGCGATGGTCGCCGATCTCGGACAGGGTGAAGACGAACTCGTGGGAGTCGAGGAGAAGGCGAGGAACAGCGGCGCTTCGGAATGCCACGTCCTGGACCTCAAGCGCGAGTTCATCGAAGAATACATCTGGCCGACGCTGAGAGCGGGTGCGATCTACGAGCGGAAGTACCTCCTCGGCACTTCGTTCGCTCGTCCAATCATCGCCAAGGCGCAGGTCGAACTGGCGCGGAAGGTGAGAGCCGACTCCCTCGCGCACGGCGCAACAGGAAAGGGAAACGATCAGGTGCGCTTCGAGGTGACGTACGCCGCACTTGCGCCCGACTTGAAGGTGATCGCACCGTGGCGGGACCCGAAGTGGACGATCCGCTCCCGCGAGGACGCGCTCGACTACGCCAGCGCCCACAACGTGCCGGTGAGCGCCTCGCGGAAGAGCATCTACAGCCGGGACCGCAACATCTGGCATCTTTCGCACGAGGGCGGGTTGCTGGAGGACCCGTCGTTGGAGCCTCCGCAGGACGTGTACGTGCTCACGGTTCACCCGGAAGACGCGCCTGACGTACCGACGTACGTGGAGCTGGACTTCGACAAAGGCGTCCCGGTCGGGATCAACGGCAAGCGGCTCGACAGCGTGACGCTCGTCATGGAACTGAACAAACTCGGCGCGGCGAACGGGGTCGGTAGGGCCGACCTCGTCGAGAACCGGCTCGTCGGGATGAAATCGCGCGGAGTGTACGAGACCCCCGGTGGGACGATCATCTACGCGGCGCATCGGGAACTTGAGAGCCTCGTCCTCGACCGGGAAACGCTGCATTACAAGGACATCGTCGCGCAACGGTATGCGGAACTCGTCTACTACGGAAAGTGGTTCACCCCCCTGCGCGAGGCGCTCGATGCGTTCGTGAACGTCACGCAACGGAACATGACCGGCAAGGTCCGGATGAAGCTCTACAAGGGCAGTTGCACCGTCGCCGGGGTCGAGAGCCCTCTCTCGCTCTATAGCGAGTCGCTCGCCACGTTCGGAGCGTCCGACTATCGGCAGAGCGACGCCACCGGCTTCATCAAGCTCTTCGCACTGCCGGAACGAACGATGGCGCTGCTGAAGCGTCAGAAGACATGACCTGACACCGGAAGGGTAGCGCATGGGCCGCCCTTCCGTGCCATGGGTGCGGGATTCGACGCCATGACCGACGCCAAGCTCTGGGATGGCCGTTTCTCCCGACCGACGGAGAAGCTCATGGAGGAGTTCAATGCCTCCATCCGGTTCGACATCCGGCTCTGGGAGGCTGACATCGAGGGCAACCTCGCGCAGGCGGAAGCCCTGCGGCGGTGCGGTGTGCTCTCTTCGGAGGAGTGGGCAAGTATCGTCGTCGGTCTGCACGAGGTCGGCAACGAGATCGCGGAGGACCGCTACAAGCCCGGCCCGGAAATGGAAGACATCCACATGGCCGTCGAGCGGCGGCTGACGGACATAGTCGGACCGGCGGGCGGGAAGATTCACACCGGGCGCAGCCGGAACGATCAGGTGTCGCTCGACGTTCGATTGTACTTGCGCCGTGCGGTCCAGAGCTTGGAGCGCGACATCAGGGCGGTGCAACGGGTTCTCATCGAACGTGCCGAGCAGGAGATTGATACGTTCGTCCCCGGATACACGCACCTCCAGCAGGCCCAGCCCGTGAGGCTGGCTCATTACCTGCTCGCCCTGTTCTGGATGCTCGAACGCGATCTCGGCAGGCTGCGCCACGCTCGCGCGCGAGGCGACCGAATGCCGCTTGGCGCGGGCGCGCTCGCCGGGACGGCGTTCCCCATCGACCGGGGGTTCCTCTGCCGAAGGCTCGGCTTCAGCGCGCCGACAGAGAACAGCATCGACGCGGTGAGCGACCGGGACCATCTCGTCGAAGCCGTGAGCGCGCTTGCGATCCTCCTGACCCACCTGAGCAGGTTCGCGGAAGACTGGGTGATTTGGTCGAGCCGCGAGTTCTCGTTCGTCGAACTCGACGATGCATACGCCACCGGCAGCAGCATGATGCCGCAGAAGAAGAATCCCGACTCGCTGGAACTCATCCGGGGGAAGGCAGGGCGCGTCTACGGGGATCTCCTGGCGCTCCTCACGATTCAGAAGGGGTTGCCGCTCACGTACGGCAAGGACCTTCAGGAGGACAAGGAGCCGCTGTTCGACGCCCTCGACACGGCAGCGGTGTGCCTTCGGGTCTTCGCCGGTGTCGTGGGAACGATGAAGTTCCGTAGAGAGCGGCTTCGGGAGGCGCTCGACCCGAATCTCTACGCGACGGACCTCGCGGACTTGCTCGTCGAGCGCGGCATGCCGTTCCGCCAGGCGCACCGCGTGGTCGGGAAACTCGTCGGCAGGGCCGTTGATGCGGGTGTTGCGTTGACCGATCTCCCGTGGGACGACTATGCAGCGGCGAGCGAGTTGTTCAGACGGGAAGACGTGAACCGAGTCTCCCCGGCATGGAGTACCGACCGCCGCTCCGTCCAGGGTGGAACGGCGCGAGGGGCAGTCGCGGAGCAGATCAAGCGGGCGAGGGCCATTCTCGGCGGGTTCGGGAAGAACCCGGTAGAGGAGTGAACAGACGATGATACGTCCGGCACGGATCGCCGATGTCGCCGAGATGACCAAACTCATCAACGCGTTCGCGCAGAAGAACCTCATGCTCCCGCGCCCTGTCAACAAGATGTACGAGCAGGTCCGCGATTTCTACGTCGTCGAGGAAGACGGCCTCGTCGTCGGCTGCGGGGCGGTACACGTGTTGTGGTACGATCTTGCGGAGATCCGCTCGGTGGCGGTCCGCGAAGACTATCAGCGGCGTGGCTACGGTCGCCAGTTGGTGGAGGCCCTCATCGGGGACGCAAAGCAGCTCGGCGTGCATGAGGTGTTCATGCTCATCCTGCCGGACGGCCCAATGGCGAAGCTCGGACGGAAGTTCGGATTCCGCGAGGTGAGCAAGGACGAGCTGCCGCACAAGGTGTGGAGCGACTGCCTCAATTGCCCGAAGTTCACTCAGTGCGACGAAATCGCGCTCATGGCGGAAGTCGGACCGAAGGTCAAGTCACCCCACGAGTGGACATCGGTGATGAACGCCTACGTTCGGAAACCCACCGAGGGACCGATCAGCCTTTCCCACGAGCTTCCCATCGTGGGCAACGGCTGACCCGTTCCCATTGCGGCGGCACATTCCACACACGACGATGGCGTCGCATGGGTCGCCGGTGTCGCAACGGCGTTGCGGGAAGCGTAATGCAAAAGCTCCTCGAGGAGAAGGTCGAGCACTACTGGGGCTTTCGTGGTCCGTTTGTGATCCGGCAGGTGAGGGACGATCCGCTTCGCCGCACGTGGTGGATGTACACGCGGAACGGACCGGTGATGATCAAGTGGTTCGGCAGCCCGGACGAGCGGGATACAGTCGTCGCCTCCCTGAGGTTGCATTACTGGGCCGCGCAGCAGGGAGCAGCCCTCGCGCAGCTCTTGCCGGTGCGTGACGGTTCCGTGTCACTGGACGAAGAGGATGGTGTGCTCGCGGTCTTCGAGTACGTTGACGGTGCGGTGGGTGTTGCCGACTGGAAGGTGCTCGGACGGGCGGTCGCACGGTTGCACGCTCTCGGAACGCCGGAGTTCGCCCGGCGCTCGCGTTTCTGTCCGCGCCGGTCCCTGCCGGAAGCGGAACGGCACCTGACCGGTTTCCTTGCACGTTCGCGCGGGCAGGAACTGCATGAGCCGGCGGAACGTGCGCTCGGCATCCTTCGGACGCTTCCCTCACTCCGCGTCCTCCCCATCGGTATCATCCACACCGACATGGGCATCGCGCACACCCTCACCCGGAGCACCGGTGAGGTCGTCTTCCTCGACACGCTCGATATCGGTGTCGGGCCGCTCGCAATGGATTTTCCTCCCATTCTCTGCGAGCACCTATCCCACCTCGACACAGGGGGAAAGGCCTCTCGCCTGAACCGGTCCGCGGCATGTGAGTTCCTCGAAGAGTACGAGCGCATACGTCCTCTCACTCCCCACGAGCGCCGACTCATACTCCCCATACACCGCGCCTACATCATCTGTCACGCGGCCCGGTATCTCGATCAGGCGTGGCGTTCCGGAGCACCAGAGTTTCTCGCACGCGCGCACACCTATTTCCACTGGCTCGACTACGCGGAACAGATGATCCCGCAGGACCTCGTACCACTCCTCACCGGGTCCGCACGCTGAGCTGGCGGCACGGGATCTACCTTCCCGTTGACGGGCTGGTCCACCACGAAGCAACGTACATTCACCCATGAGCGTAACTTTCGCCGGCTTCCGTCGTCTATATTAAGAGGAGACAGCAGACCTCTGTTCCTCGGCGATCTCCGAAGGGTACCCCATGCCGCTTCACCACGTTCGCGAAAGCCTCTTGCCTCGGCTGTCCCTGCGCAAGCCGGTCACGGTCATCATGATCTTCATCGCGCTCCTCGTGGTTGGGATCATCGCCTACACGCGCATCCCCATCACCCTGCTACCGGGCGGGATGGAGAACCGGTGGCTGGGCCTCTGGGTTCCGTACCCGAACGCAAGCCCCGCTGAGGTCGAACAGCAGATCACTCGTCCCGTCGAGGCGGTTCTCCGCACGATGAGCAACATCGAGCAGATCGTCACGAACAGCGGCGAGAGCGGCTGTTGGGCGTCAGTGGTCTTCCGACAGACGGCGGACATGAATGAGGCGTACAACCAGCTGCGGGACCGGGTCGACCGCCTCATGGTCGAACTGCCTGAGGATGTCCGCCGGGTGTGGATTCGGAAGTGGAGCGACGAGGACATTCCCGTCATCGGGATCGACTTCATCGTCACGGGCAGGCACGGCAATCTCTACACCCTTGTAGAAGAGCAGATGAAGCAGCCACTCGAACAGGTCGACGGGGTGGCAAACGTCGGAATCTGGGGCGCGGAAGCGTCCCGCGTCGAGATCTCCCTCGTCCGGGATCGCATCAACGCCCACAACGTGAACATGTACCGGCTCGTCGAACAGTTGCAGCGCGACAACTTCGCCCTGTCGAGCGGCTGGATATCGGAAGGGTCGCGCAAGCTCTACGTCCGGTCGGACTCACGGTTCCGTGCTCTGGACGACATCCGCAACCTGCCGATTGAGGGAAGTCCAGGGCTGACGTTGAGCGACATCGCGGAGATCACCTATGCGCCGCCGGAGCGCGAGCACTTCTTCCGGCTCGACGGCCAGCCCGGGGTCGGAGTGTGGATTCGCAAGGAGTCAATGGCGAACACCGTGGACGTGACAAGCCGCATCCTCGACGCGCTCGAGAACCATATCCTCAAGCGCCCGCAGCTTCAAGGCTTCCACGCGCGGGTGTACTTCAACCAGGGCGACATCATCCTCGATTCGCTCGACCAGTTGCGCTCAAGTGGGTTGTGGGGCGCGCTGTTCGCAGTGCTCATCCTCTACTTCTTTCTCCGCCGTTACCGGATGACCCTCGTCATCACGATGGCGATTCCGCTTTCGATCCTGATGTCGCTCACGACGATCTACTTCATGGGGTGGTCGCTCAACATCGTCACGATGATGGGGCTCGTCCTCGGGTTCGGCATGGTGGTCGATAACTCCATCGTCGTCACGGAGGCGATCTACTCGCGATGCACCGCCGGTGAGGACGTATTCCACGCGAGCCTCCACGGGGCAAGCGAGGTTGGGCTGGCGATCACCATGTCCACGATGACGACCGTCGTCGTGTTCCTGCCCCTCATCTTCATGACCGGCAGCGTGGACATGGCCTTCTTCATGGCGCGCATCGGCATGCCGGTCATCTTCGCGCTGCTCGGTTCCCTCGTGGTGGCGTTGTTGTTCATCCCTCTCGTGACGAGCAAGGTAATGAGCTCGAGGCCGCCTATCGAGCCGAGGTCCATCAAATGGGCGTCCGGACTCTATGGCCGCACACTCGCCTGGGTCATGCACCACCGGCTCGAGGCGGTGCTCGTCGCCTTCGCTCTGTTCGCGACGATCCAGATTCCCATGAGCAAGACCCCGAAATCGAGCGGTATGCAGGGCGACGACGTTCCCAGTATCTCGGTGCGGTTCGACATGCCGGACTATTACACGCCGCAGCAGTCCGACAGCATCATGGTCCAGTACGAGAAGTTCATCCAGGAGAACCGAGAGAGATACGGTACAACGTATGTGCAGGTGGACATCTGGCGCGGCGGAGGAAGCGTCTGGGCGCCCGTCGTGCCGGACCGTCGCCCGTGGTACACCGTCGTCTACCACGACATCAGAGAGAAAATCGGCATTCCCGTCAAACGACCGCTGGTGAAGGAGAAAGTGCTTGAGCACTTCCGGGAAAACGCCCCCCGCTTCCCGGGCGTGAAGATGAGCATCGACAGACAGCAGGAGGAAGGACAACGCACCTCCGTCACCCTCTTCGGGGACGACACGAACACCCTGCTCAAGCTCGCAAAGGAAGTCGAGCGCAGGTTGCGCGTGCTTCCAGAGATTGCCGAAGTGAACTCCGACATGGAGCAGGGCAGGGACGAACTCCATCTGCGCGTGAACCGCGACCGCGCCCAGCAGTACGGTCTCGACGGAAGCACGATCGCGATGACCCTCAACGAGGTCATCCGGGGCAGACAGTTAGCCCCTTACCGCACGGCGGATCGGGACGTGGAACTGCGGATGGGGTTGCGGAAGGAGGATCGCCACACCCTCGATCAGGTGATGAACCTGGCGGTCGTAGGAGAAAACGGGAACCGCGTGGCGGTCAGGTCGCTCGTGGACGTGCAGGTGGACAAGGGCTTGCAGAGCATCCGGCGCGAGAACGGCAAGACGCGGGTGGTCGTCTCCGCGATCAGCACGAACCGGGACATCAAGAACCTCGCCGAGCGCATCAGAGAGGCGCTCAGAGACTTCGAGATGCCGCGCGGCTATCAGTGGACGCTCTCAGGTCGCTTCGAGCAGACCCAAGAGGAAGAGAAAGACCTCACGTTCGCGATCATCATGGCGACGGCGTTCGTCTTCCTTCTCATGGGCATCCTGTTCGAGTCGTTCATCCTGCCGCTTTCGGTGCTGCTGTCGATCCCGTTGAGTTTCCTCGGCGTGTACTGGCTCATCTACCTTATGGGTGAATCGTTCGACATGATGGCGGGGATCGGCACGATCATCCTGATCGGCGTCGTCGTGAACAACGCCATCGTCCTCGTGGACCTCATCAACCGCCTGCGGAAGGAAGAGTTCGAGCGCACCGAGGCGATCCTGGAGGCGGGAAAACAACGGTTCCGCCCCATCCTGATGACGAGCGGGACGACGATCTTTGGTCTTGCTCCGATGGCGCTCGGCAACGCGAACCTCATCGGGATACCCTATAATACCCTCGGCATCGCCATAATCGGCGGGTTGATCACGTCCACGTTCCTCACGCTCTTCGTCGTGCCACTCTTCTACACCCTCTTCGACGACCTGCGGATCACCGCCGCGAAGGTCCTCGCTCTGGCGCTTCACCGGGGCGAGTCCCGTTGAGGTGCGTCGCACGGCTCCGGGTTCTCCAGCTTGTAAGATGATCCCGGGGCCGCACCCCGAAGAGCCGCACCTCGCCGACTTCCAGCGAACCACGGTACGCGCGCCGGTTCAGTTAAGGTTGTTCCGAGAGCCGCCCCGATATTCGTATCTTATGCTTCACCGTACCGCAGCGGCAGGTTACGTCAGCGGGAAGTCGCACGATGTGCTGCCCGGAACGCTGAGGGGAATCGCGTGCGGCTCGGCTCGAACGCAACGGGATGTGACGGCGATGGAACCGGTCCCTGTCAGTGAGGAGACGGCTTTCTCGAAGGAGGCCGCCCTCGTCGCGCCGCCCGCGGAGCCGATTTCAGCGGAGCGCCCGAACCCGGACAGGGTGTTTGCCGAGGTCATGCGTCTGGCGTCGGAGTTCGACAGGAACGTCGATCTTCCGACCCTGCGCCGGGCGTACGTCTTCGCCTCGGAACGACACCGGGGCAGGTTCCGCGCCTCCGGGGACCCGTACGTCCTGCACGCCGTCGAGGTGGCGCGCATCCTCGCGGACATGCGCCTCGATACGCAGACCGTCGCTGCCGGCCTTCTCCACGACATCCTCGAAGACACACCGACACAACCGAAAGAACTGGAGGTGCAGTTCGGGGACGACATCGCCCAGATCGTCGATGGCGTCACGAAGATCTCGATGATCAAGCTCCACAGCCAAGAGCAGCGTCAGGTCGACAGCTTCCGCAAGATGCTCCTCGCCATCGCCAAGGACGTGCGCGTGCTTCTCGTCAAGTTCGCCGACCGACTCCACAACATGCGCACCCTCGAACACCTGACCCCGGACAAGCGGGTGCGCATCGCGCGAGAGACGCTGGACGTATACGCGCCCCTTGCGCACCGGTTCGGCATGGCGCGCATCCGACGGGAGCTTGAGGATCTGGCCTTCAAACACGTCAGCCCGGAGGCGTACGCGAAACTCGACCGGCTCGTCGAGCAGAAAGAGGAGCAGCTCAAGTCGTACATCGAGACGCTCTGCGCGAGCGTGAGAGACGGGCTGCTTGCCCGGCACATCCCGGCGGAAGTGGGTGGACGCCTTAAGCATCTCTACAGCATCCACCGGAAGATGGAGGCGCAGGGGAAACCGTTCGAGGAGATATACGACCTCCTCGCGATCCGGACCATCGTGGATACGCCGGACCAGTGCTACGACGCCCTGGCCTATCTCCACTTGCACCACCGACCACTCGAAGGACACTTCAAAGACTACATCGGAAGCCCCAAGTCCAACGGCTACCAGTCCCTCCACACGACGATCATTGACAAGAACGGCACGATCGTCGAGGTGCAGATCCGCACGAAAAAGATGCATCAGGTCGCCGAAGAAGGCATTGCGAGGCACTGGCTCTACAAGGAGGGACGTACCACACACGACATCGACGCGCAGACGCGCTGGGTGCGCCAGTTCCTCGAGTGGGCGGAGGAGATCAGGGACCCACGGG
>Ga0315282_10005682_pt1 | contig 21148 bp, 9 predicted proteins | sample YL17G07_20_MG_FD_203693 | JGI IMG/M metagenome (GOLD analysis project Ga0315282, IMG submission 203693) | Sediment microbial communities from Yellowstone Lake, YNP, Wyoming, USA - YL17G07_20 | ecosystem: Environmental > Aquatic > Freshwater > Lake > Sediment | place: USA: Wyoming | collected... | reverse complement strand
GCTCCGCAATCTCCAAGTTGGTAGCTATCAGCCTTCAGCTATTAGCTGATTGCTGATTGCTGACTGCATTTTGATTTTTGCCTTTTGACTTTCTTTGAGGTGTCATCTATCTGAACTACATCAGGGGGCCGGCTGAATCCACCTGACTAACAAACTCTAGCTAGGATTTTGCCACGACATAACCGACTGCGAAGCCTTCCAGACAGAAAGACCCCACTCCGGATGGGCCGTCGGCCAGAACAGCCACAGATTGACGCTTTTCATAGCATACGACACAGTGCAGTTCGTGGGGACAAGCCCGTAATCACCTTCGAAGTCAAAGGCATATCCTTCAGCCAATAGCTCCAGCGTTGGCAGGCTTATGAACTGCGGGTATGGGGGATTCCAACCAGGAGTACCAGGATGAACAGTAGAGTTCGCCACGCGCTTCGTATCCAGGGTGAAGTACCTGTCTTTGCTACCGCGGAGCCAATAGTCCCCGGTTGCATTGACCATTACGGTGTAATTCGGCGTGCTTGCATCGCTTGTTATCTCTGAAACATTTTTACATAGCGTCACGATGACATCGGATAGCTGGTTAGCATTAACGTCACGCGTCTCTCCCACTATAGCGCCGGGAACTGTTACCACTACCTCGCTATCTCTTATTATGCACGATGTATACGGTCCCCACTCACCAGAGCTGTATTCCAGCCAGCTCAGCGAACAGTTATCATAGGGGAAGTAATGACTTCCTGGTGCGGCACCACTGGGCACAGTCACCTTATACACCGCGGAGAAGTTAGTGCCATTAGCATAGGGGCCATACCACAGAATTTCTACCTCGTTGCTTGCGGCATTGGTTTCATTTGCGGTGGGGGAACACCACGTTTTATTAGCCTCAACCTCAAAACCAGCAGGGGCAAGGTCGGTGAGACCAACAGCAGAGAAGTTATTCAGAGGTGCGCTCCAATTTACGAACACCTCAAACGTGCCATTGGGATACAACATATTCGGACTTCTCAATGTTTCATTGATATGTCTAATAACATCGAATTCAGGAGGGAAAAGCACTTGAGAATCACCGGCCACATTTTCCCCATAAGGTCCTACAGAACCAAGATAATACTCGAGGTCTCCAACAAAGGTGTGAAATCCCGACTCGACATCATCGGGCACAGTCACCTTATATACCGCTGAGAAGCAAGTGCCGTTGCTAAACGACCCACTCCAGAAAATCTCTGCCGTATTGCCGGTAGCTTTAACTGAATTTGCTGCCGGGGTGCACCATGTTTTATTAACGGTCACATTCCAACCAGCGGGAGCACGTTCGCTGAGAGCGATAGAATTGAAGTTATTTGCAGGCGCGGTGAAGGTCACGGTGACATTGAACGTCCCCCCTCTCTGGACACCACCGGGCAAAACCCGGCTGGGATTGGCTTGCGGGTACGCCAAAGCTGTGCCCAGAGGCAAAAGGGCCAACCCCGTCAGTGCCACTATGGCAAACAGCACCACAGACAACCTCATTTTGTTAATTATAACACTAGCCCCCTCCCAATGGAAGGGGGCTAGGTACATCCGCCCGACTACCCAGCTTCAGCCAGGATATTCCCAGGAATGAAGCGCCTCCATGGCCTTCCATGAAGAAAGACCCCGCTCCAGATGTCCACTCGGTGGCAATAGCCACAAATTGACGCTTCCGAAAACATCTGTTACCAATTTGGATATACATCTCCATGCTGAAGGTAGCTGCCGCACAGCGCAGAAGCGTCGAGAATGTTTACATTCCCATCGCGGTTGAGGTCGGCATGGGCATTCCAGTTCGGACTACTCGGATTTGAAAGATAAGCACCACAAAGGGCAGAGGCATCAAGAATGTTAACAACATCGTTGTTATTCACATCACCCTCACGAGTAGTGCCAAAGTCGACCACAGTGGTGTTACCAGTACTTAGCGTTACCCCAGCCACCAGCTCGCTCAAGCAAGTCCAGTTCTTAATTCCGATATCGTAGGTACCCGGAGTAACATTGATGGAGAAAACCCCGGTATTGTTGGTGGTGGCGTTGGTTGTCCATAGCACATGGCTAAGATTACCAGACTCGAAGCCCTTCACCACAAACGGCTCTGCCCACTTAGTATTATTGCTGCCCCTTCCTGAGAAACTAACCTGCCCTTGCAAGGTAGCGCCGGCGGTCGGTGACACGGCAACGGCGTAGTCGATAACGGTCATCACCGGAAAGGCTTGATTGTACGGCCCCTGAGGTATCAGGTTGGCACCCGAGTTCTGACCTTGAAAGTTGACAATGGCAATGGGGTTCCCACCGGCATAGTTTTGCAGAGCCCAGCCGGGCCAGGGGGAGCCGCCAGGACCCGGGATTAACGGAATAACATTGTAGATATCATGGGAGACATACTGAGTATCGTTATGAACACCTGGCCCTGCGGCCGGGACACTTATATCCCAATAGGGGTCGCTGATGCCAAGCTGAGAGGTATTCGAGTTCACTCCAGCGCAGGTGACATAGTGCCCGCCGACGCGCCACCAGTAGTCAGAGTCATACTCGTGCTGCCAGAAGCCGAGAAGCAGCACCACATCCTCACACCTCTCCACCTCCCCCTCAATCCAGGTGAAGTTCGGCCGCAGCATTGTCGTCTCATTGTAATCGGCAGCGTAGGGGGTGGCATTGAGGTAGTCCCGTATCCCCTGTTGCATGTCCATGACATCGGTGCCGCTCTTGGTCGTGTTGCCAGTTCTCTGGCCATCGGTGTCCATACGAAATGCCAGGTCGTTAACCAGCGGTTCCACGTTAGTGACGTTGTGGTCGTCCCACGGAGCACTGTAGTTTGTCACCAGACCGTAGTTATCGCTGCTCGTTGGTGGCGGGATACCGCCAGTCTCCTCCCTGGAATCGAACCACCACAGGGAATTAGCCACCGCCACCGGTCCGCAATAGGTCCAAGGCCCCCCAGCAGGAGGATTCGTCCAGTTATCCTGCTTCTGGTCGAAGTCAGGCATGCCGCTCAGAGCGTAGTCAGTCCAGTTGCCCGGCTTCCAGTACCACCCTCCTTCCTGTTCTATGTATATCTTCCAGTCCTCGGTTTCACCGCAGGCGAACTGTCCTGTGCCATCCCACGCAACGGGGACCGTCGTCCTGGTCAGCGTAAGTCTGAGCCATGTTTGACCCGGGGTTGCCCCCACGGTTGAGAATGGATTGGACACAAAGGTGTTCTCGTCAGGAAAAACAGGACCGGGTAAGGATATTGCCTGATTTTGAACCACGTACTCTCCAGGGTCAGTCCAGTCGCCATCCTGATTCAGGTCAATCAGTATGTTAACAATCAGGTCGTCAATGGCAATGAAGTTGGTCACCTCAAACTGGACCGTTGCCGCTGCATTACCGGGAGCCAGGGTAGTGGTTACCAACCCATCGTCGAAAAGATCGTTATCAGGGACATTGGCATCAAGCTCAAAGTCCTTCGAATCACCCTGACTGCTCAGTCCGAGTATTTCGGTGTAAGTGGGGCAGTGCCGCGCGCCATTGCTGGCAAGGAGAGAGGGATATGTTCCAAATGCGCCATCAGGGGCATCGCCAAACTCCAGTGGCTGCTCCATCTCGTTCTCCAGGCAGTTGTTATCCTCGATACTCTCCTCAACTGCGCCGTAGTTGTCGGCGCAGACCATAATCGTCACAGTGGTAGTGCCGGGGCAGTCGAACGGCCCGACGGTAGTGGTGTTGCTCGCACCCGCTGCCAGAGACGGGCAAGGGGCAGTTGCCACCATCCCACCGTTAGCGTGAATGCACGTCGTGCTGGCACCAGCAGTGGCATTACCAATGTTGGTCACGGTGTAGGTTACCCAGTAGCTGCAGCCCTCAACCGTCTCATACTTCCCTTCCACTGTGAGGTCAGGGGCACCGGTTGCAACTCCCGAGGTGCGCAAACGAATGGCGACATCATCCCCGGCATATGTCCCCAGGTCGGTCCATGTGCCATTTAAGCCAGTGGGGCTGACGTATGTGCGCCCCGTCTCGTGTGGTCCGTTCGGGTCTATCGGGATGGGGTATTGATAACCGACGTTAGTGAACTTCACCACCACGATAACGGGGTCGCCGGCAGTCAGCGCCAGTGGCGAGGTTAAGTTCACTCCATGGTAGCCCGCTTCGGTGAAGCTGTAGTTTAACTGGCTGACCAGCAGGTCGCTCAGCGATGTCCCATCGAAGTCATTATAGATGTATATATCAACATCATTGGTGTTATCCGTGGTCCAGAACTCCACGCGGGTAGCATTGGTGTTGTTGGAGGGGGTGAAATTGCACAGCCCCCAGGCAGTGGTGGATGAATATCCCCAGGAAGCGTCCCAGCAATCATCGTCGTAATACATGATGCTGCCGTTGTTATCGTAGTTCTGCCAACCATTCATAAACGAGGACCACATGCCGATATTTGCTGACTTATAGGTGATGTAGAAATATCCGCCAGCACCCCAAAGAGAACCCCAGGAGTTCTTCACAATCCAGCCGTCTGCAAACGTGCCGGGGGGCGCTCCCGGCACAGGTGGAAGGTGGTCGCTCCAGCCGACAATCAACACAGCATGGTTCACATAGGGCGATGGCGCAGTCCAGTTGAAGGTATAGGAGCCGTCATAGCTGCCATCGAAGCCGTAGGATGAGTCCGCCCACAGTGTGGTATAGACCGGCCCGTAGGTCATGATATAGGTCTTCAGCGCGCTGGTATCGGCTATGTAATTGCCCGATATGATTCTCCAGTCCAGCAGCGTCTTGTTGTACGGACAAGAGGAGTTGCAGGTGGTGTTCCAAGGGAAATATGGGTCGGCTGTATCATCGACTATACCTTTCTGGGAGAACAGGCTGGCGAGTATGTAGTAGTTTCCTCCGTTGCAATTCCCCCATAGGTAGCCCCCTGGGCCTGTCCAGTTATTCTTAGCACGCCAGGTGCACGACTTAGCATTGTTCTCGGAGTAGTCGGGACCGGGGGGAGTGGTGTTAGTATCAATTAGTACCTTCGATTCGACATTGCCAATGCCGGCAAAGGCGTAGCAAGAACCGCAAGCGCCCTGGTCCTTCACCGAGGTGACCTTATTTGGCCGCCAATCAAATGAATTTGGCGGCAGCCCCACCGGCGGCGCTCCCACCAGAGAGCCGTCAGGCATTCTCTGCCCGGTAATATAGGAGAGGTCCATCGTTGGTGGTATGAACCCCGTTCCGTGCCCATCTATCACCGGAGGTGGCTCTTGCGGTGGCGGCAGGCTTGGTGCCTCAGTTGGTACCGGTGGTACCGGTGGCCCCGCCGCCTCAGCCGGTAAATTGTCATTCACAGGCATGCTGAGGGGCATTAGAGCGATGAGGAGCACAATAATACCGATAATAAATCCTAGCTTTCTCATTTCAACCTCCTTAAATCATCTACCGAATTTCCCTTCTGTAAAGTAACTTTCGTCACATTCTTGGTTCAAGAGGTACTATTCCTTCATAATTATTACTGAAATTTCGCTTCCCTATCATTACAACGCCCACCTACTTGTGTCATCGAGGAGCACCCCCGGGATTGCCACGCTTCGCTCGCAATGACAACAAAAAAGTGGCAATGACACACCCCCTTTTGTCATTGCGAGGTACGCCCTCTCCTTGTCATTGCGAGGAGCGGCAGCGACGAAGCAATCTACCGAGCTTCCTCGCTTTCCCCGGAACAGGCTCCGCAACCCCATACCCCCCTGGGATTGCCACGCTTCGCTCGCAATGACACCCTGCGGGGAAATCCTAAACTCAAAGCACTAAATTCTAAACAAATCCTAATATCTATAGTTAACCACAAAACTATTTATAATTTTGCTTGTTTTTCAGGAATGTCAAATCCCCCTTACGGGGGCGTTGAACCCCCTTTTCTAAAGGGGGGAGAGTTAATAGTCCCCCTTTTCTAAAGGGGGATTTAGAGGGATTTTTATACGAACCTATGTGGGATACTCTAAATTCAAAGTTCAAAACTGTTTTGGTCATTGGGATTTTGGTCATTTGATATTGTTTAGCATTTCGGATTTAGGATTTGGAATTTTGCCTTGTCATTTTGCATTTTGATTTTTGAGTTTTGCTTTCCCCGGGATTGCTCCGCAACCCCAACTAAAAAGGGGGGCAATCCGCTCCCTTTTTGTCATCATACCGAACTAACCTCATGTCCCCCGGCGTCTAACCACGAGGACCGCAACCACGATAACCGCGACAACAACGACGATGGTAATTATCCACCATAGACCGATACCACCTACTCCAACGACCTCTACTTGAGAGCCGCCGGTTATATTTCCCACGAAAGGTCCTCCTTCGCCAACATAATATTCCACAGAGCCACTGAAGACATAAATCCCTGCCGAGGCATCGTCAGGGACAGTTACCTTATATAACGCAGTGAATGTCGTACCATTGTCAAAGCCGACATCTGGCTCACCAAACCAGCCAATCTCCGCCTTATTGCCCGTAGCTAAAACAGCATCGGCATTCGGGGTGGACCACGTTGCATTGACGGTCACATTCCAGCCATCGGGGCAAAGGTCGGTGAGACCGATAGCATTGAACTTATCCACGGGGGCGGTGAAGTTCACGGTGACATCAAATGTCTCCCCTCCCTGCACCGTGTCGGGCAAAACCCTGCCGGGATTGGCTTCCTGCTGCGCCAGGGCTACACCCAGAGACACCAGGGCAACAAGCATCAATGCCACTATGGTAACAAATAAAGTATGCAATCTCATTTTATTCCTCCCTCTATTTAAAGGCCATTCCAAAAGCATCCTTTAAAAGTATCCGTATGCGGCGCCCCTGGCATTGTAGTTGCTACTGAGCAGAGCAAAGTCAAAACCATCTACCTTTCCACTGCGGTTAAGGTCTGCGTTAGCATTCCAGTTTCCATCACCAGGCCTTGTGTTGTAAGCACTACTAAGCAAGGCGAAGTCAAAACCGTCCACCTTGTCACTTTCTTTGACATCCCCCTCACGAATGGTGCCAAAGTTAACCCAAGTGACATTACCAGCAGTGAAGGTTACGCTACTGTTCAGCTCGCTCAGGCAAGTCCGGTTCTTAATTCCAATATCATAGGTGCCAACCGCAACATTCTCAATGGTGAAATTGCCATAGGCATTGGTGGTGGCATTTATTGGCGACCAACCCATCTCAAGCTTAGTGGCATTATCGAAGAACTTCACCACAAATGGCTCTACCCACCTATCAGTACCAGGGTCGCCCCTTCCTGTGAAATTGACATGCACCTTCAGAGTGCCAGTCGTCCTGATATGCAAGGTAACGGGAACTATCCGGGGAGAATTGTTCGCGTCAGGAGCGCTGATGGTTATGTTAGCGATATAATTTCCGAGAGACATACCTGATGAATTGACCGACAGTGCTACAGGACTAGTCACATTGGTGCAGTTGCCGCTTGTGCGATTTTCGCTGAGCCAGGAAGCATCGTCGGTCAGCGACCAGTTAAGCATGCACGGTGTCGAGCTCCACAGCTGGAGAGTCTGGTTTTCCGGGTTTGTCCCGAGAGCGGCATAGAAGTCAATGCTCGGGGTAGAGCAAATGGCTGGACCAACAACCTGTACTTGATAATCTCCTGCTATGGCTTCGTTTATCTCGTCATCGGGGGTGGTATTGGGCCAGATATAATAATACAGATTGCCGGCATCAAAGGTATAATTTCCCAGCTCGGCGCCGTCGGGAACTTTAACCTGGTATAACACGCTAAAGTTAGTGCCATTAGCATAGGGGCCACCTATCCACAGGACCTCGGCAATATTGCCCTTATTGGACGGCGTTGCTGGTGGCTGGCACGACTTAATAGTCACATTCCAACCGGCAGGGGCACAGTCGATCAGGGAGGGGCCGGTGAAGTTATCTACGGCGGTGAAGGTAACGGTGACATTGAACGTCCCCCCTCTTTCCACCGTGGCAGGCAAAACCCTGACCGGATTGATTGGTGGGTACGCCAGAGCCATGCCAGCAGGGAAAACAACGATTGCCGCCAATATCAAAAGAATAACCAGCCTCGATAATCTCATTTCTTTAATTATAACACCAACCCCCTTCCATTTGGAAGGGGGTTGGTCTATCAGCCTTACTACCTAACTTCAGGTATGATAAGGATTTTGCCAGGACTGAACCGACCGCTGAGCCTTCCACACATTAAGACCCCACTCAGGGTTGCTCGTCGGCCAGAACAGATACAGGTTGACACTCTTCATCGCGTAGGACATCGTGCATGACTGGGGGGTAAGCCCATAGTCACCTTCGAACTCAGTGACGTTCCCAGCAGCTAATAGCTCTGGTGTTGTCCAGGTTATGTTCTGCGGGTAGTTGCGATTGTGAAGAGCATGGCCCCCTATCTCATCCGAAGCCAGAGTGTAGTACCCGTCTTTACTAGCCTGCAGCCAGTACGTTCCGGTGTTCATGCAGATTATGCTGTAATCCGGAGTACTTTCGTCAGACCCTGTCGCGGTAACACCTCTCTCTAAGGTGACCGTTGTGTCGGGTAGCGGGTTGGTGTTAACGTCGCGGGTCTCTCCTACTACGTAGCCGGGAACCGTTATCATTATCTGGTACTCAGCCGTTACGTTCGATGTATATGGTCCCACTTCGCCTTCGTAGTATTCGGCCCACGCCTTAGAACCATCGTTCAACGGAAACACGTTAATTCCTGGCTTGGCAGTTACAGGGACGGTCACCTGATACAGGGCACTAAACACGGTGTCCACGGGAAAGCCAACGTAGGGATCGCCCCACCAGGTAACCTCCACCTTATTGCCCGTAGCCTTAACGTAGTCAGCAGCAACGCCATCCGCAGTGCAATTGGCTGCGGTAACGGCAACCGACCAACCAGCAGGGGCAAGGTCGGTGAGAGAAATGGCGTTCATCTTATTAAACGGCGCAGTGAAGTTCACGTAGACATCAAACGTCATTCCGGGATATGTCGCGTTCAGATCGTCCTTATTACCAGGAAGATTTCTGAAAACGTCGGTAGTGGTCGCCGGAAGAACCTCAAGGCTGACGTCAACAGTCGCTTCTTGAATACTTCCGGGTGCACTGATAGTGAAACTGCCCGTGTGGAGAGGAGGGGTCACATTGAGTCCTGACGTACTAGCCGTCACGGTTAGCAGTTCACTCTCACCTAGACCAAGGCTGCCGTGTGTCTTGTCAAAGCTAAGCCAGGCAGGTGGTGCTACAGGAGCTGAAACAGACATGCCTACCAGCGCCCTGACATCCATCGGTGGATAGTCATAGGTGCCGCCATCGGCTTGTTGCACAAAGTTCTGTGCCGTTGGCGACCACCAGGTCTGCATGAACGGAGTCATAGTGGGTAGTGCAAAATGGGTTATCTCGTAGCAATCAGTGAACGCACCTCCAGCACCTGCAGTTTGACTCATGTTCGTCACTATAGCCTTGCACGGTATGACCTTATAGTCTACCGGACTCCCACCAGGATAAGTATTTACGTCCATTGTTAGGTTGTATGTCCAGGTCTTATACAGATAATAAGGCCAACCGTGGGCACTATCGTAGGCCCAGGTCAAATTAGCAAGTACCGGGACCTCGGGGCCAGCCGGCGTATACGGCCAGAGTGACATGAAGCCGAGCTGCTGGACCATGTCCAGAGTATACTCGTCAACCAACGCGGTCGCGTTCCAGAGAACAGCATACGTGCCATTCAGTATGGTACGCTGAGCAGCTGGATCAAGGGTGACAGAACACTCGTAATCTGAACCGCTACCACCACCCGTCACCCCCATAGTCACCATGCCCTCGTAGTACCCCGGAAGACCGGGAAGGTAGCTGGAGTTATCGACCCCGAATGGCTCGTAGAAATTATAGTAAGCCCAGTAGTTACCTGGCGTCCATGTTGGCGGTGAGCCTACTGCCCAGTCGAGCACGTGTCCACCAGCGTTCGTTATTTCAACCGTCTTACTGTCAGTGTTGTCTCCGAACCTGGCGCTGAAGCTAAGCGGCGTAGTGTCGACATCAAGTATTGGTTGCTTCTCAACGAAGTAGGCGGTTACGCTCTGGTCCACGCTCATGGTTACATCGGTTGGATTTATACCGTTGTCGTTCGTGCCAGTCCAGTGGTCAAAGTTCCAGCCGGTAGCTGGATTCGCTTTCAGAGGTACCACCTGATCCCAGCTCCAGCCAGTGGTGTTGGGATAGGAAGTTGGCGTTATTGCGTTATTTATCTTCACAGTCCCGCTGCCAACTACATCTACCGTCAATTGCGGAGCACCAGTTTTCACCGTGCCATTGACCACCGATGCCCAATCGGTGTGATCAGTTGCGGTTGCATCTATGATGGCAGTCTCCGGCTCTGATACGGTCCCGGGGATGAATTCAAGGGTAGCAATTCCACTAGCAGCCTTGCTCTTCATGTGTATAGTAGCGTAGACTACAGAAGTTGCGTTGGTTGATGTACCAGATGCACAACCAGCATCGTAATCAATCGACCCCGTAGCATTATCCCACGTGGGGGCTGCCAAAACTACGATAAACGGGCTGCCAACAGTAGCACCATAATCAACGCCAGTTACCTCAACCAAGCTGGCAGTGAAGTTTATATGACACATCATTGTGTTTATATCCTGCGCTGTTGGGTTCTTCATCGTGACATTCACGTTAAAGGGCTGATTGAACCCCACCTTCGTCAGTGCAGGGTCTATTTCTAGCCAACAATCTCCTGGGGCAGCAGAAACCATTGCTGGCACCACTACAAACCCTAAAATCACTGCCAGAGTTACGATTACACTTAGAAATTTACTTTTCACCTCTTTTAATTACCTCCTTTTTCTTTCCTTATCACTGATACGCCTCATCTCATTCTTCATCTCATAAAACCACCTCCTTAGAAGCCAACAAAATACCCGAACCCAGATCCCAGCTTATTATAGTTGCCACTGAGCAGAGCAAAGTCAAAACCGTCTACCTTTCCACTACGGTTAAGGTCTGCGTTTGGATTCCACTTTGCGGCACCAGGCATTGTGTTGTAAGCACCACTAAGCAGTGCGAAGTCAAAACCGTCAACTTTGTCAGTTTTCTTGACATCACCCTCACGGTTGCCAAAGTTAGCCACAGCGGTACTATTTAGCGTTACATTAGTCACCAGCTCGCTCAAGCAGGTGGCGTTCTTAATCCCGATATCATAGGTCTCGGGGAGAAGCCCGGACATGGTGAAAACACCGGTATCGTTGGTGGTGGCAGTGCCATTCCATATCTCGTTGTTAAGATTGCCGGGCTCGAAGGCTTTCACTTCAAACGGCTCTATCCACCTGTCGCTAGGGGTGCTCCTTCCGACAAAACTGACCTGCCCTTGGAGGGTACTCCCTTCCGTGACGATGTTGAAGCCACCAGCCTTCACCCCAGACAAGTAAGGGTCAGTACCGCTACCATTTGCGTAGCCAAAGCAGGAAGTCACATTGACGACTTCTGTGCTAGCAGAGGCGCTGGGGGCAATAGTGATATTCGCCGTTATCTGCTCGGCGCTGTTTACGATGTAGCTGTTGACCGTTATGTTAGGTCCAAAGTCCACCGAACCACTATTGGCAACCCATCCGGACTTTTCACCCGCTGCCCTGAGGAAGTATTTCCCCTTGATCTTCACATTCATCGTGGTCCCCTGAAAGCCATTGCTGGGGAAGACTTTCTCCACCTTGGGGTGGGGATACAACCCGTATGAAAGGTCAGTTGAAGTCTGGTTCGCCGTTCCTATTTTCGACTCAATCTCAATATGGGCCAGGGCAAAGGTCTCGGCTCCAACGTAACAGTCAGTGGGGTTAAGGTACATTCCAAAGGGATAGAAGGTATATCCATCCTGCGAAAACATTTCCCCGATAGGCAAATCCTGGTACGGCAGGCTAAGAAGCAGGTAATAATACATGTGCCCATACGTGCTACCGTCGTCTAACGTCTGCGCATAAGTATCGTTTATGTGTAGGATGCAGGCCTCCGCCGCCTGAATGTGAACGTGCCCGCTAGGTGTGGTCAGGTACAGAGCACCGTTCCTGGTGATGCCCATTGTCCCATTTGCGCCCAGGGGACCGCCGGTTATATTCTTTATCGGGTCCTTCCCCCAGGCGATTTCCTCAAAGTCAGTAGTAGCGTCACTGGGAGTAACCTCAGGACCATTCTGGGTGAAGTTCACCAGTGCCAGCGGGGCGTGAATATCGTCTGTCAATTCCTGCAGAACACCCCCCACAACAGTAGTATCGCCCTTGTAGTAGACCTCGCTGGGGTCATAGTTTCTCAGGTGCAAATTCCAGGTGTAAGCAGAACTGCTCTTTGAAACCTCAAAATCTCCAATTATCTTATGCCTGTCTTGCACAGGGTTAGCCATATTGCCAAAAATGCCATTCTCCTCGACACTCACCATGAACCCCTTCCCCACGGCATTGGTGATATCGGGGTCACTATCGAAATCGAGGACGAACACGAAGGTGAAGTTATTACTGGTGTTACCTTGCTCGTAATAATGACCTCTCCCTGCCATCCAGCCGAAATGAGCACTGCTGCCATAATCATGATACAGTGGACCGGCAGAATATTTCTGGCTGAAATTAAAGGTATTCCAGGACAAATCCATGGTTCCGTTCAGGTTTCCCACTACATTCCCCGAGCCGGTGGTATAGTTGCGGAACCCGCAGCCAGCCAGCGGTGAGCTTGTGCTTCTCAAGACGTATGGTCGGGTGTATTGTTCCAGACAAAGACCCGGTGATTGAATAGTCGGGGAACCGGCCGTGAATGTCCACCAGGCACCAGCGGGGGAGCTTTCACTGAACGAGAAAGTTGCATTGAGCTCCTGTGTTACCTCTTCCTCCGTGGCTTGGGCAACATTTTGCCCAGGGGCTGATATCACCGCAGGAGCAAGAAGAATTAGAAGCGTTAGAACAGCAAAAATGGAAAAGAATTTACCTCGTTTGACCAAAGGCCACCTCCTACTATTAGTATTTTAGTACCAAGCTTTCTTAGTACTTTAGTAATAATCTTACCAGTCCCCCACAATCTTGTCAACTTTCATTTAGTTACCGTTAGTTACATTTAGTTCCAAAAATTGCATTTTTTTTTATTTTTTGGTGATTAATGCAAAAAACCGTCTCTTTTTGTCGGTTTGGGATTGCGGAGCTTGTTCCGAGTGAAACGAGGAATCTCACGCTCCAGATTGCTTCGGCACCTTGTGCCTCGCAACCGCTGCCAACTTGGGGATTGCTTCGTCGCTGGTGCTCCTCGCAATGACGGAAGGGGGTGTCATTGCGAGCCTTTTTTTATTGTCATTGCGAGCCGAAGGCGTGGCAATCCCGGTGGGGTGGGATTGCGGAGCTTGTTCCGAGTGAAACGAGGAATCTCACGCTCCAGATTGCTTCGGCACCTTGTGCCTCGCAACCGCTGCCAACTTGGGGATTGCTTCGTCGCTGGTGCTCCTCGCAATGACGGAAGGGGGTGTCATTGCGAGCCCTTTTTTATTGTCATTGCGAGCGAAGCGTGGCAATCTCACAACTCCTCATACAGGTCTCGCCATTCCCTGTTCATACCGTTAACCAGCTCAACTTTCTTTTGCCTAGGGCCTGCCTTCAGCTGCTTCTCCCTCGAAATCGCGCTTTGTGCTTCCTCACAAACCTCGTAGTACACAAGCTTGGTAGCGTTGTATTTCCTGGTGAATCCGTTAGCCATCTTCTCTTTGTGCTCATACACCCTTGTCTTCAAATCGTTAGTGACGCCGGTGTAAAGCACGGTGTTTGTCCTGTTGGTCATTATATAAACGTAGTATTGTTTGTTCATGGCTATATTATACGAGATTGTGGAGCTTGTTTCGAGATTGCTTCGTCGCTAACGCTCCTCGCAATGACAAAAGGATGGTGTCATTGCGAGCCCTTTTTTATTTGTCATTGCGAGCCGAAGGCGTGGCAATCCCGGTGGGGTGGGAGATTGCTTCGTCGCTGGCGCGCTCCTCGCAATGACAGAAGGGGGGTCATTGCGAGCCCTCTTTTAATTTGTCATTGCGAGCCCACGAAGTGGGCGTGGCAATCTCGGTGGGGTGGGAGATTGCTTCGGCACCTTGTGCCTCGCAATGACGGGGGGTGGCATTGCGAGCCCTTTTTATTGTCATTGCGAGCGAAGCGTGGCAATCTCAATAAAGGGAAGGGCGGCGTTGCCGCCGCCCTTTCTGCCATATATTAAAACAAAGTTATACTGCTCGTCTAGTTCCCCTGAGTACGAAGAATAGCGCCAGAATAATCGCGATAACAATCACCACAATGACTACTATGCCACCGGTGCCCAATCCACCACCAAACCAGCCAGTGTGCACCACCTCAAACTGTCCACTCTGCCCCGCAATCAAAACGTCATAAACGCCGGCATCCGATTTGCTTACCGTGAATATCACGTTCTTAGTCATCCCCGGGGCAACAGAGACCGACTGGCTGTCCTCAACCGCACCGTTGATGTACAGCACGGCATTATAGCTGCCAGTTTCCCCACCGCTGTTAGCGACATTAATGGAGATTGTCACTTCCTGGTCAGGCTTAACCTGGTGCGGCGAGATACTAAGTCCGGAGGCAGAGAGGCTCGCCGGCGCCACCGGCAGTTCCGGCATTGCTGACACTATATGCAAGTTAACCGGGATTGTCTTTGTGGGAGACCCGGTAATGGTGATGGTAGCGCTGTAATCCCCGGCTGCCAGCCCACTGGCATCAACCGATACCGTTACGTCTTTACACTTATCGGCAGCGAGGCTGCCGCTCGTCGGATTTTCACTGAGCCAGGCAGCATTGTCAGTCAGCGACCAGTTCAGTGTGCCGGTCCCCGAGTTGCACACCTTAAGCGTCTTATCCGCAGGGTTTTCTCCTTCGTTAGTGGTGAAGGTAAGGGTTGTCGGGCTAGCCGAGATTTCCGGAACGCCGAGATTCAAGGTGACCGGCACCGTCTTGTTCTCCGCGGTATCGGTACTGTTAATGGTGATATTGGCGTAGTAAATCCCCTCTGTCAGCCCGTTTGTGTTAACCGCCACCTGCGTGGAATTGAACTGAGCGGCAGCGAGGTTGGTGCCGCTTGTCGGGCTCATGCTGAGCCAGCCAAAGGTCCAGCCAGTTACAGCAGAATATGTTATGTTCGCTGTCCAGTTCAGTATGCCTCCACCCCCGTTCCATATCTGAAGCGTCTGGTTCGTCACATTTCCGCCCACATTACCACTGAAGGTAAGGTTAGTTGGGACAGGGGAAATTGTTGGCTCCTGCCCGTAAAAGTTAGCGGTGACGTTCTTATCGGAATTCATAATTACGTAGTTGGGATTGGCAGTGGCGGCGCCATCAACGCCAGTCCAGTTCAGGAACGCCCAGCCCGCCGCTGGAACCGCTTCCAGAGTTACATTCTCACCCGTGGTCCACTCAGTGGTGTTGGGATAAGAAGTTGGGGTTATTGTGTTCTTTATGGTGATATTTCCGCTGCCAGCAGGGGTTACATTTACCCACAGGCTGGGAGCACCACTCACGGTCACCGTGCCATTGACCACCAATGCCCAATTGGTGTGATCATCTGCGAGTGCATCTATGATGGCAGTCTCCGGCTCTGCTACGGTCCCGGGGACGAATTCAACGGTAGCAATTCCACTAGCAGCCTTGCTCTTCATATGTATGGTAGCGTAGACTACAGAAGTTGCGTTGGTTGTCGTACCCGTTGGACAACCATAATCGATGTCAACCCAACCCTCAGCATTATCCCACGTGGGGCCTGCCATCATTAACGTAAACGGGCTGCCAACAGCAGCACCAACATCAACGCCAGTTACCTCAACCAGGCTGGCAGTGAAGTTTATATGACACATTATCATGTTTAAATCCTGCGCTGTTGGGTTCTCCATCGTGACATTCACGTCAAAGACCTCATCGAACCCCACCGTCGTATTTGCAGGGTTTATTTCTAGCCAACAATCCGTGCCGGCTGAAACCAATCCTGGCACCAGTACCAGCCCTAAAACCACTGCCAGAGTTACAATTGCAACTGAGAGGAACCTCCAAAGTTTAATCATTTTTACCTCCGTAATAAACGTTTACTGTATTATACATACCCCATTAACCTTGTCAATAGGTTCGGTTACATGGGAAGGAATCCCCAGGCTTCGACTATCTTTACCTCCAGGATAAATATTTATTTTATTATTATATCACGACTCTAACTTTGTCAATAGGCTGTAATGGGTTACATGCTTGGTGGCTCGGATTTTGATGCTTGTCAGTGCCGCCCTTTTTTATTGTCATTGCGCCCTTTCTATTGTTGTCATTGCCAGCCTTCTCTTAATTGTCATTGCGAGCCGAAGGCGTGGCAATCTCAGGAGTGGGATTGCTTCGGCACTGGCGTGCCTCGCAATGACAGAAAGGGAACGTGCCTCGCAATGACAAAAAGGGGACGCGCCTCGCAATGACAGAGGGCGTGCGTCATTGCGCCTTTCTATTGTTGTCATTGCCAGCCTTCTCTTTATTGTCATTGCGAGCCGAAGGCGTGGCAATCTCAGGAGTGGGATTGCTTCGGCACTGGCGTGCCTCGCAATGACAGAAAGGGAACGTGCCTCGCAATGACAGAGGGCGTGCGTCATTGCGCCTTTCTATTGTTGTCATTGCCAGCCTTCTCTTAATTGTCATTGCGAGCGAAGCGTGGCAATCCCGGCAGGGCATGGGATTGCTTCGGCACTGTGTGCCTCGCAATGACAAAAAGGGGACGTGCCTCGCAATGACAACGGGGCATTGCGCAGCCTTTTTCACCTGTCATTGCGCCTTTCTATTGTTGTCATTGCCAGCCTTCTCTTAATTGTCATTGCGAGCGAAGCGTGGCAATCTCGGTGGGGTGTGGGAGATTGTGGAGCTTGTTCCGAGTGAAACGAGGAATCTCATGCTCCAGTTTGCTTCGGCTACGCCTCGCAACCGCTAACGCTCCTCGCAATGACAGAAAGGGAACGTGCCTCGCAATGACAGAAAGGGAACGTGCCTCGCAATGACAAAAAGGGGGTGTGTCATTGCGAGCCGAAGGCGTGGCAATCCCGGAAAACAAAATTCTAAATCCTAAATCCGAAATACTAAACAATATCAAATTTCTTCACCCTCACCTTAATCCTCTCCCGTCAAGGGAGAGGAATTTTACAGGTTAAAGGTTTTTACATTTTAAATTGTCATTTTTATTTTTTATCTTTGATTTTTGCATTTCCCAGGATTTACACCCTTCGTGTTCGGAAGATAAGCACCAGAATCACCAGCCACACCACAGCACCAATGCCAATGATAACCCACAACCATGATGCCGTAGTAGGTGCCGGCGGCACAGCTTCCTCCGCACCTGTGGTGAAGGTCCCCGTAGCCTGCCCAAACACCACACTGCCCTCCAGCGCCTTTACCGTCCAGTAGTAAGAGGTATTGTAGGAAAGCGTCCCGGTGTAGGTGTAAGTTGTCCCTGATACTGAAGTCGCTGACACAACATCAGTACCATCAGCTTTCACCATGCTGAACTCATAACCCGTGGCATCAGCAACGGCATCCCAGGTGAATGGGATACCAGCAACTGCCACGCCAATGGCGCCATTGCTGGGATTGGTCAGCGTTACCGCAGCTCCAGGACCAGTGGCAACAGTTAAACTGCGCACTTCTGACCACCAGCTGTGAATTATCTCACCAGTCTCAGCATCGGCAGAGCGAATTCTCCAGTAGAATGTGGTGCCACAGCTGCCAGTGCCCAACGCTCCGTTGGCAATTACATAGCTGGGATTGGAGCCGCTGGATGGGTCATAGTCTATCTCCCGGCACTTACCATCCTTGCCACTGATGTCGAGTACCACCTCGGTGAAGTCCGCATCCCGAGATATCTGCAGGTTATAGGAGCAGGCATCGCACTGCCGCTCCCACTTCAGGGTGAAGGCATCGTTCCAGCAGTAGCACGGGTCAGCATCAACCAAAGCATTGTCTGCCGGGCTGACGATTACTGGACCGGCCTTGGCAAAGCAGTCCTCATAGCTCCACAGACGACCCAGTGTGGCGTCGTAGTCGGGATGATTCTTAACTACAGTGCCGTTATAGTAAAGGGCATCATCAATGGCCCACAGCTTGCTGTTGCTATCAGGAGTAAGACATCCACAGAGCTTCAAGCTTGAAGGCTCAAGCGTGAATGCTCCATGATATTCATTCACATCCTCAACGAGGTAATCCCAATCGGCTCCGCCGCAGGCTACTTCCTGGGCAGGATTGAGACAGCGAGCCACGCCGGTGACATTGCCGTCCGCATCATAGAACGTAGCATACAGAACGCCGCCGGTGGTAGCATCGGTCTCCGGATTGCCCGTAGCATTGCTGAGGACTATGCCATAGTAGCCAACCTGAACCCGAGTGCAGTTCTCACTAAAATCAAGTTGAGCCCTGGTTGGTGTTGCCGAAGTAGTACCCGGAGTAACACATTCACCAAGGTCTGTCCAGCTGCTGCTTGTGCCAATTACCCAGCGGTAAATGCCGTTGTCAGCGACATTATCGGGACTTTCCTGGCCCACCGCAGCATAAACGACTTTGTTGGTGTCAAAGTAGCTGTCAAAGGCAACATGCACTCGGCCACTGCCAAGACCATCCTCCAGCTTGGTGAAGCTAGCATTACCATCAAGGAAGGTGGCCAGGTCACTATCGGAGTAGCTCACCTTGCCATAATCGCCGCCAACGAGGACATTTCCCTCGCCAAGCACGGCAATGGTGTGACCATCATCAACCTTGCTGTCCATCGTGTTGCTCCAGGAAGCGGCATACCCATGGTCATCGGATACTGCTACCTCAGCATCAAAGCCCAGGGCATAGATGGTCGCCTCGTCCTGGACAGCCAAATCGGAAATCTCATCAACGGTCGAGTGTCCTTCTTCCCAGCAGCCCAGACCCTTGTTATCATCGTAGTAAACGGTGTCGCTGCCGCGGTCAACGAAATAAACGGTATTTATATCCGTGGTTTCCTCAGGAGCCAGCCTGATAAGGCCAATCTGGGGAGTGTCAGCACCGTTAAGCTCGGCGTCACTTGTGAGCTCCCCATTCCACACCCGGAACCACTTGTCGTCGTAGCCGGCAGCTTGATAAATGTCCTTACTGAGATCCTTCGCCTTGAAGAAAACGCTGTCGCATTCACCACATGGCCAGGGATAACCCCAGGTATTCCCGCTATTGTGTTCTCCAGTTAGATTACGGTTAACACTGACAAGATAAGTGGTGTTGCAGTCGGGCGACTGAGCAACATCGGTAAGGTAATCCATATCGGTATCGATTAACCCAATCTGGTTCCAGGTATCACCATCATCGAAGCTCACCGAAAAGGCGCCTTCATCATACTTATCATACCTATGCATATTCCCCGGCATGGTCCCCTGGTCTGGATTCATGCCTATAGTAAGTCCTGTGGTGAGGCAATAAACCTTGCTGCCAGTGGGCGGGGCAATAATAGATAAAGCAGCGCCATGTCCGGTGGGCGGCTTGCATGCTGCCTTCCACGCCTGGCAGCAGATGTCCATATCGGAGATGCCGTCGTTGCGGTAAACCTGAACACCCTCGCAGCACCCGGTTGGAAGATTAAGGCCCTCCAATATACTGGTAAGAATACGTGTGATATGACCATTACCTAACACCCCGGCAACAGCCTTACCTTCCTGTATCGAGCCCCAGTAGAAAATCATCCCCAGCCAGGGTCGTCCCGGGATTTGCTGTATAATGGGCTCAGCATCACCATTGACCACGCTGTAAATAGTGCCTACAGTGTGTTGGTCGGCACCCTCAGCGGTATTTAGAGCTATCCAGGCATACCTTGAATCCGCGTCACGACCATCATAGTCAAGCGGCAGAGTTACCCCCGCGGTTGAACCCTTGGTGAGCCACCAAGCAGTTGGCTCAGTGGATAAAAGGGCTGCCTCTCCCCGCCCAGATGCCTCATTCCAGTTCACATTACTGCCACTCCAGGTCCCCGTCTGGACATAGGATTGATTGCCAGTGTGAGGAAAACAATCGACATTGAGACCATGCACATTGACCTTAGTGTTATGGGTAACAGCCACCAGAGTATAGTCCCTGGCGAAACCAGTGGAGAAATACACCCAGCTAACCGCGGTGCAGTTAACCCAGCCAGGCTTTCCGGTGGCGGCATCCTCCCAGCCCCCAACAAGGGCGCCAGTCTGGAAGCGATAAACGCGGCCTTCCTCATCGCCACTTGGTACTCCCGGATTTACAGTGCTGCGGTCAGGGTCTTCAATGCCCGCCACGGCGATATTGTGCACTCCATCAACTGCTGGACCAACGTTTATCCCGAAAATATCGGTAAGATTAGTGCCTGCCGAGGTATCTCGTATAGGATGAGGCAGGAGTTCAAAGTTTTCACCGCCATCGGTGGAAACGAGCACCACCTGTTCCCAGTTATCAGGGTCGGTGATATTGCCCAGGTAGACACCAAGGACTACAAAGTTGGGGTCGTCAAGAGGCACGGTAATGAAGTTGAACCAGGCAACCATATCAGTCCAGCTACTCGTCGCATCAAACCCGGCAACTTCGTCCCGAATTTCCTTCATGACATTATCGGTTATATCATCCCAGGTAACCCCGCCATGCTCAGATTTCCACAGTCGGGCAGTTTCCTCGTTATAATTTATATATCCATCTGCATTCTCATCCACCCACATCGTGCCGATAACATAAATTGTCTGTCCATCAATGGCCAGGGCAGGCATATAGACATCGGAGCCGGGGGCAATGGTCCAATCATCCATATTGGGCGTGTCCGCCTTCCCCCACTCGGCACTCACTCCAGCGGCGCTAACTGGCGGAGCGGTAGCTGGCGCCAGAAGCAAGCCCAGAACCATTATCACGGCAATGACAGGATAAAGTAACCTTCTCGAGCACTCTTTTATTGTTTTAGCCATCGAAAATCCCTCCCTTTTATAGCTTCCGTTTCGATTGTTCAATAATTGTTTGAACAAGGTTAGCAAGCTCCATCGAAAATTGCAATACATGATATAAGAATTCATAACTTAATGGCAACCCCCTGAAAAACAAAATTCTAAATCCTAAATCCGAAATACTAAACAATATCAAAGAGCGGTCAGTAATCAGCTGTCAGCAGTCAGTTGATAGCCACTAAATTGTCA
>Ga0315282_10005681_pt1 | contig 21149 bp, 20 predicted proteins | sample YL17G07_20_MG_FD_203693 | JGI IMG/M metagenome (GOLD analysis project Ga0315282, IMG submission 203693) | Sediment microbial communities from Yellowstone Lake, YNP, Wyoming, USA - YL17G07_20 | ecosystem: Environmental > Aquatic > Freshwater > Lake > Sediment | place: USA: Wyoming | collected... | reverse complement strand
ACAGCTTCAGGCGCTTGCTCGTGCGCTACGAGAGGCGAGCCGACATGCATGAGGCGTTCCTCGCCCTCGCCTGTTGCATCATCTGCTTCCGGCGACTGAGGGTGTCATTATGAAACGAGTTCTTAGAGAAGCGGCTCACCCGCCCCCTCACCGTTCCCATCCGTCTTCGCTTTCCCTCTCACTGCGGAGGCCTCCGTGTCGCGCGGCGCCGTGCGTGCCGCTCCCTGTGCCGTGGGTGCTCGACCTCATGCTCTCCGCTGGCGCGATGGCGCGAGAACGAGTCGCGGAGCCCCCGTGTCCACTGGGCATCGACCAGGGAGGTGCGGGATGGCCGGCAGGACGGGTCCGGGGGAGTCTGGTTCGGAGGGCGACCACCCAACGGAGCGACGTCGCGAGGCGGCGGACGACCGGGCACGCGAGCACCGCTCTCGGCAGCGGCCGGTGAAGGCCTTCCTCGTGATCGGAGCGCTCGCTGCGGCGTTCGTCGGCCGGCTCGGTGTGGCAGACGGCGCCCGTCCAGTGTCGGTGACTCCGCTGACTGCCTCCGCCTCCTCGTTCGCCGCGTCGTCGTCGCCATTTCCGTCGGCTTCGCCGCTCAACCCCGAAGAGCTCGTTCCCACCCTCAAGCGGCGGGTTGACATGCTTGCTACGGGCCTGATCGAGGAGCTGAGGAGCGCGGCCAAGATCGAGCACGAGAGGCTGCTCCAGGAAGCCGGCGCCCCGACCGGACGGCTGGTCCGCAAGGCCGGGTTCGAGGGCGCGGTCGGCGGCAAAGGTTGGGAGGAGCCGGGTTTGCAGCGCGCGGTCGGCCGGTACTTCGCGCTCCGTGCCGCGTCGAGGGACCCGGCTCACGACCAAGCGTGGGTGTACGCTGCCTTCACACCGCTGTGCCCGACTCGCCCCCACGCCCTCCATCCGACAGAATGGGAACGTTTCTGCACTACGGGTGCGTCTTGAAGGCGAAAGACGAGGGCGAGGGCTAAGCGTCGCGAGAGAAAGGCAAGAGCGCCCGCTCGGTGGCGAGGCCGAAAGACGAGGGCGCCCGGTGGGCTTTGGGGCCGAGGCGGCAAAGGGTTGCCGCGTGGAGGGTCACTGGCGGGAGTGGGAGGGGTCAAGGCGTGGGCGATCCGGTGCTGGTGAGCGCGGCGCGCGCGGGCAACGACCGCGCCTTCTCCGTGCTCGTCAAGCTCTACGAGCGACGCCTGTACTGCACGGCGCTCTCGATGATGGGCTCGAGCTGGGATGCCGCGGACGCCGTGCAGGAGGCCTTCCTCGAGGCGTACGCCAAGATCCACACCCTGCGCGATGAGACGAAGTTCAGGCCCTGGGTCACACGCATCCTCGTCAACCAGTGTCACGACCTGCAGCGCGGCCGCAAGCCGGCTGTTCCCACCGACTGCGACCTCATGCCCGAGGGCGAGGCGCACGTCTTCGTCGGCAAGGAAGCCGGCCTCGACGTGATCAACGCCGTGCGCCGTCTCGACGAGGAGCACCGCGTCGTGATCGCCCTGCGCTACTTCCAGGACCTGAAGGTGGACGAGATCGCCGCCATCCTCGAGGTGCCCTCGGGCACCGTGAAATCGCGCCTCAACCGCGCGCTCGCCAAGCTCAGTCTCCGCCTGGGGCGGAGCAACCGGCTGGAGGTACTGGAATGACCTGTCACGAAACGAACGACTCGCTCGAGATGTACATCGTCGGCGACCTCGACGACGTCGCTGCGCGCGACGTTGCCGCGCACTTGGCCGGGTGTGCGCCGTGTCGTCGCAGCTACGAGGAGCGGCGCGTGCTGATCAGCGATCTGAAGGACACGGCACAGGCGTTCCAACCCACCCGGATCTTCCGGGACCTTCCCGACGTGGCGGCCTTCGTGGAGCGGCGCGCGGCGAGTGCGGCCGGCGCGGCGAGCGTCTCGCGGCGGCCCGCCGTGCGAGTGCGCTCGCGCTGGGCGGCGCTGGCCGCCGCGGCGCTGGCCGCGGCGCTGGCCGCCGCCGTGGCCGTGGCCTCGGTGCCGGCGCTTGCCGAGGAGATCCCGCTACCGATCGGCCACGAGATCTCGGATCTGCGCGATCAGAACCGGCAGATGCACCAGCAGGCTGTGCGGATGCAGGAGCAGATCGAGCAGCTCAAGACCGAGATCATCACCATCCAGGGTCAGCACGTGCCGCAGGTCGACACCGCCAACCCGGCGTTGCCGCCCGAGGTCAACGCAGCGGTGCAGGGCGTGGTGGTGAAGTTCATCATGGCACAGTACGCGGGCGACATGGCCGCCATGAAGAAGCTCGCCACGCCGGCGCTGCAAGCGCGCATGGACCAGCGTCCCGAGGACTACCTGCGCGACAAGGCCGGCAAGGTGTCGTTCGCCCAGCTCACCGACGTCAGGACCTACGAAGAGGGCGGCGTGACCATGTACCTCGAGTTCGTCCGGCTGATGGACGGCAAGCTCTTCAACCAGTCGCAGTACCAGGAGGATTTCGGCGTCGTGCAGAGCGGTGGGCGATACCTCGTCGACAGCATGGAGACGGATGCCTAGCCGGTCGGCGGGGCGGCAGGACGGCAGGATGGGACGATGGCGGGCGGGCGGGGCGGGCGGCCACCCGGCCGCCCGCCCCGCCACCGCCGGCCCCGGATACGTGGACGCCGGCACTCACGTCGGCGTTCGCCATCTGTCGTTCTCCATGTTCGGGAATGTGCCGCGGTTCGTCATGCGCAAACGTAATCAGCGGAAGCCCGCGTGCCGATGTCTTGGGCATGGACAGCGGGCCGACATCGTTCCTGTGGTCGCGCAACCTCTCGCTCGCCACCTGCACGGCGCTCGTCGTGTTGGGCACGGCGGCCGGGTTGGTGGGAGGCGGCAGGCGCACCTCGCAGTCAGCCTCGGCGGCGCTGCCGATCAGGCAGGAAACGCCGTTGGCGCGAACCGTCACTCGCCCGGCGTCGATCCCCACGTCGGTCGCTGAGGTCTCCGGGCGCGACGACCAGCGGTCGTCGCCGGTCCCGCGCCTCAAGCGCTAGCTCGACTCCCACGTCATCGAGCCTCTGCTTCGACCGGCAGCCCGACTCGTAGGTCATCCGGCACTCGCCGCAGCGGCCACCGGCGTCGGGCTGCCGGTCTGGTTCAATCTCTCACCGGCGCACGCTTGTGAGAGAATGCCGGCACGGACGAGGCCCGTCAGCGGCGAGCGGAGGCCGGCATGATGGCCTTGACGGCGATCGCCGGGCGGGTGTGGGCAATGGAGACGCCGAGCATGGAGACGCCGAGCATGGAGACGCCGAGCATGGAGACGTCGAACGTGGAGGCGCTGGTCGTCCGGCGGGCGACGCTCGACGATGCTGCCGGCGTCGCCCGCGTGCTGAACGAGGCCATCCTCGGCGATGCGCCCTCGCTGCTCGACACGGCCTTCAGCGACGACGACGAACGGGCCTACATCGCGGCACTCCCTGAGCGCGCCTTCATCCACGTCGCCGAGCTGCCGGGAGAGGGCATCGTCGGCGTCGAGACCGTGACGACCGAGGCCGACTACAGCACGCACGAGCTCGATCACGTGGCGACGATGGGCACGTGGGTCGCGGCCCGCCGGCGGCGCCACGGCATCGGCCGGCGGCTGGCCGAGGCGTCGTTCGCGGCGGCGCGCGAGGTGGGCTTCGAGAAGATCTTCACCGACATCCGTGCCGACAACGTCGCGTCGCTGGGCTTCCACCTCTCGCTCGGCTTCGTCGTCGTAGGGACGGCGCGCCGCCATGCGAAGGCCGGCGAGCGGTACGTCGACGTGGTCTTCGTCGAGAAGTTCCTGTAGCGGGCCCGAGGAGGCGGCATGCTCTTCGTGTGCGGCACCCCGATCGGCAACCTCGACGACGTCACGCCGCGCGTGCTCCAGGCGTTGCGCTCGGTCGTTCTGATCGCTGCCGAGGATACGCGGCGCACACGAAAGCTGCTCTCCCACTTCGCCATCCACACGCCGCTGACGAGCCTGTTCGCGCACAACGAAGCCGAGAAGACGGCGTACGTGCTCGGCCTGCTCCGCGACGGCAACGACGTGGCCCTCGTGACCGACGCGGGGATGCCCGGCGTGTCGGATCCCGGAGCGCGCCTGGTCGCCGCCGTGTTGGCCGAGAGTCTGCCGCTCACGGTGCTGCCGGGACCGTCGGCGGTGGTCACCGCGCTGGTGGCGTCGGGCTTCGCCACCGAAACGGGGTTCCGCTTCGTGGGGTACCTGCCGCGGCGCGCAGCGGAGCTGCGCGCCGCGTACGGCGGCTGGTGTCGTGTCGGCGGTGTCGTGGTCGCTTTCGAGACGCCGCAGCGGCTGGGGAAGAGCCTGCGTGAGCTCGCGGCCGTGGCCCCGGGCCTGCCCGGAGCCGTCTGCCGCGAGCTCACCAAGCTGCACGAGGAGGTCGTGCGGGGACCGATCGAAGCGCTCGCCGAGCGCTTCTCGGGCGAGGTGAAGGGCGAGATCACCCTCGTGCTCGACCTGGGCGAGCCTGCGCGGGCAGCCGGTGGCCCGGCCGCCGAGGCGAGCGCGTCGGCGGCGTCGCTGCTGGCAAAGGGTCTGTCGAGCCGCGACGCCGCCGCCGCGCTCGCCGTCTGCCTCGGGATGCCGCGCAACGAGGCCCACCGCATCGTCGCCGAGGCGCGCGGCTCCACCGAGTGAAGCCTCGCCCCTTGCGGTCAAACGTCCGACAGGTCGTCTGCAGGGAAGGGTGCACATGCCGTTTCAACGTGAGCCCGAGTGGTCGAGATTCCCGGTGGGCACGCCGAAGCCCGACACGACGCCGCGCCACGACCCCATGCCACTGGCCGTGTGGCGCCGTCGCCGGCGCTACTACCGAGCCGCAGCCGGGGTGTTGCTCGTCGCCGTAGTCTTTCTCTCCACAGGCCTCCTGCTTCATCGCCGCGGCGAGCGAGGGTCGCTGGCGAGGGTCCAGGCGGCCTTCGTAGAGCTACCGAGCTTTCCGGGAAGCAGGCAGATCGAGTACCGGGCGGGCTCGAACTTCAACGAGTGCGTGCAGCGTATCTCCGGTTACTATGTCCACGCCCGCTTCTCGGTCCCCGAAGGGACGACCGACGCGGCAGTGGTCGGCTTCTTCGCGTCGCGCCTCAAGGGCTGGAAGTGCGAGCAGTTCCGCGCCTACGTGAAGCCGCCTCGATGGCTCAGGTTGCAGGCCACGCGCGGCCTGCTCAAGCTCGACGTGTCGACAGGTGGGCTGCGCGCGGGCGCCGGGCACCCGCACTCGTTCGCGGTGTTCCTCTCCTGGGCCGCGGGCCACTGATCTCTGACCGGCTGCGTTTGCCGCCGTCGGTGGCCTGATACAATCCCGCTGAACTTGGACGGCTGAGCCCGGCGCACGATCGAGCTGTGACGTCGGCCGAGGCATCGACTGCGGACGGCGCGAAAGGGGGCGGCATGGATCTTCTCGCTGAGGTGCGGCGGCGCACGCTCATCCTCGACGGCGCCATGGGCACCGAGCTCATCGCGCGCGGCTTCACCACGCGCGAATGCCCTGAGCTGTGGAACGTCACCAACCCCGAGGTCGTCGCCGACATCCACCGCGGCTACTACGCTGCCGGCTCCGACATCGTGCACACCAACACCTTCGGTGGCACGCGCGTCAAGCTCGCCGCCTACCACTGCGACGACCGCGTCGCCGAGCTCAACGAGGCGGGCGCGATCCTTGCCGCGAAGGTGCGCGACGAGGTTGCGCCGGGCAAGCTGGTGGCCGGCGACGTGAGCTCGGCCGGCAAGCTCCTCAAGCCGATGGGCGAGATGGACCCCGCCGAGCTCGAAGACGTCTTCGTCGAGCAGATCGAGGCGTTGGTGCGCGGCGGCGTCGACCTGATCAGCATCGAGACGATGTTCGACCTCGAAGAAGCGCGCCTGGCGGTCAAAGCCGCCAAGGAGGTCTGTAAACTGCCGGTGTCGGCGTCGCTGACGTACTCGCCGAGTCCCAAGGGCTACCGGACCATGATGGGGGTCAGCCCCGAGAACGCCGTGAGCACGCTGACCGAGGCCGGCGCCGACATCATCGGCTGCAACTGCAGCATCACGGCGGCGGAGATGATCGAGCTGGTCGGTGTGCTGCACGACCTCACCGACGCGCCCCTTCTGGCCGAGCCGAACGCGGGGCAGCCGCGCCTTCAAGAAGGCCACACCGTGTACGACGAGACAGCCGAGCACTTCGCCGAGGGGATGCGCGAGATCGTGCGCCAGGGCGCGAACCTTGCCGGCGGCTGCTGCGGCACCAACGCCTCGTTCATCACCGCCTTCGTGGCGAAGCTCAAAGCGACGTAAGCGAGGGGCGGTCACGGTGAGGCGCGGGGCGGCGTGGCCGGCCGGGCCGTCAGCCGCCGCCCGGGCCGTCAGCCGACGGCGAAACGGGTCGACGGCAGCGCGGCGCCTATCGTGTCGAGAATGAGCCGCACGGCGTGCAGGGCCGTGAGCTGTGCGGGATCGAAGAGCGGATCGACCTCGACCACGTCCATCCCCACGAGATGTCCGCGCCGGGCCACGGCGCGCAGCAGGGCCTTCGCCTCGTAGTAGGTGAAGCCACCCGGCTCGGGGGTGCCGGTGCCGGGCGCGATCGATGGGTCGAGGGCGTCGATGTCGAAGGTCACATACACGTCTTCGCCGGGCTTGATGTGCGCGACCAGCTCGTCGGCCGGTGTGCGCTTGGCTTGCTCGCACCAGAAGATGCGCACGCCGCGGCTGCGCGCCAACTCGATGTCGTCGCTGGGCGTGTGTAAGCCGCGGATGCCGTACTGCGAGACCGCAGTCACCAGGCCGTCTTCCCAGGAGCGAACGATCGGACTGGCGTGCGTGTGCGTCATGCCGTCGACACCCTCGTCGTTCCAGTAGTCCATGTGCGTGTCGAGCTGCACGAGGTGCACCGGGCGACCGGCGTAGGCCTTCAGGACCGGGTAGGTGATCGAGTGGTCGCCGCCCAGCGTCAGAGGCAGAAGACCGGCGGCGAGCAACCGGGCGACGCGCTCGGTGACTCGCGGGTGCCAGAGCTCGGCGGGCGACGTGGGGGCGAGGTCGACATCGCCGGTGTCGACGAAACGCACGCCGCCCAGCAAGAAGGCCTCCGCTTCACCATCGTAGTAGGCGTCGGTCTCGGAGCGGTAGGCGTAGAACGTGGAAAGCTCGCGGATGGCGCGCGGGCCGTAGCGCGACCCGGGGCGATTCGTCGTTCCCTCATCCCACGGGACACCGAGGACCGCCACGTCGCCGTCGGCCTGTTTGGGCTCGGCGATGTAGGAGGCCTTCAGGAAGCTCGCGATGCCGGCGAAGGGCATGCTCTCGGTCATGTGCGCATCATACACGACGATGCAGGGCTGCCCATCCTGCTGCAGGCGCGCAGCATCATCGGCGCCGGCCGTCCGGGGACGCCGACGGCAATAGCGATAGTGTAGGATATCGATTCGGTAGCTCACGAGGAGGCCTCCCCATGAAGATCCAGCGTCGCCCGGCCACGTCCCTGCTGCCGGTACCTGCGGTCCTCGTCTCTGTGGCCGACGGGCCCGACAAGGCGAATATCGTCACTCTCGCCTGGGCGGGCGTGGTGTGCTCGGCGCCGCCCATGGTGAGCATCTCCGTGCGCCCTTCGCGCTACTCCTACGAGCTGCTGCGCCGGAGCAACGAGTTCGTCTTGAACGTGCCCAGGGCCGAACACGTCGAGCAGGTCGATCACTGCGGCAGCGTGAGCGGTCGCGACGTCGACAAGTTCGCCGCGTGTGGCTTTCACGCTCTGGCTGCCGACAAAGTGGCGGCGCCGCTGATCGAGGAGTGCCCGATCAACCTCGAGTGCATGATCCGCCACCGCCTGTCGCTGGGCGCGCACGACCTGTTCATCGCCGAAGTCGTCGCGGTGCACTACGACGAGGAGGTCCTCGATGCGCGTGGGCGCCTCGACGCGAGCAGGTTCGCGCCGTTCGCCTACGTCAATGGCGACTACCTGACGTTGGGCGAGAAGATCGGCGCCTACGGCTTCTCCAAGAAGCGCCGCCAGGCGCAGGCGTAGCGGCGCCGGCGTGAAGCGACGCCGAACGCGGGAGACGCAACGCTAACCGGATGCGAAAGGCCCCTGTGAGCCGTTTCTACATCACCACGCCGATCTACTACGTCAATGCCGAGCCGCACCTCGGGCACGCCTACACCACCATCGTCGCCGACATCATGGCCCGCTACCACCGCCAGAAGGGCGACGACGTGTTCTTCCTCACCGGCACCGACGAGCACGGCAACAAGGTGGCGCAGGCGGCTGCCGAGCGCGGGCTCACGCCGCGCCGGCACGTCGACCGGATGGCGCCCAAGTTCCTCCACCTGGCGGAGCAGGTCAACGCCAGCAACGACTTCTTCATCCGCACCACCGATGCCGAGCACGAGGCCTTCGTGCAGCAGTTCGTCGAGAAGCTGCGCGCTGCCGGCGACATCGAGAAGCGCACCTACGGCGGCCTCTACTGCACCGCCTGCGAGGGCTTCTGGTACGAGCGCGACCTGGTCGACGGCAAGTGCCCCGACCACGGCATCGAGCCCGTGTGGCTGGAGGAGGAGAACTACTACTTTCTGCTCAGCGCCTACCAGCAGCGGCTGGCTGAGTTCTTTCGCGCTCACCCCGGCTGGGTGAGGCCCAAGTCGCGCTACAACGAGGCGCTCTCGTTCATCGAGCAGGGCCTCGAAGACATCAGCATCAGCCGTTCCAGCATCACGTGGGGCGTGCCCGTGCCCTGGGACCCGGAGCAGGTCATCTACGTGTGGGTCGACGCGCTCATCAACTACCTGTCGGCGCTGACCTATGCGCGCCCGGGAGAGGACCTCACCGAACGCTACTGGCCGGCGGTGCACCACCTGCTGGCCAAGGACATCCTCAAGTTCCACGCCGTGATCTGGCCGGCCCTGCTCATGAGCGCCGGCTACCCGCTGCCCGCCGGCGAGTCCATCCACGGCTATCTGCTCATGGGCGGCGAGAAGATGAGCAAGACGCGCGGCAACGTGCTCGACCCCTTCGCGGTCATGGACCAGTACGGCATCGACCCGCTGCGCTACTACCTCATGCGCGAGGTCACCTTCGGGCAAGACGGCGTCATCAGCCTCGAGGGTTTCGAGAGCCGCTACAACAACGAGCTCGCCAACGAGCTGGGCAACCTCGTGAGCCGCACCGTGTCGATGGTCGGCAAGTACCGCGACGGCGCGATCCCGGCGGCGGCCGGCAGCGTCGCGCTGGCGCGCGAGGCCGAGGCCATGCTCGCCGACACGGGCGGCAAGCTCGACGGCTTCGAGGTGACGCCGGCGCTGGAGACGCTGTGGGAGCTGGTGCGCCGGCTGAACCGGTACGTCGAGGAAGAGGCGCCGTGGAAGCTCGCCAAGGACGAGGCGCAGGCCCCGCACTTGGACGAGGTGCTCTACGGTCTGGTAGCGGGCCTGCGCCTCGTCGCTCTCGGGCTGTACCCGTACATGCCGGGGACCGCGGTCGAGATCTTGCGCCGGTTCGGGCAGCCGTGTGCGCCCGCGGATCTGGCGCTTTCGCGCGCCGCCTGGACTTTGGCCGTCCCGGCCAAAGTCCAGGCGGCGCCCGCGCTCTTCCCGCGCATCGAGCCCCAGGAGTAGGGCGGAGGGCGCGATGAGCCCCGCTGTCGAGCCGGTCTTGTCAGCCCCGCTGGTCGACTCCCACTGTCACCTCGAGATGATCGAGAGCGGCGTCGAGGCGGCGGTGGCGGGCGCCGCCGCGGCCGGGGTCGGTACGATCGTCTCGATCGGCATCGACGTGCCCTCATCACAGCTCGCTGTGGGCCTGGCGCGGCGGTTGCCCGGCGTGTACGCCACCGTCGGCCTGCACCCGCACGACGCCACGGCGTGTAACGGGCGGCTCCTCGGCGAGCTCGAACGACTGGCGCGCGAGCCCAAGGTCGTCGCCGTCGGGGAATGCGGCCTCGACTACTATCGCGACCTCGCTCCACGCGACGACCAGCGACGCGCCTTCATCGCCCAGATGGGGCTCGCCCGTTCGCTCGGGCGCACGCTCGTGGTACACACGCGCGAGGCGTCGGCCGACACCTTCCGCCTGCTCGACGAGTTCGGCGCTGGTCTGCGCGTGGTCATGCACTGCTTCTCGGCTCCCGAGTACGTCGAGGAGTGCAACCGGCGAGACTATTTCGTGTCGTTCGCGGGCAACCTCACCTACAAGAGCGCGGCCTCGCTGCGCGAGGCCGCGCGCGGCGTGCGCGACGACCTCCTGCTGGTCGAGACCGACGCGCCGTTCCTGGCGCCGGTGCCTCATCGCGGTAAAGACAACGAGCCCGCCTGGGTGGCGCTGACCGCGGCGCAGCTCGCCGAGGTGCGGGGTTGGGATCTCGACACGGTGGCCCGCGTGACGACGGCCAACGCGCGGCGCGCCTTCGGGCTGTCGGCGGGTCGAGCGGACGGCTGACATGGCGCGCGGCGAGACCGATCACGACCGGCCCGCGCGACCGTCGTCGTTGCATCGCTACGGGCAGAACCACCTGGTCGACGCCAACATCCTGCGCGTGATCCTGGCGATGGCGGCCGTGCGGCCCGACGACGTGGTACTCGAAGTGGGCGCGGCCGACGGGCTGCTCACCGAGCGGCTGCTCGAGCAGGCCGCCGTGGTGCACGCCTTCGAGATCGACCGGCGCTTCGCGGAGCGGCTCGGAGAGCTGGTCGCCAAGCGCGCCAACCTGCGGCTGCACGTCGGCGACGCCCTGAAGGCGCCCCTCGACCGACTCGAGCCGTCGCCGACCCATCTCGTGGCGAACCTCGCCTACAACATCGCCATCCCGCTGATCGTCGAGACGGCCGGCGGCGCGCCGACCATCGAGCGCTGGGCCGTGATGGTGCAGAAGGAGCTCGAGGAGCGCCTCTTCGCCCCGCCCCGCACGAAGGCCTACTCGGCCGTGTCGGTGCTCGTGCAGCTCGCCTGCGAACTCGTGGCGGTGCGACCCATCCCGCGAACCGTGTTCTCACCCATACCCAGCGTCGACTCGGCGTTTGTGACCTTCAAGCGCCGGGCCGGCTGGCCCCGCGAGGAGTGGGAGACCGTCGCGCGGCTCGTCCGCCTGGCCTTCGGGCAGCGCCGCAAGATGCTGACGAACTCGCTCTCGGGCGCGGCGCATGCCGGGCGCGCGTTGGCGCGCGACGACGTGCGCCGCGCCCTCGAGGCGCTTGCATTGCCGGAGGCGGCCCGACCCGAGGAGCTCGTCCCGCCGCAGTTCGTCGCACTGGCTCGCGAGGTGGGGTGGAGCGGATGATCGCGGGACTGCATGGCGGCAGCGGGGTATCCTCTTTCGCGAGGCCTGGCAGCGCACCTCGCGGAGCGGCGGGGCCGGCGACGAGGACCGCGCGAGGACCGCGGCGAGGCGGGCGACGAACACCGCGGCAAGCCGAGACGGAGGAAGCCGCGACGGAGGAAGCTATGCCACGTGAACCGGTAGAGACGACGCAGTCCTGCAACGGGCGCTGCGTTGAGCTGGCCGCGCCTGCCAAAGTGAACCTGGGGCTGCTGGTCGGTCCGCTGCGAGCGGATGGGTTCCACGAGATCTGCTCGCTGATGGTCCCCGTGACGTTGGCCGACCTGGTGAAGGTGGAGCCGGCGCCGGGCCAGGGTTTGAGCGTCGAGTGCGAGGTCTGCAGGGGAGAGGCCAACCTGGCGGCCAGGATCGTGCGTGCGCTGGAGCGGCGGCTGCCGGGGAGCTACGAGGTGCGCGTCACCATCCGCAAGCGTGTGCCCGAGGCCTCGGGCCTGGGTGGCGGCAGCTCCGACGCGGCAACGACCCTGCTGGCGATCGAGCGGCTCTTCGCCCTCGAGCTGCCGGCGAAGCTGCGCTACGAGATCGCTCAGGAGGTCGGCGCCGACGTGCCGTTCTTCCTCTGGCCTGGGCCCCAGCTCGTCATGGGCAAGGGCAACGTGCTCAAGGACGTGGAAGTCCCGGACCCGCTCCACATCGTGGTCGCGGTGCCGGCCGACCTGCGGCTCTCGACGGCCGACGTGTACCGGTGGCGCGACGAAGACGCGCAGCCGACGCTCGAGGAGTTCGCGCCGCGAACGAGGCGGTTCACGTTGGGTGCGCTTGCCGCGCAGCGGCCGCAGGACCTCGCGCCGCTGGTGACGAACGACCTCGAGGGATCGGTGGCGAGCCGTCGCCCGGCGGTGGCCGGGCTCAAGCGGGCGCTACGCGAGGCCGGTGCCTTTGCGGCGGCCATGAGCGGCAGCGGTCCCAGCGTGTTCGGGCTCTTCGCCGACGAGGAGCGGGCGCGGGCGGCGCGCGACGAGCTCTTGAGCTCGTCGCGCGCCGCCCGCGCCTTCTACGTCACCGACCTGCAGCCCAAGGAGGAGGCGCCGCGCGGTCGCAGGCCGTCCTCGAAGAGGGACGGCTAGCGGGTGGTATACTGCTTCGGTTCTTCCGTCGTAGTGGGGCGTAGCCAAGTGGTAAGGCAGCGGGTTTTGGTCCCGCCATCCGGAGGTTCGAATCCTCCCGCCCCAGCCAACAGCGGCCCAGACTGCGGCAGTCGCAGGCCGCACGCACGCGCGAACAAGGTGAAGCGAGATGAGTGACCCGTCGCCACGCCCAAGGCCCGTGAAGCGCGATGAGTGAACCGTCGCCACGCCCGAGGCCCGTCGCCGTCGTGATCATCGCGGCCGGGCTGGGCACGCGCATGAAGTCGGCCATCCCGAAGGTCTTGCACCAGGTGTGTGGTCGGCCGATCCTCGCCTACGTCATCGACGCTGCCCTGGCGGTGCAGCCTGAGCGGCTCGTGGTCGTCAGTGCGCCCGATCACGACGCCGTCGCGGGGGTGCTGCCCGAAGGCGCGGAGCGCGCCGTGCAGCAGCGCCGGCTCGGCACCGGCGATGCCGCGCGCGCCGGCCTCGAGAAGCTCGGCGACTTCGCGGGCGATGTGATGGTGCTCAACGGCGACCACCCGCTCACCACCGGCGGGTTCACCGGCGGGCTGCTCGCGGCTCATCGCCGCGAGCAGCCCGCCGCGACCATCGGCACGGTCACGCTCGCCGACGCCGCTCAGTACGGTCGCATCCTCAGAGACGAGCACGGCGCGGTGACGGGCATCATCGAGTTCCGCGACGCCACCCCCGTGCAGCGCGCCCTGCACGAGGTCAACATCGGCTCCTATGTGTTCGCCGCCGCCGCGCTCCGGGCGGCGCTTCCTCGTCTGACGCCGCAGAACGCGCAGGGCGAGTACTATCTCACCGACGTGATCCGCCTCGCGCTCGACGACGGTCGACGGGTCGCCACGTTCACGACCGACGACGGCGGCGTGGCCATGGGCGTCAACTCGCGCGTCGAGCTCGCCGAAGTGAACGGCGCCATGCGCGCTCGCCTGCTGGAGCGGCTGATGCTGGCCGGCGTGACGGTCGAAGACCCGTTGAGCACGTACGTCGATTGGGGCGTCGAAGTGGGCCGCGACACCGTGCTGCGCCCGCAGTGCCATCTCTTGGGCGACACGCAGGTCGGCGCCGCCTGCGACATCGGTCCCGGCACCTATCTCAAGGACGCCTTCGTGCACGACCGCGCCCGCGTCGTCGCGTCGCACCTCGTGGAGTGCGAGGTCGGCCCGAACGCCAACGTCGGCCCGTTCACGTACCTGCGCCCCGGCACGCAGCTCGACGAGAGCGCCAAGGCGGGCGCCTTCGTCGAGATCAAGAACAGCCGCGTGGGCACGCGCAGCAAGGTCCCCCACCTGAGCTACGTCGGCGACACGACCGTGGGCACCGACACCAACATCGGCTGCGGCAACATCACCGCCAACTACGACGGCTTCCGCAAGCACCGCACCGAGATCGGCAGTCACGTGCACACAGGCAGCGACACCGTCTTCGTCGCGCCGGTGAAGGTGGGCGACCACGCCTACACGGGCGCCGGCTCGATCATCACCAAAGACATCCCCGCCGGGGCACTCGGCGTGGCGCGCGAGCAGCAGACCAACCTCGAGGGATACGCGGAGCGCCGCGAACGCCTCGAGGAGCTGCGCCGCGAGCAAGAGGCGCGCCGGGTCGAGTCGCGCGACGGGGACGCGTCGACAAGTGGTCCCTGAGCGGGAAAAACGAGACCAAGGCAGTCCTTTGATACAATCAACAGTCGGCGTGCCATTGACGGAGAGGACAGAAGTGCTAGACACGTGTGCCGTCGGCCCCAATCAGAAGCGCCTGATGGTGTTCGCGGGGCGCAGCAACCCCGAGCTCGGCGAGCGCATCGCCGAGAAGCTCGGCATCAAGCTGGGCGGTGTGCTGCTGAAGACCTTCGCGAACGGCGAGATCTATGCACGCTACGAGGAGAGCATCCGCGGGGCCGACGCCTTCATCGTGCAGTCCGCCTCCGGCGTCGGGTACCTCAACGACGAGCTCATGGAGCTCCTCATCATGATCCAGGCAGCCAAGCTCGCCTCGGCCAAGCGCATCACGGCCATCATGCCGTACTACCCCTACTCTCGCCAAGACAAGAAGAGCGCCGCCCGTGAGCCCATCACGGCGCGCCTCGTGGCGACGCTGCTCGAGGCGGCCGGTGTCGACCGCGTGCTGTCGATGGATCTTCACCAGGGCCAGATCCAGGGCTTCTTCCAGATCCCCTTCGATCACATGACGGCCGTGCCGATGATGGCCGACTACTTCCGCTTCAAGGATTTCGGAGGCAGCGAGATCGTCGCCGTGTCGCCCGACGCCGGCGGCCTCAAGCTGGCGCGTCGCTTCGCCGGGCGGCTCGACGCGACGATCGCCGTGCTGACCAAGATGCGCCCCGAGCACAACAAGGCCCAGGTCCTGCATTTCATCGGCGATGTCAAAGACAAGGTCGCGATCATCGTCGACGACATGATCGACACGGCCGGGAGCGTCAGCTCCGCGGTCGAGCTACTCACCAAGCAGGGGGCCAAAGAGGTCTACGTGACCGCCACGCACGGCATCTTCTCCGGTCCCGCCAAAGAGCGCATCCGCGAGTCCGACGTCAAAGAGGTCGTGGTGACCGACACCCTGCCCGTCACCCTCGGCCCCGACGACACGAAGATCAAAGTCCTGTCGGTGGCCGACATCCTCGCCAACACGATCAAGAACGTGTTCGAGGACGAGTCCGTGAGCGAGCTGTTCGCCGGCGACAACCAGCTGTTCTAAGAGGAGACGTCATGGAGCGAGTCCAGCTCGGAGTGAAACCGCGCACCGACACCGGGTCGCGCGAGACCAGACGCCTGCGCAAGCAGGGTTTCGTGCCGGGCGTCCTGTATGGGTCGGGCAAAGCGGCCACGGCTGTCGCCGTCGACGAACATGCGCTGCGCGCGGCGCTGAGCACCGAGTCCGGCCTGCACGCCGTCATCGATGTGAGGGTCGAGGGCAAGAAGCGCCCCCACACGGCGATCCTCAAGGACTACCAGCTCGACGCCGTGCGCCACGCCGTGACGCACATCGACCTGCAGGAGGTCCGCCTCGACGAGCCGATCGACTCGACGGTGGCCGTCGTCATGGTGGGCACACCGCAGGGCGTGAAGATGGGCGGTATCCTCGACGTCATCACCCATGAGGTCACCGTGCACGGCCTGCCGGGCGACATCCCCGAGCACCTCACCCTCAACGTCGAGGCGCTCGACGTCGGCGATGTGGCTCACGTGCGCGAGCTGACGACGCCCGAGGGCATCACCATCGTCGACGACGCCGGCGAGCTCATCTGCTCGGTGCTCGCGCCTCGTGTGGTTGAGGCCGAGGAAGAGGCTGCGTCGGCGGCTGCCGAGCCTGAGCTGGTCGGCGGCGAGGCCGCGGGCGAGGGCACGGAGGAATAAGCCCGGCCTGCGGTGCGGCAACGCAGCGAGCCTGAGGAGCGCGTCGAAGAGCTCATCGTCGGCCTGGGCAATCCCGGCCCCGAGTACGCGGGTAACCGCCACAACGTCGGCTACCTCGTGGTCGACGAGCTGGCGCGCCGGCACCGCTATCCCAAGGCCAAGCGTGGCTTCAGCGGCCGGTACGCGGCCGGCCTGCTGGCCGGCCGCGCAGCCGGGTTGCTCGTCCCGACGACCTTCATGAACGCTGCCGGCAAGAGCGTGGCCGCCGCGCTGCGTGGCCTGTCGCTGGAGCCCGCCCACCTGCTGGTCGTGCACGACGAGATCGACCTGCCCTTCGGCCAGATGCGCATGCGCTTTGACGGGGGGCACGGCGGCCACAACGGCCTGCGCAGCATCGTCGGCGTCATCGGGCCGGAGTTCCACCGGCTGCGTATCGGCGTGGGTCGCCCCGCCAGCACCGACCCCGACGTCGTCGGCGACTACGTGCTGCACGACTTCGAGGAGCCGCGCGCCGAGGTCGAAGAGCTCGTGCGGCGCGCGGCCGACGCCGTCGACGTGTGGGTCGAGCTCGGCCTGCAGGCGGCCATGAACCGCTTCAACGGGACGGGGGCCGAGCAAACCGAGTCGTGACGCTCGCCGAACGGCGCGGGACCGGGGTTTGTGTTGCGCGCGGCGCGTACGCAAGCTGCACATTCCGGCGAGCGGATCCTCCGTTTCGCGTGAGGAACCGGCAGACGGAGCTGAGGTAGAATGCGACAAGGACAACCCCGGCGCTTTCGGGCGGCGGGGCTTTCGGCGTGTCCGGCGGCGACCGGGCGGCGCGGTGGGCGAGGGCAGCGCCGCGGCTGCCGCCGAAGGCGGTCGGGTGGGCGACCAGAGGATCGAGTCTGAGATGTTGCTCGAGTACCTGACGACAAGCGAACGGTTCCGCGAGGTCGCGGCGAAGCTTCGCCGCGGCTCGTCGCTCTATGCCCCGAGCTCGTTCGCCCCGTACCTGGCCGCCGGGTTGATCGCCGGCATCGCGGCGCCCGGGTGGCTGGTCGTCGCGCCCGATTCCGAGGTGGCGGCGCGGCTGGCAAGCGACCTGTCGGTCTACCTCGGCCGCGAGGTTGCCACGCTGCCCGCTCGCGGCGTACTCTACGGCGCCGATGTCGCGCCGGCGGCGCACGTGGTCGGCGAGCGCCAGCAAGCGCTGATCGCGCTCGAGCAGGGCGACGGCGTCGTCGCCGACGCCGTCGCCCTGCTCGAGCGCTTCCTGCCCCTCGAGCGGCAGCCGGCGCCCATCGATGTGGTAGCCGGCGAGGACCTGCCCTTCGATGATCTCGTGGAAGCGCTGGCGCGCCTGGGTTACGAGCGCGAGGAGCAAGTACGCGAGCGCGGCCAGTTCGCCGTGCGCGGCGGCATCGTCGACGTCTATCCCTCGACCGGCGACCCGCTGCGCGTCGAGTTCTGGGGCGACACCGTCGACTCGCTGCGCCACTTCTCGGTCTTCTCGCAGCGCACGATCTCCGCGCTCCAGAAGGCCGTCATCTACGCCGCGGCCGAGGTCGACACGACCGACGCCGAGTACCAGACGGTCGTGCACCAGGAGCTGGGCTCGTGGGAGCTCACGGGCCGCGAGGAGACTCCCGACGAGGCCTACCGCCGCGCCGAGGCGCGCGCCCTGGGTCAGATGGCCGACCGCTTCACGACCGTGGCCGAGATGCTCGCCGACGGCGGCCGGCGCCTGCTCGTCTACTCGCCGGACGAGACGTTCCGCGCGCTCGCGGCCTTCGACGCCGACGTCGTCGCCACGCTGCCCGGCGTCGAAGCCCGCGAGCGCTTCTACCTCTCACTCAACCCGGTGCGCAAGGTGCTGTCGGACGGTCTCCTGCTCGACCTCGTGCAGCGCGACCAGCGCTGGCAGTTCCCGGCCGCGCGCCCGCAGACCGCGGCCCGCGACATCGCCGACGCCGAGCGCGACCTCGCCCGGCTCGTGAACGACGGCTACCGCACCTTCGTCGTCTTCCGCCACCCCGGCGAGGCCACGCGCGCCACCTACCGGCTCAAGAGTCTGACCGCCGAGCTGCTCGAGAGCGGCGACGGCGGCGCGCCGCCCCGCGCGCCCACCGATCCCGGCCTCTACTTCATCGCGGCGCCGCTGCGCGAGGGCTTCGTCAGCCACGAGCTCAGGCTGGCCGTCGTCGGCGAGCGCGCCTTCACGCGCGCCGCCCGCCGCGAGCCGCGCTTCATCGGCGGGGCGCGGCTGCAGTCGTTCTTCGACCTGCGCGCGGGCGACTTCGTCGTGCACGAAGACCACGGCATCGCCCGCTTCGGCGGCATCGAGACGCGCACCGTGGCCGGCGTCACGCGCGACTACCTCTACCTCGAGTTCAGGGGCGAGGACCGCCTCTTCGTGCCGCACGAGCAGATGGCCAAGGTGACGCGCTACATCGGCGCGAGCGGCGCCGCGCCCTCGCTGAACGCCCTTGGCGGCACGGCGTGGCAGGCGGTCAAGACGCGCGCCCGCAAAGCGGTCGCCGAGATGGCCGGCGAGCTGCTCGAGCTCTATGCCGCCCGCCAGGCCGTGCCCGGCTTCGCCTTCCCCGGCGACGCCGAGCTCATGGACCGGCTCGAAGAGCAGTTCGCCTACGAGGAGACCGAAGACCAGGCCGAGGCCATCGACGACGTCAAGAACGACATGGAGGCACGCCACCCCATGGACCGCCTCGTGTGTGGCGACGTCGGCTACGGCAAGACCGAGGTCGCGCTGCGCGCCGCCTTCAAGGCCGCCGAGGCCGGCAAGCAGACGCTGATGCTCGTGCCCACGACCATCCTCGCCGAACAGCACTATCTCACCTTCAAAGAGCGTTTCGGGGAGTTTCCGGTCAAGGTCGAGATGATCTCGCGCTTCCGTACCGGCGCCGAGAGCCGCCAGATCCTCAAGGAGTTCCGCGAGGGCAAGGTCGACGTGCTCATCGGCACGCACCGCCTGCTCAGCCGCGATGTGGTCCCCAAGGATCTCGGCCTGGTGGTCGTCGACGAGGAGCAGCGCTTCGGCGTGCGCCAGAAGGAGCTGCTGCGCAACCTGAAGCTGCAGGTCGACGTCGTGAGCCTCTCTGCCACGCCCATACCCCGGACGCTGCAGATGAGCCTCACCGGCATCCGCGACATCTCCGTGATCGAGACGCCGCCGCGCGGGCGCCACGAGATCCGCACCTACATCGGCGAGTACCGCGACGACCTGGTGCGTGCGGCCATCGAGAAGGAGCTCGCCCGCAAGGGACAGGTCTTCTTCCTGCACAACCGGGTGGAGACGATCGAGAAGGCGGCCGAGCACGTGCGCGCGCTCGTGCCGCAGGCGCGCGTGCACGTCGCCCAGGGGCAGATGCACGAGCGCGAGCTCGAGAAGGTGATGATGACCTTCATGAGCGGCGCGGCCGACGTGCTGGTGACGACGAGCATCATCGAGAGCGGCATCGACATCCCGACTGTCAACACGCTGATCGTCGAGCGCGCCGACCTGCTGGGCCTGGCGCAGCTCTACCAGATCCGCGGGCGCATCGGGCGCTCAGACGAGTTCGCCTACGCCTACCTGCTCTATCCCGGCGAGGACTTCCTGACGCAGGAAGCGGCGGCGCGCCTGCGTACGCTGAGCGACCACACCGAGCTGGGCTCGGGGTTCAAGATCGCCATGCGCGACTTGGAGATCCGCGGCGCCGGCAACCTGCTGGGCGACGAGCAGTCGGGCCACGTGGCGGCCATCGGCTTCGAGATGTATGCGAGCATGCTCGAGGAGGAGGTGGCCCGCTTGCGCGAGGAGCCACCGCTCATCCTGCCGCCGGTGCGCGTCGAGGTGCCGGTGACGGCCTACGTGCCGCCCGACTACATCGCCTACGAAGCCGCCAAGATCGACGTGCACCGGCGCATCTCGTCGTCGGTGACCCTGCGCCGGCTCGACGAGGTGCGCGCCGAGCTGACCGACCGCTTCGGCCCGCCGCCCGAGCCGGTCGACAGCCTGCTGCGGCTGCAGGCGATCCGCATCAGGGCGCAGGAGCTGGGCGCCGCCGCGGTCGTCGCCCGCGGTGGCCGGCTGACCGTTGAGGGCCTCAGGCTCGACGACGGGTGGGCGGCGAGGGTGCGCGCTCGGCTGCCGCGCGCCGTCTATTTCAAACAGCGCGAGACGCTGAGCGCGCATCGCGCCGCCGACGACCCGGCGCTTCTCCTCTGGGTCGAGGCTACCCTCGATGCTATAATCACGCCTCAGCGTGCAAACCGCGGAACTCCCTGAGAGAGGATCCCCATGAAGAAGCTGGTCTTGGCTGCGTCTGTCGCGGCGCTGATCGTCGCGGTCGCCCTCGCGGGTGGCTGCGGCAACAAGATTCCCGCCGGCGCCATCGCGACCGTCGGCGACGGGGTGGTCACCAAGGCGCAGTTCGACAAGCTGATCGATCAGGCCAAGGCCCAGGCCAAGAGTCAGCAGGGCTCGCCGCCCTTCCCTGCCGAAGGCACCCCCCAGTACAACAGCTACGCCGCCCGTGTGGTGCAGTACCTCGTCCAGCAGGAGCTCATCAGCCAGTACGCCAAACAGCACGACATCACGGTCACCGACAAAGAGGTGCAAGACCGCATCACGCAGATCGAGCAGGCTTACGGCGGCGCCAAGAAGGTCGACGCCATCCTCAAGCAACAGGGCATGACGCGCGCCGACCTGCAGGTGCTCATGAAGGGGCAGATCCTCGGCACCAAGGTGCAGCAGGCGCTCACCAAGAGCATCACCATCACCGACGCGCAGATGCAGCAGTTCTGGAAGCAGCACTCGAGCGAGTTCCAGCAGCCGCCCACGCGCACGGTGCGCCACATCCTCGTCAAGACGAAGGCCGAGGCCGAGAAGGTGCGCGCTCTGCTCGTGGCCGATCCGAGCGACGCCAACTGGAAGACCGTCGCCAAGCGGTACTCGACCGACCCGGGCACGAAAGACAACGGCGGCAACCTCGGGCCCATCAAGCAAGGCATGATGGTACCGCCGTTCGACAAGGCCGCCTTCTCGCTGAAGAAGGGCGTGATCTCGCAGCCCGTGAAGAGTCAGTACGGCTGGCACATCCTCCAGGTCGTGAGCACCAACCCCGGCAAGTCGGTCACCTTCGAGCAGTCGAAGGACCGCATCAAGCAGACGCTGATGGCCCAAGAGCAGCAGAAGGTGTGGCAGGACTGGCTGACCAAGGCCGAGAAAGAAGCCAAGATCATGTACGCCGCCGGCTACAACCCGCAGCAGCTCACGGCCTCGCCGTCGCCGGCGGCCTCGCAAGCCGCGCCGGCGACGTCGCCGAGCCCGACGAGCAGCAAGTAAGGCACCGAGCGGCTCGGGCGGGTCGCGGCGCCCGC
>Ga0315282_10005680_pt1 | contig 21151 bp, 17 predicted proteins | sample YL17G07_20_MG_FD_203693 | JGI IMG/M metagenome (GOLD analysis project Ga0315282, IMG submission 203693) | Sediment microbial communities from Yellowstone Lake, YNP, Wyoming, USA - YL17G07_20 | ecosystem: Environmental > Aquatic > Freshwater > Lake > Sediment | place: USA: Wyoming | collected... | reverse complement strand
GGGCAGTTATCGCAGGCATCGCCTACGGTGTCGACGTCAGTGTCAAGCTGGTCTGAGTTAGCGGCATTGACGCAGTTATCGCACTTGTTTCCTACTCCGTCGGAATCGTCATCAGCCTGTCCTGAATTAGCCACCTCTGGGCAGTTATCGCAGGCATCGCCTACGGTGTCGACGTCAGTGTCAAGCTGGTCTGAGTTAGCGGTATTGACGCAGTTATCGCACTTGTTGCCTGCTCCATCCCCATCTTTATCGGCCTGTCCCGGATTAGCATCATCTGGGCAGTTATCTACACAGTCTCCGACGCTGTCGCCGTCTGTGTCGATAAGGGTAAAGACGCAGCCGTCCTCCGTGTCGCACGAGTCATCGGTGCAGGCGTTGCCGTCATTACAGACTAAAGGAGTCCCGCTGCTACAGGTGCCGCCAGAGCAGACATCACCTGTGGTACAGGCGTTCAAATCGTTGCAAGGCAATGTGTTGTTGTCATGGACGCATTCTCCTGTAGTCGGGCTGCACGAGTCATCGGTGCAGGCGTTGCTGTCATCGCAGCTTACAGTCCCGGCACAGACGCCGCCAGAACAGGCATCACCCGTGGTACAGGCTTTCCCATCGTCGCAGGTGTTCGTATCGTCGTTGTCATGGACGCATTCTCCTGTAGTCGGGCTGCACGAGTCATCGGTGCAGGCGTTGCTATCATCGCAACTTACAGTCCCGGCACAGACGCCGCCAGAACAGGCATCACCCGTGGTACAGGCTTTCCCATCGTCGCACGTGCCGCCATTGTTGATTGGGCTGGCCTCACAGGCACCTGTACTGGCATTGCATACGCCATCGTTGCAAGCGTTATCTAAGCTAGAGCAGTCTTTTGCTGTCCCGGCACAGACACCTGAAGCACAGACGTCAGTCACGGTACAGGCGACCCCATCGTTGCACGAGGTGCCATCAGTAACAGCGGCATGGGCGCAGCCTGATGCCGGGTCGCACGAGTCATTGGTGCAGGCGTTGTTATCGTTGCAGTCCAGAGCAGTCCCGGCAGTACAGACGCCGGAAGCACAGGTCTCAGCTCCGTTACAGACAGTCGCATCGTTGCACGAGGTGCCATCAGTAACAGCGGCATGGGCGCAGCCTGATGCCGGGTTGCACGAGTCATTGGTGCAGGCGTTGCCGTCATTACAGACTAAAGGAGTCCCGCTGCTACAGGTGCCGCCAGAGCAGACGTCATTCTCGGTGCAGGCGCTGCCATCGTCACAAGCTGCTGTGTTGTTTTCATTGACGCAGCCTGATGCCGGGTTGCACGAGTCAGTAGTGCAGACTTTGCTATCATCGCAACTTATCGCTGTACCGGCACAGGCGCCGGCAGCACAGACATCACCCGAGGTGCAGGCGCTGCCATCGTCACAAGCTGCTGTGTTGTTTTCATTGACGCAGCCTGATGCCGGGTTGCACGAGTCATCGGTGCAGACTTTGCTGTCATCGCAACTTATCGCTGCCCCGGCACAGGCGCCGGCAGCACAGACATCACCCGTGGTACAGGCATTACTATCGTCGCAAGCTGCTGTGTTGTTGGTATGGACGCAGCCTGAAGCCGGGTCGCACGAGTCATCGGTGCAGACTTTGCTGTCATCGCAACTTATCGCTGCCCCGGCACAGGCGCCGGCAGCACAGACATCACCCGAGGTGCAGGCGCTGCCATCGTCACAAGCTGCTGTGTTGTTGGTATGGACGCAGGCCCCGGCAACGCACGAGTCATCGGTGCAGGGGTTGTTGTCATTACAGTTTACGCAGACATCACAGCCACAACTAGCGACGGTTCCCGCACAGATCGGAGTCCCGGCACAGTTGCCGCCAGCACAGACATCACCCGAGGTACAGGCGTTGCTGTCGTTGCAAGCTGCTGAGTTGGGGGTATAGACGCATGCCCCGCCAGCACACGAGTCATTGGTGCAGACGTTGTTATCATTGCAGACTGTAGGAGTCCCGCCACTACAGGTGCCGCCAGAGCAGGCTTCACCCGTGGTACAGGCATTCCCATCGCTGCAAGGTGCTGTGTTGGGGGTATAGACGCAGCCTGTAGCCGGGTTGCACGAGTCATTGGTGCAGGGGTTGGTGTCGTCGCAGCTTGAATCTACAGGGGTATTGACGCATTGGTCTGTAGTCTCGTTGCACGAGTCAGTGGTGCAGGCAACGCTGTCAGCGCAGCTCTTAGGGGCATTGATGCATTGGTCTGTAGTCTCGTTGCAGGAGTCATCGGTGCAGAACAAGCTGTCAGCGCAGCTCTTAGGGGCATTGACGCATGTCCCGCCAACACACGAGTCAGTGGTGCAGAACAAGCCGTCATTACAGTCTGCCGGCGTACAGCCTGCTGCCTCAGTATAATAGACAGTCATGCTGATGCAATCCACTCTCGCCGTTTTACCACCACCACTACCACGGTGCACCGAAATTACGACACCGGTGCTTGCACTCTCAATGTCAGCAACAGTCCAGGTGGTATTCCATTTATCATTCGTGCCACCATAGGTAGCAGTGGCATCGCTTGCCGGCCAATTAGACGTCGTCTTGGCATAGTTATCGCCGACTATTGCGCCGCTTTTTACTATCCTGACGCTGGAGTCGGTAACCTGCGAAGTGCAGCTGCCGCTGCTGCAAACGGCACTTCTTTCAATGACCACTACTATTCCGTCTATTGTTGCGCCGTCCGGAAGGTCAAAGCCGAAACCAGTTGCTTTGAGATAATGTGTAATCTCGCTGCTGGAGCTTAAAGTTCTGGTTGCCCGCGCATCACTATCTGAACATGATTTCGCATTAGTGGGGGTACTCCAATCAGTGGACCCAACTGTGCTATCATTTGCAACAGTTGAAGGGCTATTTGGTCCGCTTGACGCAGCCAGCACTGGCGTGGACATTGGCGCTGCTGTGACCAGGCCGAAGCTCAGCGCCAGCACCACGGCAAATAAAGTATTTAAAATTTCGGACTGTACTAGATTAAGGTAGTTGGCTACCTTTCCAAATTATATGGGAGTTGATTTTGTTTTTCTCATATAACTCTAATATCTCAGTACAAAATTTCATCAACTCTTCATTATTTTCTGCCTTTGCTAAATCATAAAGACGGATAAACATTTTCTTGCCAGTTTCAGTTTGTTTGGCAATCTTTTTCATAAAGTTGTGTTTAGAGCAAAGAGTCTGTCCATTTTCGATAGTTGCCTTACCACCAAGTTCTTTCGGTTTAATATGGTCAGCATGTAATTCCATCCCTTCTTTTTCTCCGCAACCACAGATGACACATCTGTACTTGTCTCGTTCAAAAATCTGTTTCTTTTGGGCTGATGTGAAATCTTCAAGCTCACGATTCTTAACTGCTTCGGGCTCGTAACGATATATGCCTTTGCCAACCTTGATAAGATAACCCTGTTGAGATAGCTGTCTAATTTGCCGGTCCGGGTCTCGGAAGACTTCGCCTGTTCGTTTCTTGAACTCAGAGGTTGCCCAATCAACAATTTCCGGGTGCGGGATATCACGGTCTGGATTATTTTGGAAGTACTCCATTATTAGGTCTCTTTGGCTTATCGGTTTCTTTTTCAAAGTTTAGTGTTCCCTGTTTCGCTTAAGATTCTGTTCTTTGAAATTTCACAGTAATGATTATCAATCTCGATGCCAACTCCTATGCGGTTGTTGTTAGCCGCCTCAATGAGAGTTGTTCCACTACCGCAAAAAGGGTCAAAAACAACGTCTTTAATGAAGCTGAACAATTTAATTGCTCGATGCGGAAGTTCTCGTGGAAACGGAGCCGGATGTCCAACTCGTTTACCGCTCTCTCCGTTAAATGTCCATATTCCATTTGTCCAGTCCATAAATTCCTGTCGCTTGATATCAGAAATCTTGCTTCCAGTTGTTTTCTTCCAACTATCTTTATAGAGAACAACAATAAGTTCAACTGGTGCAATAATAAAGGGCGCAGAGGCAGACATCCATGAACCCCAGGCGGTTCTGCGAGAGATATTTCCCTCATTCCAAACTATGGTTGAATGATACTTCCATCCCACCTTCTGAGCAATTGTTGTCAAGTCAGCACCAACACTCTTTTGACCGCCCTTATTCTTATCTAAGGGTATGTTTAGGATGAATCGCCCTTGAGATTTTGTCCATTTGAAACAATTGTGTATCCACTTTTCGGAAAACTCTAAATATCGCTCATAGGTTAGTTCATCTTTATGCGAGTTGTATTGTATGCCAACATTGTAGGGAGGCGAGGTAATAATCAGGTCAATGAACTCCCGATTAAATAGGTACTCATTAAGAGCATCGCCTTGATAAAGAATAACATCCTTGTGTCTAAAATACTCCCGACCGGTGCAAAACTCACTATCGTGGAGAATATTTGATGTATCAGGGATGAGATATTTTACCTTGCTCTTGGACTTCTTAATTGCCGTTTTTTTCACTGTCGATACTGTCATTGAGTTGCCTTTTAGTCCTCTGGTATATCCATTGGATATGTCTCACCAACTTTGGGTAAGGCTCGCTGTAATAACCTATGAAATGCAGGATAGTTTGGAGAAGCATCCATCAATACAGTAGCTTTCACTAAATGCTCTTGTAATTTAGGGTGGCCTATATCCTCTGTAAGTAATTGGTGAAATCTATGGGTTCGTCTGCCCTTTTCGTCCTTCGGAGTTCTCTTTTTCAATTCCTCTAAAATGCCGGGGGCAAGTCTTGCATAAACTATATCATTTGTTATAGTACCAATAATACTAGGACGTTTTACAGAACTTGGGTCATAAGGCCATTTTTTCAATCTAAATATTGCTTTATAGAAATCGTCAGAGAAGCGTTTTGCCCATGCAGCCTGATAAGGTAATAAGTATTTATCAAGGATTTCTTGTAAGGCTAAACGGTCTCGTATTTCTTGGAAGTTTGTAACTTCGTCAATTAGGGCTATAATTCCTACATTGGCAAAACCCCTCATTAGAACATAGGCTCGGTTGGCCGTTTCAATCTGGCTTTCATTCAAAGCCCCTTTATCTCTTGCCGTTATCCACAAATCACATATATCAGGTAAAACAGTGGCATCAACGCCAGTAATTAACTTCGCTCGTAGATTTATGTAATTTATGGGGTTTTCAAGCTTTTGTCTTAATTCTTTACTCATAAATTCTTGAATGTATTTGGCGGAAACGTATTCAGGAAATAAAGCGCCGTTTTGAACGTCGCTGGCCTTTTTCTTCCTTTGCCAGTAAGCGCCGCCCCCTCTCTTGCCCAATGCATTTGCCATACTTCTTTCAACCAATACTCTTGAGTAATCTTCAAGTACAGCACAGGATATTTTGTAACCACCTAAATTTAACCTACCAATCCTTATTGCTTTCAAAGCTTCTTTGCTCATAATACCTCCTAATAGGTTATGGATAACCCACGAGATATTGTCAGGGCAAACAAATCTTGGCACTGACGATTATTGTAGCGATAGCAAAACTCATCAATATACTTGTTCAGATGCTTGACGCTTACCTTGTGATATTGTCCTACTATACCACGTTTCAATAAAGCCCAAAAGCCCTCAATGGTATTAGTGTGTCTATCGCCGTCCACATACCAAACCTGATGATTCACAACTTCATGCTTTACAATTCTAGCCATGCCAATGTAACCAGTGTATTCATCAGTGACCAGTTTTGTCTTAGATGTATCTACATTCTCTCTAACCAAAGAGGATAACGTTCTATTGTCCAACTTATGGGAATATATCACCTTTGCCTTTACATTGCCACCTCGTTCCACCATTCCAACGACCGGTATTTTAGAAGTTCCACGTCCACGTTTGTAATTCTCCCTGGTAATGCCCTTTCTTGGTTTACCACCTATATAGGTTTCGTCCATTTCAACGATGCCCTGCAGTAATTCTCGTTCTTTAGTCTCTATCATTGCTTTGCGGATACGCATAGCTAAGTACCATGCTGTATTTTTGTTGACCTCTAAGTCTCTAGCTAGCTGGCGAGCTGCAATCCCTTTCTTAGCATTAAGTATCAGAGATACGGCTAGAAACCACTTCTGCAGAGGCAGGTGAGTGTGATGGAATATAGTCCCAACTGTAACGCTGAATGTAGTGTTGCAATTATTACAGTGATAGCGGTATTCTTTAGGTAAGGGGGTTGCTTTCCTTGAACTACAATATGGGCAAATTGGCTGGCCGTCAGACCATTTCACTTTTTCCAAGTGAGCGATACAATCAGCTTCGGTTGGGTATTGTTTATAAATCGAGACTATGTTCATTGTGCTACTCCTTACCTTTATAAGAGTAGTATAGCACAAATTTTAGAGTTTGTCAACTACCTTAAAGTAGGACAGTCCGTAAAATTTTATGTTTCAAAATAACCTCCTTGTCTTAGATTTATATAATCGGTCTTTTCCCGCGATGTTATCCAGTCTCTTCTGAATGTCAGTTTTGTGAACATCGTCCTCCTTTAGCCTTTCAAGGTTTATTTTCACCCTCACCTTAATCCTCTCCCGTCAAGGGAGAGGTTAGATGAAGGGGCTCTGTTGCTAGAATAAATACAGGCAGCGTGTGGACAGGACTCGACCCAAATTTCCCCCCGTGCTGCCTGGCGGTAGTTGCAGCTACCGCCTTTTTTGCCGCCTCACTTTGCTTAGCTCTCTACTCTCCTCACAGCTTTATACGAAAACAAAAAAACCGACCCCTTTTGGGTCGGTTTCACTATTGGCTCCACACCAGCTAAGTGACCAGTTGCGGCTGGTGCTTCTTCACCCCCAAGTTCTGCACTTCCTGAACTATTTCGAGTTGATTACCTCTGTGGCAGCCTCCCTTAAGTCTTGCTTAGATTTTCCCAGGCGAAATTCTTATATTAATGTAGATACACATACTCGCATAGTATCGATGGTTTGTCAATAGGTTTGCACGAGGTTTTCATTAAAATTGCTAAACAATTTTGCAGTCAGGTGACTTATCCTAACAAAACCTCACTATTGATTTATATTACTGTTTCCCTATAGTGTCCTATACAATTGACAATCGCCAGCCAGAGGTCTAAATTATTGATTAACGGTAACGGAGTAAAAGAGAGGAGACAGGCTACAATGATACGAAGTCATCATAGGCTCTTTTGCCTGGCTGCAGTCTGCGTCTTTCTTTTCAGTGTTGCCGGGCTCACCGCCTGTGCTGAACCAGTGCCCATAGATACGGCGCCGGAGGTAGGAGCGCTGGCTCCTGATTTCACTCTGCCTACCGTGAACGGGTTGAGTGTGACTTTAAGCGATTACCGGGGCAAGCCGGTCATGCTCAACTTTTGGACTACTGGGTGTGAGCCCTGCCGCCGCCATATACCGTATCTGCTGGAGGCGTCCGATAAAATGTCAAAAGAGGGCCTGGAATTCTTTACCGTCAGCCGGGATGAGGAGGCCACCCTCAGGAAGTTCATGCAACAGGAAGGCTATGTTTTCGTGGTGGCAGTTGACCCGGACAGGGCTGTCTGGGAAAGCTACAACATCAGCAATACCCCTAATACATTCTTTATAGACAGTGACGGCATTATCAGGTCGACGCATATCGGTGCTTTCAACGATACATCGCAGGTACTATCTGAGCTGGAAGAGATGGGGCTGACCATGCCGCCTACTACGGCTGCCAATGCTGTGCCCGTGCCGCCTGCTACGGCTGCCAAGGTCGTACTGGAAGTGGGAACGCCGGCACCTGATTTCACACTGACTACCCTGAATGGGCAAAGTGTGACTTTGAGCGATTACCGGGGCAAGCCGGTCATGCTCAACTTCTGGGCTACCTGGTGCCCTTACTGCCGCCGCCAGATACCTTATCTGCTTGAGGCATCCGATAAAATGTCAAAAGAGGGCCTGGAGTTCTTTACCGTCAGCCGAGAGGAGGAGGCCACCATCAGTGAGTTCATGCAACAGGAAGGCTATGCTTTCACGGTGGCAGTTGACCCGGACAGCGCTGTCTGGGAAAGCTACCACATCGGCGGTATCCCCCATACATTCTTTATAGACAGTGACGGCATCATCAGGTCGACGCATATCGGTGCCTTCAAAGACACATCACAGGTACTGGATGAGCTGCAGAAGATATTGGCAGATGAATAACGGCGAGATGAATTGGCATTGGAATCATTTAACCTGCCGGTTAACAGCCCTGTCTGTGGCTGGAAGCAAAAGGCCCCCGGAATTATGACCGAGGGCTCTCTTTTCATTGGTAGCGCATACCGGATTCGAACCGGTGATCTCCGCCTTGAGAGGGCGGCGTCCTAAACCCCTAGACGAATGCGCCGTGCAAGCACGATTTGTTAACCTGGCTGGGGATCCAGGATTCGAACCTGGCCTCACGGATTCAGAGTCCGCTGTCCTACCGCTAGACTAATCCCCAATCTGTCGGGATTATAGCAAAGGGCTATTGCTAAGACAAGCCAACTTGCCAATCAGCAGCCCGATTGTTATACTCAACTGAAAAGGATTGAGCGGCTTTGGCTGATTGGCAGGCTCTGCAGCAGACTATCGGGATTACCTTTCGAGATGTTTCTATACTTCAGCAGGCCTTCATTCATTCCTCTTATATCAATGAAAATCCAGGTTTCCATCTTCCCGACAACGAGCGCCTTGAGTTCCTCGGCGATGCCTTGTTGAGCTTTGTAGTCGCTGAAAGGCTATATCACGAGTTTCCCCATTGCGGCGAGGGCGAGTTGACTGAAATCCGCGTTTTGTTGGTTCGACAGGAAACGCTGGCTCACCTTGCTTTAGCGCTTAAACTTGGTGATTACCTATATCTGGGAAAAGGGGAAGAGGGAACAGGTGGGCGAGAAAGGCAAACCAACCTCGCCGACGCCTTCGAATCCCTGGTTGGTGCTATATTTCTTGACCAGGGGCTGAATGCTGCCAGGGATTTCGTTTTGAGCCAGCTTGGCAGTCATCTTGAGAGGGTAAAGGCCGAGGGAATAGGGCGAAACTATAAAGCTCTGTTGCAGGAGTTCACTCAAGCTAAGTTTAAGCTGCTGCCGACTTATCGAGTCGTGGAAGCTTCAGGTCCCGACCACGAGAAAGGCTTCACTGTCGAGGTTGTGCTTGGAGACAGAGTACTGGGGGCAGGCTCAGGGAAGAGCAAAAGAGCCGCTGAGATGGAGGCTGCCCGCTCGGCATGGGAGAAGCTTGCGGCTGAATGAATCTCCTCGGCTGGTGTTAAATTACTGCCTTATAATGCTGGCTGCAAGACGACAATCTCAGTAGCCTCTGGCAGCTTACCGGCTTTGAACTCCGTCTCGCTGGAATTTAGTTTCTTCACGTTCTTCTTGCCAGCCAGGAAGTCTTCAACGCCGGTAATAGGGAGGTCGCATTTGGGTGTCTTGTAGTGCATGGGGGCGATGACTTTGGGCTTCAAATCATCAGCTACTTTGGCGGCGACTCTGGCATCGATGGTAAAGAAGCCGCCTATTGGTATGAGCAGTACGTCCACGTTGCCAATTTGAGCGATTTCTTCCCGGCTCAACTCATGTCCGAGGTCACCCAGATGACACAGCCTTATTCCGTCCACGGTGAAACAGAATATGGTGTTGGCCCCTCGTTCCTTTCCCTTCGATTCGTCGTGATGAGAAGCGATGCCTTTGAACTGAATCCCTTTAGCAGTTTTTGTGCCGCTGCCTGCGATGACTTCGGGTTTGCCTCGCACTGCGGCGATGTTGTTGTGGTCGCGATGGTTGTGGCTTACCGTGACGATGTCGGCAGCCTCGTTGACAGGCGAGTAGTTAATACCACCGCCTGTTGAATACGGGTCAGTTATAATCCTGAGCCCTGTCTCGGATGTAATCAGAAAGCAAGAATGTCCCAGCCATTTCAGTTTCATCGCCCAACTCGCTTATAGTTTATCGCAGTGCAGGCCTGAAGTCTGCTTAGCTAGCCTTGCCTGGCTGAGGCCAGGGCGAGGCTAATCAAGGTTCGCACGCCGACTCCCGTAGCTCCCTTTGCTGAATAGCCTCGTTCCTTTTCCATGAAAGAGGTGCCGGCAATATCAATATGTGCCCAAGGTGTATCTCCAACAAATTCGGCTAGGAAATGTGCTGCGGTGATGGCTCCAGCCCACCGACCACCACTATTTTTGATATCAGCCACATCGCTTTTATTCAGCTCTTTATAGTCTTCGTGCATGGGCATTTGCCACAGACGTTCCCCGGTATCAGCCCCAGCCTTGACTAGTTTTTCTATTAACTCCTGGGAATTACCAAATATACCACTGTAAATATCTCCGAGAGCTACACGGCAGGCGCCGGTCAATGTAGCCAGGTCTACCAGTGGAGACAGCCCTTGTTTGACAGCATAGCTTAGAGCATCAGCCAGGATAAGTCTTCCTTCAGCATCAGTGTTTACGACCTCTATAGTCTTGCCATTCACGGCTTTCAGGATATCCCCCGGCTTGAGAGCATTGCCTCCGGGTAGATTTTCGGTGGCTGGAACGACGGCAGTAACATTGACCTTTGGCTTTAGCTGGGCGATGGCTACTAAGGCTGCCATGACTGCTGCAGCACCTGCCATATCACCTTTCATCTCAGCCATGCCTTCAGACGGCTTAATCGATATACCTCCGGAATCGAAAGTTATACCTTTGCCGACTAAGCCCAGGGTATCAGAGGACGTCTTGTCGCCTTTGTAACTCAGGACAATCAATTTTGGCGGTTGGCGGCTTCCCTGCGCCACGCCCAAAAGCGCGCCCATCCCTTCTTTTTCCATCTGCTCGCGGTCCATGATGGTTAAACCGAGGCTGTGTGTTTTTGCTAACTCCTTTGCTACCTTTGCCATACCGCTCGGTGTCATGTAGTTAGCCGGCTCATTTATCCAATCCCGGGCTAAATTGGTAGCCTCAGCAATTACTTCACTTGTTTTACAACCCCGCTCCAGGGCCGGCAATTTGGCTGCATCCTTTTCCACAATAATGAGTTCTGCTATATCGTGGTTTTCAGTCTCTTTAGTCATGTGTTTTCGGAATCTATATAATCCAAGGAGGCTGCCTTCGGTCAAGGCTTGAGATGCTGCCTCAGGCTTGATTCCACCAACACCAGCGCCATGGACGATGGTGGCTATACGTCGGCAGTTTAGCCTTCTTAAAGAGCGACAAAATTCCGCAGCTAAACCGCGAATCTTATCCGGAGTGAAATCCGGCTGTTTGCCCAGTCCGGCAACAGCCACAATTCGTGCTGGAATCTTGCCGAGGCTGTGGATAATGCTGATTTCATTAAGCTTTCCCTTGAGCTCGCCCTGTTCAATAAGCTTAGTGATAGCTCCATCAAGAGCCTTGTCCACAGCGCCTGTGGCTCCACCCGGTTTTTTCGTTCCTTCGAAAAGGTTGACTACAATGGCATCAGCTTCAACGTTTATAATATCGCCGGTGATTACTTTTACTTTCAACTTTGCCTCCTGAGTTTTCAAAACCCTGCTTAAATCCCGGCTTTTAGAGTTTTCCGGGTTTGGCTGCCATCTATTTTATCCCATTCTCCCATAGAATGGAATGTCTCTCTCTGGTTCATAGCCACCTACGGTTTCAGCGATTTAGCGCGCGTATTATTTTGTCAATCACAGGGGCAATATCCTGTGAGGTATCAGCGGCAAAGTAATTTCGCCGGATTTTTTCCGCTTGTGGTTCCATCCGCCTATATATTTCCCAATCGGCGTCTGACTTATCCTTTGAAGCAGCCCCGTTTTTTCTTGCTTGAAGGCGCTGATAGGCTACTTCTGGTGGTGCTTCGACACGTACCAAGACCAGCCTGGCTCCGGTTTTGTCGCTAATGCGATAAAGATGCTCGCGGTTGTGTTCAGATAAATTGGTAGCATCGAAGATAACGGGCACCCCGTTTTTTAGAAGCCATTCTATAAGGCTGTGACATGCGGCGAAGAGGCGAGCACTTTCAGCAGTGCTGTAATCAGGGGAGGGGAATAAAGTTTTGCGTATTGCATCGCTCTCGAGAATACAGAAGGGCTGTCTCTCAGCCAGTTTGCGGCAGAAGAATGTTTTGCCGGTTCCGGGTAAACCGCTAACGACTACGAAACCAGGGTTAGCCAGCGTCTCCGGAAGCGAGCCTAGACTTTCTCTCAGTTTTATTAAATTCTGACTAAGCTGGTTTTGCTCCATGTACCTCAGAAATTATAGAGTATTTGTCGAATTCATGCTATGGCGCTTGCTTGTCTCCCATTGAATTGGATTTGTTTGTGTTATAAACTAATGTTACGTAACCAGAAGAAAGTTCCGTAACGGAATGTATAACGAAAAAGGAGTTCCCTTAAAAGACGTAAGAATTGGCGCGTACACGTCTCTGCTGAGCATATGCCAGGACGGCTATTCCCTGAGTGGGACTCCAGTGCCGGGCTTCGACAGCAGTGAAGTTCTTGCCAGGATTAATGAGGGCCACCCGCTTACCTCTATAGACGGTAGTTACAAGAGTGGGATATTGACGACCGTATTTAATATCGGCCTGAAAAAACCTGATGAGATGCCTTTGTGGATAGTTCCCAATTCAATACGCCACCGTAAATATAGTCCAATCAAGAAGAAAGGAGAGAGACTTACAACTTCAGGATTTGAGTCTTCTCAAGGTATCCTGCACCGCCAATTCGCTAGCCTGGTAAAAAAAGACGATAAAGATATACTGAAATTTGCAAACAAATATGGTTTATTGAAGCGTTGTTCGGTGCATGACCTTGTATTTATGAACCGGGATACCGGGCAACAGTTTCAACTGGGGGAATCATTGCTATGGTGGAAGGAAGAGATTGAAGATTTGGCTGCAGGCTTGGAATTATGGGATATGGTCTTGGCAGAAGATGAAAAACTGAAGGATGTCGTCTTGTGGCATCGAGATGGCATAGCCATAAGACTCGATGATAGAGATGTACAACTGGTGGGTAGAGCAAACATGAATCTATTGGGCAAGTGGAGCAGGGGGGATATCAAGGGACCGGCATTGTATTATCTTTCCCTTGAAGCGGATAAGCGCTTAATTAACGCGTTAACCCCGAGGCTGCTGCCCCTCCAGAGCTCTGAGATTTGCTTGTTTCCCGACGGTTTGCTGGCCACAATATGGTTGATGTTTCTTTTGGAGATTAGTGGGAGAACCAGGTTTATTCAGTGCCAAAGTTGTGGTGTGTATTTTGATGCTCGAGACCCGCGAGCCCGATTCTGCTCTACTCGTTGCCGGATGCGAGACTACAGAAAGCGCAGGACGCGCAAGTCGAGGAGGCGAAAGAGTGTTAAGGAAGACGAGATGGTTTGAATGGAATGCCTTATGGGGATTGACTATTTTGGCAGTAATGAGTAGGATATGATGGGGGAAAATTTCACCGGTTACGGCATACAGTCTAATGCTTGATTTGTATAGGCTGTCTGGTAAGTCTTAGAAGCATTTAACGGGGCAAGTACTATTTCATAGCGGTAGATAGTTTTTTCCACATACTGAAGTCATCTGGTAATAAAGCTAAAAATTTAAGAGGATTAATTTAGGAGGCTAGCAGTCATGAAACTGAAAGGTAAAGTAGCTATTATCACTGGTGGGGCAACAGGTATAGGAAAGGCTATCACTTATGCCTTTGCCAATGAAGGAGCAGCAGTGGCATTAGCCGCCCGTAACCTTGCCAGATTGGAAGAAGTAGCTAAAGAAATCAAATCGAAAGGCGGTAAGGCAAAAGCGATACAAACCGATATTTCGGACCACGAGCAGGTAAAGCGGATGGTAGCTCAAACTATCGATGAGTTCGGTAAGATTGACGTACTGGTGAATGATGCCGCCAGGGGTACGTTCAATAATGCCGATGTCGCTGACATGAACCTGGATGATTGGCATGAGTCACTGGCCATAAATCTAACCGGGACTATGCTTTGTTGTAAAGAGGTACTTAAATATATGATTCCTCGTCGAAGCGGTAGTATTATCAATATCAGCAGTGTAGCTGGCATGTCCGGAGTCCCCAAAGAAAGCCCATATGCCGCCAGCAAATGGGGCGTAATCGGCTTTACTGAAACCCTCGCCATCGAAGCAGGAAAGCATAATATACGGGTAAATTGCATCAGCCCTGGCGCAACACGGACTCAAGAGTTTGAGGATTGGGTGAAAGGTTCAGCTAAAAGTATGGGTATCTCTTACGAGAAAGTGATGAGTAAACTCACGGACAACAATGCACTAAAGAGAATAGCCGAGCCATCGGAAATAGCGGCTTGTGTTGTGTTTCTGGCCTCGGATGATGCTAGCGCTGTATGTGGGCACAATTTGGTTGTTAGTTGTGGCTTTCATATAACTCATCCGAACATGATCGAGTGGGTATGACCGGAGTTCACCTTTTAATTTCAAATAGATATTAAATTTTAAAAGGAGGGCTTTAGGCAATGGCTGAGTCGAGATATGGAAAGAACCTGGTAAGGAAACCGGCTTATGAAGTGAGTGCCGGTAAGATAAAAGGCAAACAGTATCCCACCATGACGCTCATGAGCAACAATCTTGTGCCGGGAAGCAACACGTATCTTGAATTTGGCTGGGTATGGGATATGCCTGAGCCGAATCCCCCTATCCTTGAGCATTCGCATTCTAAATATAACGAGATTGTTCTACATATAGGGAGCGACCCTAACGATCCGGAAGACCTGGGCGCTGAAATAGAGTTTACCGTTGGCGGTGAACCGCTCGTATTTGACAGGACCTCAGCAATATTTGTGCCGGCGGGTGTGACACACGGTCCGGTAATTTGGAAAAAAGTCAGACGGCCGCATATACAGATGGCGATAGTGCTCGGTGCCGGCACACTGGCAGAGGCAAACCCGGGAGGACACGAGAAATAAAACATGTCATTCATTGCCTTCTTTAGGGAAAGGTGTTATGGTATGCGGGCAAATGAATTTCAGGCGGTGCAAAACACATACCATAAGTTCACCAAAGCATCAGAGCCGATATCATAAATCTAATAATAATGGAGAAGGGGGATAAGATATGTAAGATTTTATGTTAATAAGGCTTAATTCAATCAGGGAAAGTTTTAAAAAGGAGGAGCAACAAGTGAAAAACAAGGTATTCTTTAGTCTGATAGCGTTAATACTGGTAGCATTAGTGGCAGTGCCTCTGTTTGCTGCCTGCGCTGGACAACCAGCAGCCCCGCCAGCCAAGGACAAAATCGTTGTTGGTATGGCAAGGTCCCTCTCCGGCCCACTGTCTCCGATTGAACAATCGGGATTCGGACCAGTCTATGCTGCATGGGTTCCCGAGGTCAATGCCGATGGCGGGATATATGTAGCGGAGCTTGGCAAGAAGCTGCCCATAGAGTTGAAGATATATGATGATAAATCCGATGTGGGCACGGCGGCGAGGCTGACGGAAAAGCTGATTCTGGAGGACAAGGTCGACTGTCTGTGGTCTTCTAATAGCACCGCCATGATTTTTGCTCAGGCCCCTATCGCCAGTAAGTATGATCATCTACTGATGACCTTTGAGGGCGGTGCCACCACTATCAAGGACGCGCTCCCCAGCCTGCCCTACGCGTTTATCAACTTGAGTTTTTCTGACTGGTACGAGCTGCCAGTTTTTGCTGACATGCTTGCTGCCAAGGGCGTGAAGACGGCATTTGTAACCTACATCGCCGACCTCCATGGCTTAGAGTACTCAGGTGTGGGAGGCATCGAATTCTCGAGGGTCGGAATTAAGATACTTGGAAATGTGAGCCTTCCGCCCGACCTCAAGGACTTCGCGCCCATAATAATGGAGGCTAAGGAATCTGGCGCTGATGCCTTTTGCTGTTTTGGCTATCCCGACCAGGTCCTGCCGGTTACCGGCACGGCAATGGCGCTTGGCTATAACCCCAAGGCCATGATAGTGGGCCCCGGAGGCAACTTCGGGTTCTATCATACCGCGTTTGGCCCGGCGACAGAGGGGGTATGTGCTTTTGCTACCTTTAACCGGAAACAGTCTCCCGAGATGAATGCATTAGTTGATAAACTCTACGGCGGCAAGCCTGAGGATCTCCAAAATGGGTGGGGGGCAGATCTCTTTTGGGGGTCATTGGATTTCTGGAAGCAGGCTATAGAGAAGACCGGAACCCTTGACCAGACAGCAATAAGGAGTGTATTTGCTACGGAGCATTTCAATACGATTCTGGGAGATACTTATTTCACGGTATTCGGTGATGGCGGCGGACTTATGGCCAAGGAAACTCATCAGGGGGAGATTGGACAGTGGCAGAATGGGATATTTGAAGTCGTAGGCGGAGGTCCATGGCCTAACACTAAGATTACCGCACCATTTGAATACCCCAAGCCGGCATGGCCAGCACCACCAAAGTAAGAATATACATCAACTTATAAACAACAGAATAAGCAGTTAATCCGGCAGTCTGGAGAAGCCTGTTTACGAGGCGATAGCTTCAAGGCGTACTCTTAACTTCAGGCTGCAACACAAAAAATCAGGCTGCCGGCTTTATTCAGCCTAGAATAAGATTATAATGCACTGAGCATTAGTAGCCGAGCGAACTGTCTGGAGAAATCTCGTATAAATGCCAGCTCTTTGTTATGCTACCAAGCTCTTAAGAAAGGAGTGGCAGAATGGCAAAGGAAATCATTCTTTACAATCTGGCAGATAATGTAACTGACGAAGAATACAAGAAATTCGTTACTAATGAGAAAGGCCCTTTACTTGAGAGCCTGCCGTCGGCCAAGAAATTCGAACTGGTCAAGATAACGGGAGCAGCGATGGGAGAGATTCCTTATAAATATGTTGGAATCCTGCATGTGAACAGCCTGGATGAATTAAACCAGAAGGGTAAGACGACACAGAAATTCCAGGACTTTTTGAAGAAATGGACGCCGATGATCAAGAACTTCCATATACTACAAGGGGAAGAAATCTATTAGTCTGAAATTAACCGAAGAAAACCTTAAAGGAGGGATAAATGTTAGACCAGTCCAGTCAGTGGTACAAATTGCAATACCCGGAGTGTTTTGTTAATGAAGAACAACGGATGATTCAGAAGATGTTTGCTGATTTTACCGATAAGGAAATTATGCCGGTTCGAGACAAAATTGACGATGATGTAACGCATGAAGAAATAATCACTCCCATCCTGAAGAAATTACAGGTAGACCTTGGTTCCCAGAAAAGCATGATACCGGAGAAGTATGGTGGCTCTGCGGAGAAGGGGACCATAGTTGGCGCTGCCCTGAAGCAGGAGCAGATAGGGCGCGGCGACTATGGCATAAGTATGCACAGTGCCTGCACCGACTGGGGATGGCAACCGGCTTTTACAGCCTATGTCGGCCCCTTTTCTCCAAAGGCAAAGGCGTGGGCGAAAGCGGTGCTTGATAAATTTGCCCCCAAGTTCGTGGGCAAGGAGTTAGCCGTTGCCTCCATGAACTTTAGCGAAGTCGAATCTGCCGTTGATATTGAGAATTCACTGAATGAGGGTAGAACGATAGGGGTGAGAGCCAAACTCGAAGGTAATGAGTGGGTAATAAACGGAAACAAGTTTTGGGCATCTAATAGTGGTATAGCTGACCTCAATTGCGTGGTTTGTAATATAGACCCGAGGTTGGGGATAGATGCCTTTACTTTGATTTATGTTCCCGAACCCTGGCCTGGCGTTTCCCATGGCAAATTTGAGGTCAAATGCGGCATGCAGGCTGACCGAAACACCTCTACCTACTTTGACAATGTTAGAATACCCAAGGAGTGGGGACTACAAGGGCCTGAAGCTTGGGCTATCTTTCAAGAAACCCTGGCTGCCCCTATGGCTATGAATTCTGGACATGCCACAGGTATTTTACAAGGGGCTTTCGATGTACTTCTTGACTACACGGGACAGAGGATGGCAGGCGGTAAACCAATCAACCAGCACCTTTCATCGGCTGCCATATTGGGCGAGATAGCCTCGGTAATAACTGTGGCCAGGGCTGCTTTTTTGGAACTGGCTCATGAGTTCGACCATCGGGAGATTTATGGTCCCTGGGATTCGGTAAGTATGGCGGCTAAAGGGCACGCTGTGCATGTATTTATTACCAGGAAAGCATCAGAGCTAATCCTGAGAGGGATGGAGCTAATGGGTTCTTTCGGTTATGTCCGTGAAAACAACTACGAGAAGTATTATCGTGATTCTGCGGAAGCGAAAATAGTTTTAGGTGGTGTGCAGTATGGTTTATTTACCACCTGCAAGCAATTTTATGACCTGGATTACTCTTCATTTGGTCCGGGGAAGCTTAAAAAGCCAGCCTAGGGTTTTGTAGGTCATTAGCCGAACGGCATAGTTTGAGTTCTCAGTCTAACGGTATGGGACACATAAGTATCTGTGGTCTTAATAATTGAAAGGAGGGAGAAATCTCACCAGTATTAGAGGGCAAGGTAGCCATTATAACCGGAGCCAGCCGCGGCATAGGGCGGGCACTTGCGTTAAGGTTCGCCGAGGAGGGGGCCAAACTACTGTTAACTACTACCAATCAGGAAAGGGCTGCGGGCGTAGTTAAGGAGATAAAGGCTAAGGGTGGTGAAGCCGTGGTTATGAAGGCAGACATCTCTGATGAGAATGATACCAAGAAGATAGCAGAGAAGGTTATGCAGCAGTACGGTAAGGTAGATATACTCATTAATAATGCCGGCGTATGGTATGGGGTCGAGGCGAAGCCGTGGGACGCCTGGAAAGTGGAGGACTGGGACCGCATGTTCGCCGTGAATGTAAAGGGAACCTGGTTGTGCTGTAAGGCAATAGCTCCACTCATGGTAAAGCAGTCCAGAGGAAAGATTATCAATATTTCCTCTCATATCATAAGGGTCCCCGATGCTCAATTCTTTCTGGCTTATGCATTGAGCAAATCGGCGCTTTACACACTAACTCAATGCTTGGCCAGAGCTCTGGGTCCCTCAGGTATTAATGTCAATGCTATTGGACCGGGGTATACGGCTACCGAAGCCAGTTTAGTCCAGAGTGGTAGTGAGAACACATTTGAACGCGTTATCGCGGCACAATCTCTGAAACGGCGTGAGGAGCCGGAGGATGTGGCGGGGGCGGCTGTATTTTTAGCCTCAAAAGACGCGGATTTCATCTCGGGACAGTTCATCGTTGTTGATGGCGGAAACGTAATGTTATAGGGGAAGTATGAGCCCCACCCTGGTTTAAACAGCCAGTTGTGCCGGCATGGCTTCAAGCTAGGCTGGCGTCCCTGGAGGGATTCGAACCCACGACCCGCTGCTTAGAAGGCAGCCGCTCTGTCCACTGAGCTACAGGGACTCGGATTGAGTGTAGCACAGGAAAAGCTAGCTGACAAGAGCGGTTAAGCTGCTGGCTGTTGTGCTTCCTTATGCTCGCCTGTATCTTCTTTCTTGTCTACCTTACTTTCAGTGCTTGCGCTTTCGGGTTCACTTTTTCTATTGTCGGTCGAATAGAATCCAGAACCTTTGAAGATGATAGGCACCGTGGAGAAAAGCCGCCGGGCTCCGTTTTGGCATTTGGGGCAAACGACTATAGATTCATCGGAAAAGCTCTGTTTTAGCTCAAATTTCAAGTTGCATTTGGGGCATAGGTACTGATAAACCGGCATAACTGACCTCCTGATCAACAGAGGGAATTGCGATTGCGGCCTGAATGGCTAGCTATTGATAAACAAGTTAGCAGTCTCATTTTCCAAGTGCTAATTTTATAACAAATTTTGGTATTCGGTCAAGTTTCTCTGCTTATCGGACACTGTATCATGTGCTCAGGCTTTTCTTGAAAGAAGAGAGCTGTCCTGTATGCATGTAGCCACGAGGCTTTAGCCTCGTGGGCACGACCCTAAAGGGTCGTGGCTACATTGGTTGGTTTACAACCTGTGTCGGATTACAGGCAGTAAGTTGCAGGGTTTTATCCCTCCATCGAGCACGGTGGTATATGCTGTCAAGTTGATGCAGCTAATTGTGGGGCTATGATATACTATTTCTGCGGATAGGGGGCAGGGGTGGCAGCTCGCTTTCCAGTTAGGTTTTTGGGTCTTTGAAGGGCTCGTAGCTCAGTGGCAGAGCGGCCGGCTCATAACCGGTTGGTCGCAGGTTCGAACCCTGCCGAGCCCACTTTTGAAGCTAATTTAGCACCACCTGATGTCAGTTCTTTTCAAAAAGTCGCAAGTTCTCTCGACCTATTGCAACTCCGTGAATTACTCCATATACTGTTAGGTAGTAAGGGGAGGCGTCAGTTGGAGTTGCGGCAGAAGACGAACCAAGAGTTGTTTGCACTATATGAAGGCGAACTGGCTTTCCATCACCATTCAGCGAGAGGGCTCCATGAGTCCAAACGGATTCTAAGACATTTCCATGACTATTTAGGGGAATACCCGCCGAGCCCAGAATTAGCTAAATCATTCCTTGCCAAATTCATCACCAGGAAACCGAGTACATTAGTGCGATATGGTGCCATACTCAAAGTGTTTCTCAACTGGTACGGACAAGAACTTGACATAATATTTAAAGTTCCTAAAGTGTTACCGAGATATGTTGAGAGGTCGGATATAGATAAATTACTTGAATCCATAAGGTCAAAGAAGACGCATAAAAAGAGCATAGAAAGAGACATGTTGCTTGTTGACCTTGCTATTCATACCGGGCTGAGACGAAGCGAATTAGCTAATTTAAAGGTGGTAGACATAGATAACGTGAGGCGGATTTTAGTCGTCCGTCAGGGAAAAGGGGGCAGGGACCGAATAATACCACTATCAACTCAGATGGCTAATAAACTTGGCGCTCACATACAAAATAAGGAGAAAGAAGATAGCGTATTTGGTTTAGCGCCGGCAACCATAAGCGGAAAGATAAGGTCGTTTGCCAGAAAGGCAGGTGTAGGGATTCATACGCATAGCTTGCGTGATTATTTTGCTACTTCCTTGTCTGAAAAGGGGGCGACTATTCGCGAGATACAATCATTGCTGGGGCACGAAAACCTTACTCATACTGAGCGTTACACGTTGCACACCGATAGACACTTGCGAGCGGCAATAGAATTGATTGACAAAGAGGGAACTGATGACGATATGGTAGATACCCAGGAAGATGATAAAGGCAAGAAAGATAAGCGTCCCACCGTTGCGGAAATTGATGGTGGGGCTATAGTGACTATCAAAGGCATTTATAAAGATAAATCAGGTCACGTAAGCACCTTGACACCG
>Ga0315282_10005678_pt1 | contig 21155 bp, 19 predicted proteins | sample YL17G07_20_MG_FD_203693 | JGI IMG/M metagenome (GOLD analysis project Ga0315282, IMG submission 203693) | Sediment microbial communities from Yellowstone Lake, YNP, Wyoming, USA - YL17G07_20 | ecosystem: Environmental > Aquatic > Freshwater > Lake > Sediment | place: USA: Wyoming | collected... | reverse complement strand
CCAGTTGCTTAACCTATCTGCGCTGGCTGCCGACGCCGGGACTTCCCAGTCAACTGCCAAGGCATGGCTATCCGTGCTGGAAACCGGCTTCATAGTCTTTCGGCTGCCGCCCTTGCACGCCAACATCCGCAAGAGGCTGGTGAAGATGCCCAAACTGCATTTCCACGACACGGGGCTGGCATGCTGGCTGCTGGGCATACGCAACGCCAACCAACTCAAAAAGCACCCCCTCCGCGGGGCCATTTTCGAGACGTGGGTGGTCTCGGAGGTCCTCAAGCATCGCACCAACCGGGGCGAACGAGGTGGCGTCTTCTTCTACCGCGACCAGCACGGCACCGAGGCCGACCTGGTGATCGAGTCCGGCAACGGGCGTGTCCTTGTCGAGGCCAAAGCTGGGCAGACGGCCTCGGACGACATGCTGAGCGCCGCCCGGCGCATCAAGGCCGCCCTCGATGACGCGTCGTGCAGGGTCGTGGCGGCCTACGGCGGGCAGGCCAGGCAGACACGGCAAGACGTCCTTCTGTTGCCCTGGGACCAAGTCGATCTGGAACCTTGGGTGTGAGCCGGATTCCCCCATCACTTTTCGCCCCGGGCAGACGTGAAATGCTCCGGGTCCTGTAAGCGTCAATGCCAGGACTGTCTGCCTTTGGAAAACTGACCGATTATTGTGTGAGTGGAATCGGCGCCGGTGCTGCCGGTTACCGTAACCGTATCGCCGGTCCAGGTGTATTGGATATCAGTCAAATCCAGGCTGTCGGTATATAGCTCGCCTCGCTCTCCAGGCAGTTCACGCCAATGCCAGCCCTTTTCGAAGACAGCAAAACGAAAACGATTAACATCATGGAAGATTGCGCAGCAGTTTCTGCCATTCGGCGAATCAGAGTTCGAGTAGGCCCTAAAGGTCGGATCAGTCACATGCCATGCGACCAATATAATCAGCACCATCGCGCCGGCGTAGAGAGAAGGCATGATGATGACTCGTTTGCGTGTCGCCATGATTCACCTTCACAAAGGGATCCCGGGGCGCTTGATGCCTTTAGCAATGGAGCATTGTAACCCCAAGTGCTCTGCACCCGAGCGCTGACATCGTTTACTGCGCCTCGATGCCGTAGCGTTTGATCTTGGCGTGGAGCGTCGCGCGGGTAATGCCAAGCAGTTCGGCGGCCTTGGTCCGCTGCCAGCCGGTCTCCTTAAGCGCCCGGCGGATGAACTCCCGTTCGGCGGTTTCGAGCGAGAAATCCGGCGGCGTGGCGGCCTCGGCCGATGCGGCGGCCTCGGCGGCTTGCTCGGCCGGCACTTGCCCGTGGGGCATGCCGGCGGCGGGGGGCATGCCGGCGGCGCCGGGCTCGTCGAACACCACGCTTTCGGGCGTGATGTGCGTGGTGCGTTCCAGCAGCGTTGCTCGCTCTATCACGTTGCGGAGTTCCCGCACGTTGCCCGGCCAGGTGTGGGCCAGCAGGCGCTGGAGGGCCTCAGGCGAGATGCCCTCGATCTGGCTGCCGGCCCGCAGCGAGCTGTTTTCGACGAAGTACTCGGCCAGCAGCGTGATGTCGTCCCTCCGCTGGTCCGACTTGAGCGGCTCGACGTGGATCGGGAACACCGCCAGACGGTAGTACAGGTCCTGGCGGAAGCGCCCCTGCTTGGCCTCGTTAAGCAGTTCGCGGTTGCTCGCGGCGATCACGGTGGCGCTGCACGCGATGTCGCTTGTCCCGCCGACCCTGCGGAACGTCCGCTCCTGGAGCACCCGCAGCAGCTTGCCCTGGAGCTCGGCGGGCATCTCGCTGATCTCGTCCAGGAAGATGCTGCCGCCGCCGGCGACCTCGAACAGGCCCGGCTTGTCGCGGTCGGCGCCGGTGAACGCGCCCTTGACGTGCCCGAACAGTTCGCTTTCCATCAGCGTGGCGGTCAGGGCGGCGCAGTTGACGGCCACCATGGGCGCCTGCTCGCCGGACCGCCAACAGTGCAGGGCCTTGGCGACCAGTTCCTTGCCCACGCCGGTTTCACCGAGGATCAGCACGGGGTTGCACCGGCTGAAGGCGACCATGCGGACCGTTTGCAGGAGCCTTTGGGCCGCAAGGCTTCTCCCGACGAACGCCACACCGGGCGGGCAGTCGTCGCAGAAGAACCGCCCCCGGCCTGGCCCGGAGAGAATCGCCTCCAGGCAGCGATCCAGCCCCCCGACGTAGCTTTCGTCGCTTGGGCCCGTCAGGCAGTCCATCGCCCCGGCCTTGACATACCGAACCGTCCATTCGGTCAGCGGCTCGTCGCTGAGCACCACGGCGGGAATCGCGCGGGAAGAGGCGCGAAGCTGGCTCAGCAGATCCACCACCACCTGCCGGCCGAGGGATTCCGTTATGATCGCCAGCGACGGGTTCTGCTGGAGCGCAACGCGAACGGCCGCGGCGGAGGTGTTCGCCAGCAGCAGGCTCTTGCCCGCGGCGTCCAGCCGGGCCTTGAACCGCACCAGCCCGCGGGGCAGACCGCCCGCAAGCAGAATCGATTGCACACTCAGGTCCAAGTCCTGCATGTTGCCACACTCCGCCGGGCCAAACCGAACCGACCTTAGAGAGACTGGGCCTGCTCTATGGTGCCCGCGAAATAAAGGCAACCATCAACGAAGTTATGCCGACCGGTCTGCCTCGGAACACGACCAAGACCGGATTCCCGCAATCCTGCCGCGGCGTCACATAACAATGGACCTTCGTAAATCAAGAATTGCGAGTCCACTTCATCATGCATAATTGACCTTCCATGATCGTAATGCAAGCGTAAACAACTAGGAACTCCACTTGCGGCCGACGCCGACTATGATGTGAATCGAAGCCTGCCGCAAGCAAGCGAAACAAGGGTAGTAGGTTACAAAGACCTCAAGTCAGAAGCCAGACCTTTTCGTCCTGATTTCAACAATTCCCAAATTATCGTTTGCCCGCGTGATTGGTGGCAGCCCGACGGCGCCATAATGTTGCTTTGCCGGACGACTCGGAAGACCCGCAGTCCGTAATCAGGGCATTCTCACGCAACTTGGCCAGACTCACAGACTGGCGCCGAGTATACCACCCCTCCATGAGATTGACCCTGTTCCGCGCTAACGACAGTTTCTTCCGCATTTGGGGAGGAATCTTCCGCATGGCGCCGGGCCGGCCCCGATGGGCCTCTCGGAGGCGCAGGCAAGATACGAGTACCGTAGATATTGGCGGTAAAGGAGTTATGTGTTGTATGCGGCGCCGGTTCATCCATTGGCACGACTGTTGCACAGACATGCTCCGCGAAAGAGGTCCCGCATTTGGAAAACGTACGACCGATATCGCTGGACATGTTATTGGGCGCCACGTCGAGGACGGGCGCGGCGCGGTCTGCCGGCAGGAGCCAGGCCGGCGGACTATCAGAGGCGGACGGGCAGCAGAAGGAGTTCGTACTGCCCGATGACGAGCCCCAGGCCGCGGACGCCGCCGGCCCAAAGACTTCAGCGGGCCAGGCGCAGAAGAATCGGTCTGACGCCCGGGTGCGGTCTGATGCCCGGCCGCAGTCTGACGCCCGGCCGCGATCACGGGATACACTTGACGCCGGTCGCGACGACCAGGCCGTCAACCCGCTGGCGGCGGCCAGCCGGCCCGAGCCGGCACAGGCCAGTGTGGTCGCGGCCGCTCAGGGCACTTTGAATCCAGCGGACGCACTGAAGATAGCGGGCGCTACCCAGCAGGCCGGGCAACGGGCCAACGGCCTAACGGGCATCGCGGCCTGGTGGCAGTCGGCCCAGGGGGCGAATCAGCCCGCGACGGGCCCGGTGCAGGCGATGAACGGCCCGGCCGAGGGTATGGCGGCGACTTGGCTGCAAGGTCAGGTAAATGCCAGCGCCGCAACGGTCGAATCCCAGCAGGCAGCCAACCAGTCAGCCGCCGCGACAGCGCCTGGCGCCAAGATGGTCCCCGTGCCGGTGGCAGGCAAGGACCTCGGCCCGCGGACACTGCGGATGCCCGCCCAGGCCGGCGCAACCGCGACAGCCGGCCCCGCGGCCGCGACGACCGGCCCCGCGGCCGCGACGACCGGCGCCGCGACAGCCAACCCCGCCGGTCGCGCCATGCCCGGCGCCGCCAATCAGCAGGTTGTCCCAGCCGGCGCCGAAGCCAAATCGACATTGCCAAGTGTGCTGCCCACAGCCACGGTCACGGCCGGCGAGGCAACGCAGACCGGGCAGACAGGTCCGGTCAGCCAAGCCGGCCAGGCCGGAGGCCACAGGGCCACGACGGAATCCTTGTCCGTCATGGCCCAGCAGGGCGTCGCGTCGGCTGTGGGCGACAACCCGCCGGCCGAGGTGAATCCAAACCTCCAGGCCCAGGCGAAGCTCATTGGCCGGGCAGAGCAGACGGCCAAGTCCCGATCCGACTCACTGTTGGAATCCGCGCGGCCTGTCGAGGCCGGCGCGGCAGGCCAGTTGAACGTCCTGGCCGGCTCGCAGCACGCCGACGGCGCCGCCCAGGCCGCGCCGCACGTGGCCACGGCAGCCGGCGAGCAGCGCGTCGCGGAGGCTTCGCGCCCCGCCGACCAGATCATTGAGAGCGTCCGCCAGGCTGTTGCCAAAGGCCAGCGCGAGGTCACGATCAACCTCAATCCGCCGGAGCTTGGCCGGGTGCGGCTGACGATGTACTCACAGGGCAACGAGATTCACGGGCGGCTCGACGTGGACAACCCGCGGACGCTGACCGAGATCCGCCACCAGGCGGAGCTTCTGACCCAGCGCCTGGCGGAGGACGGCATTGCGATCCGCCGGCTGGAAGTCCATCAGATGAGCAACAGCGGCGGGCAGACGGGCGGTTATTCGCCGCAGCATCAGGACTCGGCCGGGCAGATGCCGTGGAGCCACATGAGGCCCGCTCCGGCCGAGCAGCAGCGCGACCGCGCGGCGGCCGACGCGCCCGGCGGGGCTGAGTCGGCCGCCACACGTGCCGCGGCTTTAGCGGGGGCCGGAGAGCCGAGTTCCACGGGCGGCCTGAACGTATGGATGTGACGGACCAAAACCAAACCAGAGCGAGAAACAGATGAGCACGATATCGACGACATCCAGTTCCCTCCAGACGGACTTCATGACTCTGCTGGTCAACCAACTCCGTTATCAGAACCCTCTGGAGCCCATGAGCAACAGCGACATGACGGCGCAGCTTGCGCAGATATCGCAGTTGGAGCAGATGGAGAAGGTGAGCGGTTTCTCGCGGCAGTTGCTTGACGCGACCCAGCGTGCCGAGGCGGCGGATCTGATCGGCAAGCAGATCATGTTCACGCCGGCGAACTCGGACACGCCGGTGATGGCGCGGGTCGACGGGATCGACCTGTCGAGCGGGTCGGTGAAGCTGATCGCCGGAGGGCAGTCGGTGGCGATGGACGCGATCGTGGGTGTCACCAACGGCTGACACGACGGGACCACCGGTCAGGAAACAGGCAAGGAACAGATCATGAGCGACGCACTACTATCGGGAGTATCGGGCCTTCAGGCGCACCAGACGATGCTGGACGTGGCGGGCAACAACCTGGCCAACGTGAACACGACGGGGTTCAAGGCCAGCCGGGTGAGTTTCGCCGAGCTTCTCAGCGAGACCCTGCGCGAGGCGTCCCAGCCCAACGCCCAGATCGGCGGCACCAACCCGGTGCAGATCGGCAGCGGCGTGCTGGTCTCTCGCGTGGACCGCGACGTGACGCAGGGCAGCATGTTCACCACGGGCCAGCCGCTGGACATGGCCATCGAGGGCGGCGGGTACTTCGTGCTCAACGACGGCAACCGCAACCTGTACACGCGGACGGGCAGCTTCGCGGTGGACGGGCAATACTACATGGTCGACCCCGCCACGGGCTACCGCGTTCAGAGGATCGGCTCGGAGGGCGTCGCCGACGGCTTCCAGAGCACGGCGGACAACGCCATAAGGATCCCCTACGACGTGCCCCTGCCGGCCAAGGCGACCACGCAGATCACATACACCGGCAACCTCAGCGCCGACGAGGTCGCCCCGACGACCAACCAGGTCACCTCCGGCATCCAGTACACCAAGGGCGGCGTGAGCGTCGGTTTGGGCACGCTGCTGAGCGAGATGGATCAGTCTACCGGCCTGGCGACGGGGGACTCCATCGCCATAACCGGCGCCCGCCATGACGGCTCGCTGGTCAGTTCCGCGCTGACGATATCGAACGACCCGACGACCAACGTGCTGAATTCCGTCCAGCGGTACACGGTCGGCGGGGCCGCCGCCGCCGGGACGAGCCTCTTGAGCGCCCTGGATCAGGCCACCGGTCTGACGGTCGGGGATACGATACGCATCCAGGGCACCGACAGGGACGGAACGTCGGTGGACGCGACCTACACCCTTACCGGGGCCGACACGCTCAACAACCTGCTGGCCGCGATCTCGGCCCAGTACAGCGGGGCCGCCGCCAGCATCTCCGACGGCGAGATACTCCTGACTGACACCGCGGCCGGGGCAAGTCAGACCACGCTGGGACTGGCCTACGGCGGCGACGGAACGCTGACGGTGCCCGCGAGCTTCACTCGCGTCGTGACCGGCGGCCTGGGAACGACGGTGGGCGACCTGCTGACGGCGATCGACCTGGCATTCGCCAACCCCGCCGACCGGACCGATCAATGGTCGGTCAGCAGCCTGGTCAACGGCGAGATCAGCCTGACTGACTCATCGAGCGGATACAGCCAGACTGAAATAAACCTCGCCTGCTCTGATTCCAGCGCGGTCGATCTGCCGCAGAACTTCACGATAGTCTCCGCCGGCGGGGAGTCCTGCAAGAACACCAACGTCGAGATATTCGACGCTCAGGGCATCGGGCACGTGATGTCGGCCTCGTTCGTGCGCACCGGCGTCCCCAACACATGGGACATGGTGCTGACCAGCGCCACCGGGGGTGTGGCGTTTGAGGACCGGCGGGTCAAGGGCATAACGTTCCTGCCGGACGGCAGTTTCGGCGGCATGAGCGGCACGAACCCGGATTCCGCCTCTTTCCAGGTCCGCTTCGCCAGCGACCCCACCAACGTTCGCTCGATCGCCCTGGACATCGGAAACGTCGGCCAGTTCGACGGGCTGAGCCAGTTCGGCGGCACCTCGACGGTAACGCCCAACTGGCAGGACGGCTACGCCAGCGGCTGGCTTTCGAGCATGTCGGTCTCGCGGGACGGGACGGTGGTCGGCCTGTTCTCCAACGGGATCCGGCGTGACCTTGCGAGCATCTGCCTGGCGACCTTCCAGAACCCCGCGGGCCTCCAAAGCGCCGGCAACAACTACTTCGAGAGTTCGCCGAACTCCGGCGCGGCCGTGGCAACAAAGGCGCTGTTGGGCGGGGCCGGCGAGCTTCGAGGCGGGTCGCTGGAGAAGTCGAACGTGAACACGGCCGTCGAGTTCGTCAACCTGATGCAGGCGCAGAACGGCTTTCAGGCCAACGCCAGGACCATCAAGACGGCCAACGACATGCTCAGGGAACTGACGGACCTCATCAGGTAGCGGCGAGTTGACAAGGTGGCAAACGGATGCCGAGACTGCTGATACAACTTCTGGACCTGGCGGCGCCGCTGGCGCTCACTCCGGCCGAGCGGTGGTCCTTCGCGCGCCAGAGCAGTTACACCGCCGTTGACTACCGGCTGCTCCAAGTCACCGTGCTTGGCCTGCTGGCGGCCATCGCCGCGGCCCTCGTCTCGCTTATCGTGCGCCGATGGGTGATGCGCCGCCGGCGGGCGCAACTGGAGTTCCGCGAACATGCCGAAAAGTCCGGGCTTGGCCAGGAGGAGACCAACCTGCTGACATATGCGGCCCGGCTCGGCGAACTGCGGGCGCCGGCGAACATCATGGTCACCGAGGCGGTCTTCCAGCGGTGCATGCACCTGCTGATGGGCTGCCAGCGCGTGGGGGCAATGTCCGCCGAAGACAAGAGGAAGATACTCTCGGTCATCAACTCCGCCCAGCTCAAGCTCGGCTTCGAGGGGAACTCCTCGCTGGTCACCACCCGGCAGCTCCCCGAGGGCGCCGTTGTCACCCTGACGGGCAAAGGCATCTCACAGCCGGTCCAAGCCGCGATCGTCTCCGCACACGGCTGGGAAATAAAGGCCCACGCGAACGTCGAAAGCCAGCAGTTACCCCCCGGAACCAAACTGCTGGCGCGGTACTGCCGGGCCGGGTCGGTATGGGAATTCGAGACGGAACTCGTCCTGGCCGACGGGCGGGACCTCACGCTCGCCCATGCGCAGAACATCCGGTTCATAAACCGGCGCCGCTTCCAGCGGGTCCGTGTCGATTGTCCGGCCGATCTTGCCCACTACCCTTTCATGGTGGACAAACCGCATGAGACGCCGGTCTTTTATCCGGCCCGGCTCATCGAGCTGGGCGGCACGGGGCTCTTGTTGGAGGCCGACGACATGCCCGCGCTGGCCGAAAAAAACCGGGTGCTGGTGCTGTTCGAATCCCGGCCGGGCAGGAGCATCAACGGAGTTGGAGCCGTCCTGAGATATGAAACGATAACCTCGCACAGGGCCCAGTTGGTCGTGGAGCTGACGGACCTTTCGGAATCGGACGTGTCGGAACTGGTGACCGAGACGCACCTAGCCGATCAGGGCGGCGTCGAGGCCAAGCCGCCCGCCGCCCACGTCGCCCCCGCCGCCCAACCGGCCTGGAGAGAGTAAGACATGGCCAGGAACGTCAATGCTACCGCGCGCTGCTTGCAGGCGCTGACGCGGCAGTACGAGACCATCACCACCAACCTGTCCAACGCGAGCACCGTCGGCTACAAACGCCGCGGCGGATCGTTCTGCCGCGCCCTGGACGAGGAACTGGCCAGACAGGACGCCGCCGGCGGCGCCCGGCGGCAGGCCGCCATAGACCTGACGCAGGGATCGCTCACCGCCACCGGAAACACGCTGGACCTGGCAATCGACGGCAAGGGCTTCTTCGTGATCGAGACCCCCGGCGGCGAGATGTACACGCGGTCCGGCTCGGTGCGGGTGAACTCCGGCGGCAGGCTCGTGGACTCCGCCGGCAACAGCTTCGCCGGCGAGCAAGGCGCGATCGTCCTGCCGCCGTCGAGCACCAGCGAGGACCTGTCGGTCGGCCCCGACGGCGGCGTGTCGGCGGGCGGGCAGGTCCTGGGGCGGCTGCGGGTGGTGGACTTCGACGACCCGGGGGCGCTCGACGCCGCGTCCGAAACAATGTTCCGCGCGCCCCAAGGCGCCGCGAAGCCGGCAAATAAATTCAACGTCAAACAGGGCTACCGCGAGCAGTCCAACGTCAACGTGGTCCGGGAAATGGTGGACCTGATAACCGTCAGCCGCATGTACGAGGCGAACTTCAAGAGCATGCAGAAATCCGGCGACAGCAAGGATCAGCTCATGCGGGTGGCAATGGCTTAAAGAGGAAAGGATTCCTTATGTTGAGGGCGTTTTCCACGGCTGCGACGGGCATGACGGCCCAGCAGTTGATCGTCGACACGATCTCCAACAACCTGGCGAACATGAACACGGTGGGCTTCAAGAAGAGCCAGGTGGACTTCCAGGACCTGATGTACGTCAAGCTGCTCGAGGCGGGGCGCCAGAGCGACCAGGGCACGACGGCCCCGAACGGCTTCGAGATCGGCAGCGGCGTGCGCCCGGCCTCGACGATGAAGATCTTCACCCAGGGCGAGATGGAGAACACGGGCCGGCCGCTGGACCTGGCGATCCAGGGCTCGGGTTTCTTCCAGGTCAGCGTCCCGGGCGGGCAGACGCGCTACACCCGCGACGGCTCGCTGCGGGCGGACGCCAACGGCAACCTCGTCACGTCGTCGGGCTACCAGATAAGCCCGGCCATCACCGTCCCCAGCGACGCCCGCTCGATAAGCGTCGGCACGGACGGGACCGTTTCGGCCATGGTCGGCGACGGCGCCACCCCCACGGTGGTCGGGCAAATCACCCTCGTGCGGTTCCAGAACCCATCCGGCCTGACGAGCGAGGGCAATAACCTGCTGAGCGAAACCGCCGCCAGCGGCACCCCCATGACAGGCATACCAGGCCAAAACGGCATGGGCGCGATCCAGGCCGGATTCCTGGAAAGGTCCAACGTCCAGATGGTCACCGAACTGGTGAACCTTATCACCGCCCAGCGGGCCTACGAGATAAACTCCCGCGCCATCAAGGCCGGCGACGACATGCTGACGACGGCGACCAGGCTGGTTCAGTAAGGAAGCCCCATGGCAGTCGAAACCATTCTAGCGGCGTGGCTGGTCCTTGCGGCGGCGCCCGCGGCCGGGGCGGCAGACGCCGCGCCCGCTCAGGTTGCGCCGCCGGCCCGCCTCGACAGCCAGGCCGAGCTGCGAATCCACCTGCCGCGCACGCGGCAGGTCCGCGGTTCGACGCTCTCTCTCGGCGCCGTCTGCATAATCCGCGGCGGCGACGGCGCCCGGGTCGCCGGCGCCGAGCAGGTCCAGTTGGGGCGGGCCCCCTTCAGCCGCGAGGAAATGAAGGTCGACCGCGCCATGATCCTCGGTCGGCTCGCCGCAAGCGGGTTCTCGCGGCGCGACATCCGCTTCAGCGGGGCCAACGAGGTGCTTGTGACTCCGGACGAGCAGGAGATCGACGCCAGCCGGCTCGTGGCGGCCGCGTCGGCGCTGCTCAACGAGAAGATGCCATGCACGGGCGGGGCGCAGTGGCGCCTCACTCGGCAGGTCGAGCCCGTCAGCGTTCCCGCGGGTCCGGCCGTCAGGCTCGCGCCGGTGCTGCTCGACGGGGCCACCGCCCAGCGGGCAACCGTGCGGGTCAACATCACGCGCGACTCTTTGGCCGCGGCGGCCTGCGACCTGATCTTCGAGAAGGCCCACATCTGGCGCCAGGCGGTGGCCCGCAAGGACATTTCGGCCGGGGAGACCATCACCGAGGCCAACGTCGCCGTCGAGACCGTTTTCCGCAATCGCCCGCAGGAAGGCTGGGCCAGCCCGTACGGCAGGCTGACTTCCCGGGCAGTCGCGGGCGGAAGCGTCCTGGAGCAAAACCTGCTGACCTCGCCCAAGCCCGAGTTGGTCTTCGAGCGCAACGCGATGGTCCGCATCCGCGTGGACCTTGGCGGTTTCTCGCTGATGACCAAGGGCGTGGCGCTTGGGGCCGGGCGGGTCGGCGAGACTGTTGCCGTGGAAAACATAGACAGCAAGCGGATCCTGGCCGCCCGCGTGTGCGCCGACGGCTCCGTGGAGCCGCTGCTGGAGGAGAGCACGAAATGAAACTGATCACACGAGCAATTCTTTGCGCAATGGTTCTCGGCGCCGGCTTGGCCGCGGCTCGGGCCGGGTCCATCTGGGAAAAGGCGTCCGTCAAGGCGCGGGCGATACACTCCGACGACACCGCGCGACGCCGCGGCGACTCGATCACGGTCGTCGTCGTCGAGAAGTCCACCCTCGCCAAAGACACCAGCCGCAAGATGGAAAAGAAGGACGAGCGCACCGCCGACATGAGCGGCACGTTTGACCCGGCCAAGCTCTTCGCGCAGCCGCTGGGCAAGAACGTGTTCTCGTTCCCGGTCCTGGACTACAAGTCCACCGGCGAGACCAAGTTCGACGGCAAGAGCACCTACGGAAACGACAACAGCCTGACCGACCAGGTGACCGTGACCGTCCAGGACGTGCTGCCGGACGGCACGTTGGTTATCGCCGGCACCCGCGTGCGGGAAATGGACGGCGACCGCCAGACGATCCAGATCAGCGGGATCGTCCGGCCAAGCGACATCGCGTTTGACAACACCGTCTCCAGCGCTAAGGTGGCCAATTTCAAGGTCTCCTACAGCGGCAAGGGCCCGGCCAACCAGTACACCAAGCCCGGCTGGCTGGCCCGGCTGATAGACCTCTTCAACCCGTTCTGACCCGACCGGAGACATGACGTGAAAGACCGGATAAACGCATCGAGACGCCGCGGGTGGCAGACGATGGTACTGCTGGCCGCCCTGCTTGCGGTGTCGGCGTCGCTGCGGGCCGAGCGCATCAAGGACATCGCCGACGTGCAGGGCGTCCGCGGCAACCCGCTGTGGGGCTACGGACTGGTGGTCGGCCTAAACGGCACGGGCGACGACAGCGAGGTCTCCCGGCGCGCGATGGCGAACATCCTTCGCCGCTCGGGGCTGGTGCTCAGCCCGACCGACGTGAGCAGCAAGAACATCGCCAGCGTCATGGTGACGGCTGAGCTCCAGCCCTTCGCCCGCAAGGGCAGCCGGATGGACGTGACCGTCTCGACCATCGGCAACTCCACCAGCCTCCAGGGCGGCACGCTGCTCATCACCCCCCTGGCAGGCGCCGACGGCGAGGTCTACGCCGTCGCCCAGGGGCCCATGTCCGTCGGCGGGTTCAGCGCCGGCGGGAAGAGCGCGACCGTCTCCAAGAACCACGTCACCGTCGGGCGAGTCCCGTCCGGGGCGACCGTCGAACGCGAGGAGCTCGCGAACTTCGTCGAGAACGACACCGTCACGTGGACGCTGCGGAACCCCGACTTCGCCACCGCCGGCATGATGGCCCAGTCGATAAACAAGGCCATGCCAAACGCCGCCAAGGCCGTGGACGCCGGCACCATCCGCGTGACGCTGCCCAGCCGGATGTCGCTCCAGGACGCCACGGCCGCCATCAACCGCATAGGCATGATCGACGTCCAGGTCGATCAGCCGGCCGTGGTGGTGATCAACGAGCGGACCGGGACGATCGTCGTCGGGCAGAACGTGACCATATCGCTCGTGGCGATTTCGCACGGAAGCCTGTCGATCATCAAGCAGGAGAAGGAATTCGTCTCGCAGCCCGCGCCGCTCTCGCGCGGCGGAACCACCGAGAAGGTCAACCGCACGCAGATAAGCGCGACCGAGGAAGGCGGCAGCATCCAGGTCGTGCAGCGGTCGCTGTCCGTGGCGGAGCTTGCCCGCGCGCTCAACGCGCTGGGCCTGACGCCGCGAGACCTGGTGTCGATCTTTGAGGCCCTCAAGGAGGCCGGGGCGCTCCAGGCGGCCCTGAAGGTGATCTGATGACGCCGGACATTCAATCCCTGTCGGACTCGCTGACGCCGCTGTCCTCGCCGGGCGACGCGCGCCTCATCGCCTCGCCGGGCGAACTCAAGAACGAAAAGGCCGCCAAGGACTTCGAGTCCGTGCTGATCCACAAGTTGCTCCAGGAGATGGCTAACACGGTTGATGAATCGCCCCTGCTTGACGAAGGCGCCGGCCGGGGAGTCAGGGACATGTTCTGGTATTACCTTGCCCAGGACCTCGCCGACAAGGGCGGGCTGGGGCTGTGGAAGCAGATTGCCGGCCGGCAAGGCTACGCCGGCGCCGAGCAAGGAAAGAAGGTGAATCCGTGACTGGCACCCTGCATCCTGACTCCGCCGGGAATGCCGCTGCCGAGGCGCCGGCCCGGCCGGGGCCCGAGATGCTCCAGCGGCTGACCGAGAGCCTGGACCGCCAGATCGACCTGCTCAGCCGGCGCGAGGCGGAACTGGACGCGCTGCGCGAGTCCATCATCGCCAACGACAACGACCGGATGGAGCGGGTACTCGAGGAGATGGCCCGATCGCGGCAGTGCCAGGCGCAGGCGGACGCCCAGTTCCAGGCCGCCCGCGACGAACTCGCGGGGCATCTCGGCTGGCCGGCGGGAAAAACCCGGCTGGAGCGGCTGCTGAGCATGGTCGGCCAAAGCGACCGGCGACTCCTGGCCGAGCGGCGCGGGCAAGTGATCGACCTGGCCGAGCGGATCCGCCGCAAGCACCGCCAGACCGCGGTTCTTCTGGCCGAGTGCGCGAGGATCAACCGCATGCTCATCGCGTGCCTTGTCGGGCCCGACCAGCGAGTGACCGTGTACGGGCAGCGCGGCCAGCAGCATTGGCGCGGCTGCGGCAGCCTGATGGACACGGAGCGATAGCCCATGAGCAACCTGACGATAGGACTGAGCGGACTGGTGGTCGCCCAGCGCGCCATCGACATCGCCGGCACGAACATCGCCAACGCGGGCACGGAGGGCTACCATCGCCAGACGCCGGTGATAAGCCCGGTCTCGATGGACAGCCTCACCACCAAGTCGATCGGCGGCGCGGAGGTAACCGAGGTGCGCCGGGCCATGGACAGCCTGCTTGAGCGCGAAATCCTGCGAAACCAGCCTCTCCAGGGCCAACTCACCCAGGAACTGATGACGCTTCAGTCCATCGAGACTTCCCTGGGGCAGATCGGTTCCCAGGGCCTTACGGTCGCCCTGACGCAGTTCTTCGGCGACATGCGCAAACTGGCCGCCCAGCCTCAGAGCTCGGCGCAGCTTCAGCAGACGGTATGGTCGGCCCAGTCGCTGGCCGAGCAGTTCCACAACCTCGGAAGCTTCCTCGCGGACACCGCCGACAGCCTCAAGACCGAGGCCCAGGACGTCCTCTCGCAGGTCAACCAATTGACCGGAAGGATCGCCGACCTGAATACGCAAGTCCTCGCGGGCGTCAGTCGGGGCGGGACCACCAACCTGCTGGCCGACCAGCGGGACCAACTCGTGCGGCAACTGTCCGAGATCATCCCGATCCAGACCAACGTACAGGCCGAGGCCGGCAGCCGCGATGTGATGGCGTGGGGCAACCCGCTGGTAACAGGCGGCCATGCCACCGAACTGACCCTGCGCACCGACGCTTCCGAGAAGATCGGCGTGTCGATGAAGGACTCCGCCATTGTTGACACCAATGTCTCCGGCGGCAAGCTCGGCGCGCTGATCCGCCTTAAGAACGACGTCATCACCCAGTTGAGCGACCAGCTCGACGCCCTTGCCGACCAGGTGATGACCAGCGTCAACCGCCTGCATGTCCAGGGCGTCGGGTCATACGGGGCGTTCGAGGAGCTCACCGGCTCGCCGGTGGGCGCCGGCGTGCTGAGCGACTCGCTGCCCCAGGTCCAGGCCGGCAGCGTCTGGGTGCGGGTGACCAACACCGCCACCGGCGAGGTCAGCCGATGCAGGATCGACCTCGACCCCGCCGAGGACACGATGGAGGACGTCGCGGCCAGGATCGACGCCGTGGACCACCTGACCGCCTTCACCGCCGACAGCCGGCTCAAGATCAAGGCCGATGACGGCTACAGCTTCGACTTCCGCCCGGGCGTGGAGGCCCAGCCGACGTCCGGCAACCTGACGGGCACCGCCGCGCCGACAATCAGCGGCAACTACAGCGGATCGGAAAACAGGACCTACACGTTCACCGTCAAGGGCACGGGCCAGGTCGGCATGACGCCGGGTTTGGCACTGGAGGTGCGGGACTCCGGCGGCGCGCTGGTCAACACGCTTTCAATCGGCGGCACATACGCCGCCGGGCAGCGCCTGGAGGTTGCCGACGGGGTGTACGTGGCCATGTCGCTTGGAACGATGACCGACGGCGAGAAGTTCACCGTCGAGGCACTGGCGCAGTCCGACAGCGCGGGCTTCCTGGCGGCGGCGGGCATGAACACGCTTTTTCTCGGCAACTCCGCGATTGGCATGAGCGTCAGCGCGGACGTTCTTGCCGACCCCACCCGGCTGGCGGTTTCCGCGTCGTCCGGCGGCAGCGACAACCTCAACGCCCTGGCAATAGCGGGCCTGGAGGACGTCAAGCAGGCGGCACTGGGGCAGCTTACTCCAGGCGAGCACTTGCAGTTTTTCATCAGCAGCGTCGGCCAGAGGGTCGCTTTTGCCAAGAGCCGCCAGGAAAGCTCGGATCAGATCATCCGGCAGCTCGAGAACCAGCGAGACGGCATCAGCGGCGTGGACGTGAACGAGGAAGCCGCCAACCTGATGATGCTGGAGAGGTTCTTCCAGGCCTGCTCCAAGGTCATAAGCAGCCAGGACCAGACCACACAGTACCTTCTGGACATGATGTGAGCAGGATGACCGAGAGGAAACCCAAATGAGCGGATGGGGTTCGATATACTCAAACACGGTATATGCGCTTCAGACGCAGTCGGCGGCTCTTGCCAGGCTTCAGGACCAGGTGTCCAGCGGCCTGCGCGTCGCCAAGGCGTCCGACGACCCGGGCAGCGCCGTCAAGATCATGGACCTGCGGAGAAAGTCAGCCTCACTGGACACCTACCTGGCGAACCTGGGGCAGACCTCGCAGATGCTGGACAGTTCGCTCAACGCCGTGCAGCAGATATCAACCAGCCTTTCCAGGGTCCGCGAGTTGCTCACGCAGGCGTCCAGCGGGACATACAGCGACGCCAACCGCGCCGGCATGGCCGAGGAGGTGGACACGCTGATCGAGCAGGCGCTGTCGCTGGCCAACACGTCCAACCTCGGTCAGTACTCCTTCGGCGGGCAAGACGTCTCGGCCGCGCCATACGTGGCCCAGCGCGTCGGCGGGCGGATCACCGACGTGCGGTACGCCGGAAGCATCGAGCAGATGAGCGTGCCCGGCGCACCCGGCGCCAACATCGCCACCCAGCTCGTTGGCGACGAGATCTTCCGAGTATCCAAGCCGGGCGCCCCGGTATTGCTCGGCTCGACCGGCGCCGCGGCGGGGACCTCGCCGTCAAGCGTCCGAGGCGACCTTTGGCTGACGGTCCGCGACGGCGGGACCACGTCCTACGCCGCCGCCAGCGGCCTGGCCGCGGGAAGCTCATCCGCCGGGGACACCATCGTGGGCGCCCATACCATAACCGCCGACGCCGCCGGCTCGACGGTCAGGCTCGACGACGGTCCGGCCGTGGCGTTCACCGCGGCCGACGACGACCTCCAACTGACCAACGCCGCCGGCCAGAGCGTTCACGTGGACATGACCGGCTGGGCCGGCGCCGGCGGACAGTGGCAGGTCTCGCGGTCGGTGAAGCTCTCGCTGGACGACGGCGCCACCGCCACGACGGTAACCGACTTCACCCAGCAGGCGGCGGTGACAGACCCTCGCACAGGCGGCGTGCTGATGGTCGATCCCTCGGGCATCAACGCGACGGGCCTGGACGCCGTGACGGTGCCGGGCTCATATGGCCTCTTTGGCACGCTGATAAACATCCGCGACCTGTTGAGCAACACCAAGGGCCTGGACTCCAGCCGGCAGCAGGAACTGCTCCGCCAAGCCACAACCAGCCTGACGACGGTGACGGACAACATCACGCAGAAACTCGCCGCCATCGGCTCGCGAATCCAGGCGCTGGACTCCATGACGCAGACCCTCCAGGCCCACCGCAACTCGGCCAGCGACCAGGCCGACACGCTCCAGAACTCCGACGTCGTCAGCGTCGCCACGGATCTGGCGCGCTGCCAGAGCCTCTACCAGATGACGCTGGCCAGCGCGGCCAAGCTGCTGTCGCTGTCGCTGCTGGATTTCATCCAATAGCGGGGGACCGCAAAAAGGAACCCCCCCCGTAAAGATTAGAGACATCCCGCCCGCGCGGCGCGCCCAAAACCCTTACGGGCCGCGCCTTGCCCAAACCGGCCCGCGCCCAAAATCACGTCCACAAGCCCTGATTCCGGCGCCGGAACGCAAAAACTCCCCTGGCACAACGATTGCACATGGAAACGCATCGTGCCAACCTCGTTCGAAAAGTTGCAGGAACTGGGAAACTGCCACTTGGCCATGGCCGAACTGCCCAAGGCCAAGTGGTGCTTCTCGCGCGCCGCCGTGCTGGCGCCTGACCGGGCCGAGCCGCTGGTCGGGCTGGCAAACGTCTCGTTCCAGCTTGGCCGGCACGAGGATGCCTATCGCCAGTTCCTCCGCGCGCTGGAACTCGACAGCCGCTGCGCCAGCGCCTGCGCCGGCCTGGCCATGATCCACCAGGAACGCATGGACTGCCGCCAGGCGTTCGACATGTACCTGCGGGCGCTCGATATCGAGCCCGACAACCTCCTGGCACTGCTGGGACTCTTCCAGATGTCGCGACGGATGGGCACCTTCAAGCAGATCATCCACTACCTGGAAGTCTACCGCAAAGGCCATCCCGACGACTCGGCCGTGCTGTTCTGCCTGGCCTCGCTGTACGTCCAGGAAAACCACCTCCTGCGCGCTCACGAACTGCTGCTGGAGGTCTTGGACCTCGAACCCGGCAAGCCGGAAGCCAACGCCCTGCTGGCGCAGGTCCGCCGCGCCATGCTCGACGCCCGCCATCCCGCCGAGCCGGCAAACCATGAATAGCGAATGACTATGGAATAATGCGATCCGACGGGGTTCGAAATTCCGAGCACCAGGCACGAAATCCCAAACAAGAAGATGAATCAAAAGCTCCAAAACGACAAACAAAGGCAAGCAAAGACAGCACAAGAGATGCACAGCGCTAACTTCACCGATCTCGCCGCACCCGATCCCGCCGCCGCGCCCGCGCCGGCGCCAGCCGGGGCGAGCAGTGCGGACATCGCGGGCATCGGGGGCATCGCCGACATGGAAGAAGCCCTCCGGCAGATCCTCCAGGCCGTCAGCGACGGCCACGACGACCGCATCGGCCCGCTCGTCGAGCAGCTCGGCAACCTGATTCACTCGGTCGGCCCGGCCGACAAGGCCGGCGCGGCAGGGCCGCAAGACCTCCGGCGCGTCAGGGACCTCTGGAGACAAACCACCCTCGCCCTGGCCTCAGCCAGCCAACAGGCCAGCGCCGAACTCCAGCGCATCGCGGCCGGGCGGTCTGCACTCCGCGCCTACCGCTGGTGACCATCCCGATAATAGCTGACTTTCAATACCGGCTTCCGCCATCTTCCCCAGCCTACGGACTACCAACTGCCCTGCTCGCTGAAGCGAGCAGACCTTTTGATAATGGCTGCTGGCTGCCGGCTACTAAGCACCATTCCTATTATTCTTAAAGTCGCCCGCGCGTCTTCCGATAATTGACAAGGCGGCGGACGCGCCGGGTCGGGCGCGGACTTGCCGGGAACGGCGCCTTTTTAGCCTCAAGGTATGCTGACATGGAAGTGTTCTCCACCAGACAACCGGTGTTCGATCGAGACAAGAAGGTCTACGGGTACGAGCTTCTCTTCCGCAGCGGCTTCGAGGACTACTACAACAGCCTGGGCGCCCAGCATGACTCGCTGGACCTGATGGCCTTCGTCAACTTCGGCGAACTCGCCGACGGCAAGAAGGGCCTGGCGACCTTTACCCGCAACCTGCTGCTGTGCGACCTTCCGGCCGTCCTGCCGAAGGAAATGGTGCTGGTGGGCATCCCCGCCGACATCGCCGTGGACCAGGATGTCATCGGCGCATGTGAGCGTCTTGCCGCGGCCCGGTACGAACTGGTCGTGGACGACCCGTCCGCCGACGCCCTGGACGGCCCGCTCGTCAGGCTTGCCAGCATTGTTCGGGTGGACTTCAGCAAGATGCGGCCCGAGCAGGGCCGGGAAATCTGCCGCCGGATCGAGCAGCACGGCATCCTCGCGCTGGCCAGGAAGGTTGACACCACCGACCAGTTCAACCACGCTCTCGAGGCTGGCTTCGGCTACTTCCAGGGCACCTTCTTCAGCAAGCCGGTCATCAGCGGTTCCAACGGGTTGGCCGGCAACGAACTCTTGTACGCCCGGCTTCTCTGCGAGGTCAATCGCCCCGAGCTCTCGCTGGAGGACCTGGCGTCAATCATCCGCGGCGACCCGCTGATGACCTACCACCTGCTGAAGTTCATCAACTCGGCATGGTTCGGCGTCCGCTGCGTCGTCAACTCCGTGCAGCACGCCCTGGTCCTGATCGGACCCAAGGAGACCCGCAGGTGGGCCTCCATGCTCGTCGTCAGGAACCTGGGCCAGGACAAGCCGGCGGAACTGCTGCTGCGGTCGCTCATACGCGCCAAGGTGGCTGAGACGATCGCGCCGCTTGCCAACATGAGGCAGCACACGCCGGAGTTGTTCCTGCTCGGGCTGTTTTCGTCCATCGACGCCATGCTGAACCGGCCCCTGGAGGAGCTGCTGAAGGACCTGCCCATCGACGAGAGGGTCACAGCCGCCCTTCTCGGCCAGGCCGGGCCCTTCCGCAATGTCCTGGACCTGATCCTATGTTACGAAGAGGGCAACTGGGACAGCCTGGCCTGCTGCGCACAGCGCCTGAAACTGGACGAGCGGGCCCTGCCGCAGCAGTTCAAGCAGGCGATAAAGTGGGCCAACAAGACGCTCGGCCTGCTGGACGAAACCGAGGTCGCGAAGGTTCTGACCGCCTGACCAAGGAGAGAATAATGAGGCTCTTGACCCGCTCCGATTTCGACGGGCTCGGCTGCGCCGTGCTGCTTAGAGACGTCTGGATGCTGGACAGCATCAAGTTCGTCCATCCCAAGGACATCCAGGACGGCTTGGTGGAAGTCACCCAGGACGACATCCTCGCCAACGTCCCCTATGTCGAGGGCTGCGGGCTCTGGTTCGACCACCATTCCAGCGAAGAGCAGCGCAAGGCATATGGCGAGTTCCAGGGCAGGAGCGACCCCACGGCCCCCAGCGCCGCAAGGGTCGTCTACAACCACTTCGGCGGGGCCTCGACGTTCACGAACCCGCACATCGCGGACCTGGTGACGGCCGTCGACAAGGCCGACTCCGGCAACTTCACCATCGACGAGGTCCTCCGCCCGCGCGGCTGGGTGCTCATCTCCTTCATCATGGACCCGCGGACGGGCCTTGGCCGCTACAAGGACTACCGGATCAGCAACTACCGGTTGATGATGGACATGATCGACTATTGCCGGAAGATGACGGCCGAGGAGATCCTCCAGATCGAGGACGTCAAGGAAAGGTCGCGGCGATACCTGGAGCAGGATGAACGGTTCCGCGAGATGATCTGTGCCTGCGCGGCCGTGCGCGGCGACGCGATCGTCATCGACCTGCGGGACCAGCAGGAGATATACACGGGCAACCGGTTCGTGCCGTACAGCCTCTTCCCTGAGCAGAACATATCCATCCAGGTGATGTGGGGGCTGCACCAAAAGAACGTCGTCATCACCTGTGGGCACAGCATCATAAACAGGACCTCCGGCGTGGACGTAGGCGAGTTGATGCTCAAGTACGGCGGCGGGGGGCACAGGCGGGTAGGCACGTGCCAGGTCCCCACCCAAGTCGCCGACACCGTCCTTGAGGCCATCGTCAATGAGATCAACGCCGCCTGCCCTGAAAAGAAGGTCATAGGTCACAGCTCGTAGGGGTGCGGGACCGCGGCAGCGGCTTGACTTTTGGGGGTCTTCCGGATATTGCGTAGGTAGGCAGGGGACAAGACAGCCCTTCCGGCGGGCTCTTGGGGGCCCCGC
>Ga0315282_10005677_pt1 | contig 21159 bp, 16 predicted proteins | sample YL17G07_20_MG_FD_203693 | JGI IMG/M metagenome (GOLD analysis project Ga0315282, IMG submission 203693) | Sediment microbial communities from Yellowstone Lake, YNP, Wyoming, USA - YL17G07_20 | ecosystem: Environmental > Aquatic > Freshwater > Lake > Sediment | place: USA: Wyoming | collected... | reverse complement strand
AGACGGTCGTGCAATCCTTGAGTGTGAAGGGCAAGTGCCCCGCGGATAAACCCCTGGTGGCGGAGGGGATCATCCAAGTGGGTTTTTCTGGCCTGAAAGGGGTGCAGTACGCCACCGTCCCTGCGGATGCTCCGCTGCCGGCCGATGATCCCTATTGTCTGAAGCTGCCCTGGCAGGATGGGGTGGTGATACCCCCGCCGCCCGATTTCGCCGCCAAAATCCCGGGCGGGCCGAAGGGTGTGTTCGGCCTCGATCCGGCGACCGGCGCCCCGATCACGTGGCCCATCCCTGGATACTGCGCCTTTTGGGGAGCGGTGATCCGCGGCCTGAAGCCGGGCAAGTACAAGATTTACGCTCGCGCTATCAACCGAAATGGCGATGCGCAGCCATTGCCGCGTCCCTTCGACAACTCCGGAGTCTCGCGGCTACCCTCCGCGACCGTCGAGATCACGGCGTGAGATGGCGGTTGTCAGCCTGGAAGGACACGCGCCGTCGTGGCGGCGCCATGACCTCAGCGCCAGTTCTTGGGTTGTGGCCGGACCTGGGCGTGACGAACTCGCACCTCAAAGACGCCGAAGTCGCGCAGTTCCAGGCGGCGTGACTTCGCCCAATTCGACTTACGCCTACTCCTTCTCAAACCCCTGGCTCGTGAACTTCAACGTCCGGCTATTCTCCGTAACCGTCCGCACGACGTTCTCCGGCACGCCGCCAAGTATCTCGGCCTCGATCTCCAGCGTTACCTTCACCGTCGAGCCCTGCAAGCCGACGAGGTGCGCGATGACCTCTTCGGCGATCTTCCCAGCATCGCGACCCACCCGGGTGGAGTCGAGCGTGACCGTGCCGTGGTAGCGCTTCGGCTGCGGCGCCACTAACGGAAGCTTTGGCTTCCCTGACGATACCTTTCCTGACCCTGGCGGCGCTGTCTCTCCGCCTCCGCCCGGCGGCGTGCCGGCAGGCTGGACGCGCTCCGCCTCCATTTGCTTCCGGGCGATGTCCGAAGAACCCGCACCGGTCTGCATACAGCCACAGACCAGTTGGCACCCTTAAAGGGTCGAAACTGCAATCGAAGCTTCGATTCGGACCATCTGCCCACCCCGCCGGAGCACGTCATCCGCGCTTCCAAGCTTCACGCTTCAGCATTCGTACTTCCACTTCGCACTTCGTACTTCCTACGGCGCCTTGCCATATTTCGATTTGGGATTGATCCCGCGGATGACGTCGCCGGCGGTGATCACGGAAACATTCGCCCGCGGGTTCAGCCCCGCCGGCGGCTCACAGGAGAACTTCACGCTGTTCTCGCCAAGTTCCAGGAAAGGAATGTCGCCTTGCGGCTCGACCTTGCAGATCAGTTCGCCAGTCGGGCCGTACAACTTACAGTCCGATGCAGAACGCAGCTCGAGATAGCGACCGCTCTCCATGTCCACTGGAAACGTGATGGTTCTTCCGCCGCAACTGACGCGCGGGTTATGGAACTTGGCCTTAACAGTCGGGAGCGCGCGGACCGGCGAAATGTAGCACGTCGCCGACGACTTCGGCGGGAGATTGTTCACGAAGAGGTTCAGCGCGTGAACGTGTGAGTACGCGATGTTCTCACGGTAGATGGAATACAGGTTTCCGTATGGCCAGGAGTAATTCGCGTAACGTTCGCCTTCCGGTTCGACCAATTGGAAGTAACGCCAGCCGGTGAAGTCTGCAACGATGTAATGTTCGCTGTCGCCCGGGATGAAGCCCGGCGGGCTCTTCAATTGAAGGTTGAGCACCTCCCCTTTCCCATCGCCGTAGACCCACACACCCATCGCTTGCTGTGTGTCTAAGTTCAGCGGTGGCGTGAAGATCTTGCTGAATCGTGCCCAACTGCGTACGGATTGTTGCCGCGTGTTGTTGGCCACAAGGCACCCGCTCACTTTGCCCGCCTTCACCTGCTCAGTGCTGCCATCGAGTTTTGCCGTGACACCACTTTCAGCAGCACTGCTAGCGAACTCTTTCGTGTCTTCAAAGCTAGCAAGTGTGACGTTCGTCGGCGCGTCGTAGGGCCCTGCCGAAAGAAGCGCTTCAATGCGGATCTGCAGCGGCTGGCGGGCGTACTTGTTCGTCACCGTCCAAGAATCGCTCCAACCATCCAATCCCTGAACCTTATGCTTGGCATACTGCATACGCCGGAATTGCCACTGCCCGTCGTCACCCTGTTGCAGTTCGAATTCATCCCCAGGCGCGCGTAACTGCTGCTTCACGTCTTCACTGAAGTAGTCTGCCAAGCGCAATTCCTCGTAGTTCTTGATGATGGACGCCAAGCGCGGCAATGCGGGAGTCTTGACGAGATTCTCCGGATTGACGGCGATCTCGATGCTCGAATCGTTCGCCAGCGCCTTGCCGCAGAAGTATTCGATGTCGTCTGAATAGGTCGGTTCAGACAAGGCTCCCGCCCAGGTCTTGAACGACCACCATCCCAGATTGGCCGGCAGGAACATGCGGCGGCAACTGTCGTTGCTGGCGCAATGGAGGTCGATGAATCGCTTGTGGCTGCGGCTGGGATGGTCCCACGCTCCCATGCGGGAGCGCACAAACCACAAGTGGTGATGGAAAGTGGACATTTCCATCAGTGCGGGCTTCGTCAGCCGCTTGCAGATTTCGAACGTGAACTTGGAACCGTAGTGCCAGCCATTCTGCCCGCCGGCGATCACGTCTTCCCCATCGAGCGCGTCCAGATAGATCATGTCGAACCCGCATGTGCTGTACATCTCGGCGGTCTTGCCGGCGACTTCAGCGAGCAGGGTCGTATCCCCATCGGGTACGAACAGACCGAAGCATTCGCGCAGGTGCTGGACCTTGGCCCCCTTCGCGTGCGAGGCAACGCGCGTCCCCCAAGCCCCGCGCTTGCAGTTCTTGAAGACGTACGGCGGCTCTTTGGACGTGTCGGCATAGGTGATCAATTCGTCATCGATCTGAACCGTGACGCTGTTGCGCACGAAGAACCCGGTCACGTTCGACACGTCTTTGGTAGACTCTTCCACGGCCACTGTGGTCGCCTCTGCGGGCAAGGCATCCGCCAGCGTGAAGGTCGCGTCCTTGGCCAGGCGCGGATCAGGCACTGGCGTTACCCATTTGGAGCTCTTCGCCATAAAGAATGCATAGGTGTGCAGGCCGGCCAGAATGCCTGCCGCATGCAACTTGTCGATGACAGTCTTAAAGCTGTCCCAGCCGCGCGGGTACATTTTGGGGTCGGGCTCGCAATCGCCAAAACGGAAACAGTGGCCGCCATGAAAATCGATCTGGCGCATCCCGAGTTGCTGCGCGAGCCGAATCCAATCGTCCACGTTCTGTTCGGTGATGCCACCGGTCATCAGATACGAGCCGTAATTCTGAGCCGCGTCCAAGGCCCACGGTCCGCCGACGCGGGTACGCGGCAGGTCCGGCGCGCGAGCCACGACCTCCTTCATGACCTTTCGCAGCTCGGGTTGCTCACAGCCAAAGACCGCGACGCGCGCACCAACAAAGCCGAAGCGCGGGTAGCAAATGGCACGCAGGCGGCTATTGGCCCGTGGAAGCTCGAGCACCCTGGTCTGCAGGTTGAGCGCCAGCGCGCACGCGGCAAAGGGTTCGTCGGGTTCTCCCTTGGTGGTCAGCGGAATGTCGATGAACGTGAACTCGTCCACGCCCTCGCCTTGCACCTCGATTACTTCAAAGACAAAGTATTGGTCGCGCGACTTCACCTGGACACTCGCTATGACTCCGGCTTCACCGAACCGTGCGGAAAGGACTCCGTCTTTGTAGGAGACTGCGGTGGCCGGATACTCTTTGTTGGCCTTCTTCACCCGCGCGAACTCAGTCTTTGGAGCCTGCGCGCAGTAATCCACGCCAGTTTGGCGGAGGATAAAGTGCTGATTCTTCCCGTCTGCCCCCAGCACATATTCGACCGCATCATTCTTGATGTGGATCGCCGCCGGGGATTCCGCGAATGCAGCGGAGGCGAAGCACACGGCAAGCAAGAACGCGTTCGGTAACACACTGTTGCGCCTCATGATCGTGATCCTTTCGAGTGGACGCGATCTACTCTACGTAAGAACTTGATCCGTTCAACAACGAAGAAAGAACTGCGAAGGATCCTGAATACAGCTAGAGGAGCCTTGGCTTCTGTCGCGCCGACCCCGTATACTCACCGAAGTTCCGCGGAGATGTAAGTCAGAGCAGTCAACAGCCCGTGAGGCCGGCTCTATCTTCAACAACTGATGTTTCTGTCTAGACAATGGGGAGAGGGTTAATATCTTTCTAGGGACTTAGCTAAGGCGCGCCGGCGCAGAGCACCCGCAAGTTCAACGCCATTTCCTGGGGAGGCAAATGCATGAAAATTCGGAGAGCGCCTACAATTCTCGCCTTTGGCGCCGCACTAGCGTCGTTGTCCGGAACGGACTCTCTCGCGGGTGAGCCGCGTCTGGCCCTCTACGATACCGGGACGTCTTCGACTGAAGGCCTCAGCGCCGAGGCGCTCGAGAAGAAGGAGGGCTGGGCGAGCGTTTCACAGGGCCAGGCCCGTGAGAGCTTCAAGGGAGACGCTGTGCTCGTCAACAGACTCGTGGCCCTGGTGCTGCGCAAGGGAGCTCCACGCGCCGAGATGTACGCGAGGGGCGCCGAGGGCTTCAAGCTCAGGGCGGTCCTTGTGCCGCTCGCGGGCGGCGCGAAGCTCACGGTGTCCTCGCTCAAGACTACGGTCCACGACGGCGGCAAAGTGGCCGTGGAAGCCGTCCTGGCCGGAGACAAGAGCGTCGTCGTCGGTTTGGAGATGAGCGCTGACGTGCCCTTCGTGAAGCTCAAGCCCCGGGAAGGAAACGTCTCGTTGCGAGTGGAGACTCCGACCCGATTCGGGGTCCTGCCCGATTTCTTCTCGAACGACATGATCCTGGATGCCAGGACGGTCCCCGTTGACAAGACAGAGGTCCCGGCGGAGAACTTCTTCATGAATATGCTCGACGAGGGCAATTCGATCGTCACGGTTATATGGGACAAGGGCGGGGACGACATCGAACTGGCGCTTGAAGGGAAAGGCGATGCGAGAGTCATAAGCAACATACGGGTCCTCTGCCCAAAGGACGGCAGCATCTGGGTTTCGGTCCTCGAGGGCAAGGGGATATGGCATCATGTCGAAATTGCCGCGGAACAGAAGGACGCCGTGGCCCTCCAATGGCAAATCCCATTCGAGGCGAAGTGGAAGGGCAATTTCATGCGAGCCGATCAGACGGCGGATAGCTGGAACTTCGAATACGATCCGGGCAATCGCCGGCGCGGCAGTTACAACCTCCCATGCTGGATCGAAAGGAAGGAGAAGCCTCGGGCCAGCATCGAGCCACCCCGGACGCTTCCCGGAGCCACCATCCAGGGGCCGTTCCTCGTCTATCCCATCGAGAGGACGGGAAAAACCCCCATGGCGAGTTTCACGATCGTGGATCTCATGCGCAACAGTCTCGGCATGGGACCGTGCGAGTACATACTGGACGTTGGGGGCCAGCGCGTCGGCGCCAAAGGTATCTTCACGTGTTCCGTCCACGATGTCTTGCCGCAGTTTTTCGAGTTCGGCAAGCAGAAGGATGAGCGGGCCTTTCTCGAAAAGATGCTGGCGGAGGTGCAGGTCTTCGTCAAGGCGATCCAGGACAGGATCAACGCCTATGTGGATTTCCATGACGAGATGCTGAAGTATCTGGAGGCGCAGAAGAAGGCGCATGCCGACCAGGCGGAATTCATCGGCAGGATGGAGGAGCTGACAAAGGCCATCGGCACGAAAAGGGCGAACGGGGCCCCGGTTGTCGCCGAGATCGTGAAGCCGCTTCTGGCCGCTGTGACAGCCGATGTCGTCGGCACCGACTATTACGGCGCGGTGCGGCAGATCAGGGACATCGGTGGGGGCCAGGACGATCGTGTCTCCCGATGCAGGCTCGCCGTCAGGAATTTGCGGCGCCAGGCCACGGTCGCGATGGCGCTGGATCCCAAGGTGCGGGAGACCGCCAAAGAAATCCGCGACAGGACGCACAGGGCTCTGCGCGATGCCCTCACGCACGAAATGACAAGAGAGGGAGGAAGATGAATGAGATACAGGACGGTCGTATGGCTCCTGGCAGCGCTCGCAGCCGGCGCTTGCGCCGGCGAGCAGGCCACGGCCGACGTGGTGGAGTTGTTCCCCATCGTTCAAGACGGAAAGTGGGGCTACATCAACAAGGCGGGCACGATCGTTATCGAGCCTCAACACGAATGTGCGTGGGATTTCACCGAGGGCCTTGCGCGAGTGCAGGTGAATAAGCGGCGGGGGTTCATAGACAAGACCGGCAAGATGGTCGTCGAGCCGAAGTATGGGATGGCCTGGGCCTTCTCCGAGGGATTGGCGGCCGTCTTCGTGGGAGGCCAGGTCTGGGGAGATTTCATGAACCTGAGAGGCTCTGGCGCATGGGGGTACATTGACAGGACGGGGAAGCTGGTCATACGGGCGGACTTCGCGAAGGCCGGAGACTTCCACGAGGGATTCGCGGCAACCTATAAGGGGGACAAGTGGGGATTCACGGATAAGGACGGCAAGTGGGCGCCTCTGCACGGCCCCGGATGCAGACCGGGCGACTTCTCTCAGGGGCTGGCCGCCGTGAGTGATGGAGGAAAGACGCCGAAGTGGGGGTATGTGAACAGCGAGGTGAAGATGGTCATTGAGACCCGCTTCGCCGGTGCCGGCCCTTTCTCGGAAGGGCTCGCCGCCATAGCCGTCGCTGAGGAGACCGTCACCAAGGATGACAAGGGCACGGAGAAGAAGACCACGGTCGCCAAGTGGGGCTTCATGGACAAGACCGGGAACATCGTCATCCAGCCTCAGTTTGGGAATGCGGGAGTCTTCTCCGACGGCCTGGCGGGCGTACAGATCAAGGACAACAAGTGGGGCTGCATCAACAAAGAAGGCAAGGTTGCCATAGAGCCGCAATTCGATTTCGTCGCCCCGTTCTCCGAGGGGAAGGCCCGGGTGGTTAGTGGCGGCAAGCACGGTTTCATAGACAAGACTGGCAGACTCGTCATCGAGCCAAAGTTCCAACTGGCCTGGGACTTCTCCAACGGCCTTGCCCGGGTCGAAACCGAAGGGAAGCAAGCCTACTTGGACAAATCCGGAAACTGCATCTGGCCGCCAAAAAGGTAATAAGGGCACGGACTCAATGCTGTTCGGCAAGCGCTGGATTGCCGTGATCCTGGAACCGAATCGCGCCCTTCGCGGCGTGCGGCTATACTTCGGCAGGATGCGTTGGCCGGTGCCTGCCGCGCGCGACCATGGGCGCTTTCTCTTTCGCCAGGAGTACAATGAGCGGCGGCCGCACAGCGGGATCGGCTGGCAGACGCCGGCGCGGTTTTCGGCGGGGGCCGCGAACGAACCGGTGCCCTGTTCAAGCCGGCTCCAACTGGGAGGGTTTCCGCCGGCTGACGAGGCCGGCACCGGTTCGTTCGCTACCGCCCTGTGTAAGGCGGAGCCGGAGCGAATCACGGTCAAACTCTCATAGCCCCTGGTACAAAGAACTGGAGGGGCTCAGAACTCCGCGTGCTGCGCGGCGGGGCCTATGGCTTCGTTCGCGGGCGCTGTCGTTCAGCGAGCCGTAACTGGATTGATCCAGATATCGGGTTCGGCGTCTTCGGCTTTCGGGTGGTGGTGGAAGTGCCGCCAAAGACGCCGTAGCCGTAGAGCGCGACAGTCCCGCCCAACGCTCGTCGTTTTTCCCCAAGGAATGCGGCCCCCGAAGCCGGGAAACCAGCCTCAAACCTACCCTAACGCCCCCGTGCGGTGCCAATCGTAGGCACCGGGTAGGCACTTTCGTTTCCGACGTTCTTGTAAGTCTAAGCGGGCGAAGGGGCTTGAACCATCGGCCTTCGGCTTGGGAAGCCAACGCTATACCCCTGAGCCCGCTGGAGCGCAGATATGCGCCCGCGACGAGGTAGGACAACAGCACATCCATCATCAACCTGCCGGCCGCCGGTCGCCGGCCTGGACATGACGATCCACTTTGTCACCGAGGCCGGCACCCTGGCCTTGGTGATCAATGTGCCAGCGCCGTTTCTTGGATGCGCGTGCGCCCGCGCCCGGCCTGCAAGGCAAAGAAGTCCTGACCAAGTTGCGAGCGATCTCGTGTTACGCCACGGCATCGTCTGGAACCTCGACTTCTAGTTCCGTCAGGAACCGGTGCAAGTATGATCGCAATGTCTCCCTGGGCGCTTTGCCTGCGGTATCAACGGCAAAATCGACGTATCCCATGCGTTCGGCCCCTTCGGTGATCAGCGCAGCGCCCTCGGTGTAGCGCAGATGCTTTCTGAGCGCGCAGACGTTGGTCCGGCTCGCTGTTGTGCCGATGAGCCGTTGCAGTTCGGCGACGATGAAGTAGGGCGTCACCGGCGCGTTCAGTTGCGGATCATCGTCGCCGTGTCGCGGAGGTTTGTTCTGGACGGACCAGCTGTATGCCCAAGCCGCACCCAGCAGGCGGCAGAGGCGCTTCGGAAGCTTTGCCGCGTGACGGGTTCCGCCGTTGGAATTTACGATACGGAAGCCGTCGTTCGTTATGACCAGGATGTCATAGCCCCCCTCGCGCGGCATGGGGATCGGTTGCGGCTCCTGCCGGCTGCCTGGGTCGCCACCGCCGAGGTCGTTGCGGTTCAGCGGCAGGCAATTGGCGAGCATGCGGTGAGCGTGATCTACGGCCTTGAGGGCCTCGTCGTCGCCTGGGTTGCCCTCAAGCGTCGTGATCTGCCTGGATAGGGCGGTTTCGTTAATCTCCAGCCGCTGCAGCTCCCTGAACTTCGAGTTCAAAATCCATCGCGCAACGTCACAGGATCGCTGGAACACGGCACGCGCAGACGACACGTCTGCCACGTCCGTGCGGCTGAGCCAGCCGCCAAGATGAACGATGTCGGCGAGGCGCTGCTGCAAAACGTCGAGCACCTTGCGCCGTTTGCCGAAGCCGAGCAGGCGGCGAACCACGTGCTCCAGCACCTCTCGGTTTCGCTGTCGTAGAAAAGCCCGCACTTCTTCACCCGGCTCGACGACGCCACTGAGATCTAGGCGACTGCTATCGTATGCGTCCTCGCGTAGGCGCTGCCACTCCGCATTCGCGTCATTGAGGACCTCCAGCAGTACCTCGGGACTACCCCAGTAGTCTTGAGGCAAGCCGTTCTTCATGGTCATAAGACGCCTCCTTGCACGAATCAGCGGCAGACGCGGAAGGTGGGCGTAATCGTCAACCGATGACCTGGTCCAACTGGTCCAGCGTGTAGCCGCTCTGCTCAAGTGCGGCCCGCAGACCGTACTTCGCCAGACCCCGAGCGATCTTCTTCCTCCGACTATCTGGCGGCTCAAGAGCGCGGAGGACAATCGCGCACGTGCGCACCATCGAACTCAGGCGCGTGCAATCGTCAATGGTCGCGGCTGCCTCCCGAATCCTCTTTCGATTTGCATTTGGGAAGAGCGCGCGCGCCGCGCGAATCGTCGCCGGGGTCGGCGTTAGTTTTTGCGGTTTCACAGTTGCCGTCCCCCGCCGGCTTCCAGGAGAATCTCGCAACTATCCCAGTAGTCTTGCGACAAGCCGTTCTGCATAGTCATTGCTCCTCGGAGGAATGACAAGCCTTGAAGATGTCGTCCACGCCGCGACAGCGCCGCCTGTGGCCACCGGTGTGGCGGCGTTCGTCTCGGTGCTTCCGCACTCCTGACCGCTTGGCCTTGGCCGGAACCTTTCTTGGTGTCCATCCTGTGCGGCGCGAGTGTCTGGCCGCCGGCCTGTTCCAGAGAACTCCCGGCCAGCCTGCGCCGCGTTCGAGAACAAACCACACATCAACCTGTCGGCCTCGAAAGCCCTCGCGCTTGGCGATCCTGTAAATTCCATCCATTGATCGGCCCGCCAGCCAGGCCGACAAAACCGCCCTGGTGATGCGGGCCTCCGCCCGAAGACGCTCGTGGATCGGCGGCGGTGTCCCGGAGTTCGTGCGCCTGGCAGACGTCAGAGCGCGCGGGCTTGAACTCTCGCGCTTGATGATGAAGAGAGGTATGTCCGCGGCAGGCCGCGGTCTACGCCTGAGCGTTCGTGACATAGTCGTTGCTCCTTTGATGTGTAATCTCTCGTGAATGGCTTGGTGCCGTACGTCTGGGGCGCTGGCAGCGTTGCGGATGCTGCCCGCGCCCCAGAGGAATTGACGACGATGACAGCTTACTCATCCTCGTCATCCTCGTCGTCGTCGTCCTCATCGACGTCTTCGGCATCCTTGTCGATGTCGGCAGGATCAGGCTGCGCGACGATGTTTCGGACGGGCAGTTCGTACAACTTCTTCGCCGCCGCCCGAGCTTTCTTGATGTCGTCCGCCTCCAAGAGCTCGGCAGACTCATCGACGAACAAGACTTTGTACAGCATGGCACGTTCTCCTTCTGTCGATCCTGCGGCGATCGCGCCGCTCGTTACTTTCTTCTACAGCGTGCCACGACGCATAGGAACAAGGCGCCTGTCCCGGATTCAGCGGAACCGGGACACCGCATAGCAGAGCGCATTGCTCTGCGTGTGGAGGGCAAAACTGGGCGCTGCCGTGAGGCGCTCGGCTATCTCGACGGCGCGCCTCACCAACCGTTGTAGGTCGCGGGCGAGTCGCTCAGCGCGAGCACGCGGACTTCCGTCTGGTCCACGCAACCGCGCGCCATGTAGACGAACTCGGCAGACCGCGTATGGAGGATTGTCGCGCCGGTAGACCATCGCGGACGACCAACGCCGCAGCAACTACCCTGACGGGGATGCGCAACCAGTCACAACCCACGGCCCGAGGCTCTGGTGGTGCAACTTTCCTCTTTGCCGGCTGCGGGTCTTGTGGTAGCCTGAATCTCTCGATGTACGAGCCGCGCGACACGGCCGGCCACGGGAATCTCGGAGAACTGACAAGAACCTGTTCAAGAGTTGGCCTAGAGTGGTAAAAGTACGTGGTAATTGTGAAAAATCAACTCATTGTAGAGCAAGGAGTTATATACCAAGAGCCTCCCCGGTGGGGAGAGGGCTTGCTCTTCGACTGCGCACCCCCGCGCCGCCCTTCCATCACTTCCTCAGTTCCGCCAGCAGGTTGTCAACGGCCACGTGCACGGCCCTGTCCACGCTCTCCTCGGTGAACCCGCCGATGTGCGGCGTGGCGACCACTCTGTCGCTGGCCGCCAGCGGATCGCCGGTGGGCGGCTCGGTCTTGAAGACGTCCGTTGCCGCACCGGCCACCTGGCCGCTCTGCAGCGCCGCGGCCAGAGCCTGCCCATCAATCAGATCGGCGCGCGCCGTGTTCACCAGGAAGACGCCGTGCTTCGTCTTTGCCAGAGCGGCCGCGTCCAGCAGCGGCTTGCCGTCGGGAAGGGCGGGGCAGTGCAAGCTGATCACGTCGGACTGCGCGAGCACATCATCGAGCGGCGCGAAGCGGAAATCGGGCGAGGGCGCGAAGGAGCGGTCGGGCAGCACGTCGTACGCCAGCACTTTCATGTCCATGCCGAGCGCGAACTTCGCGACCAGCTTGCCGATATTGCCGCAGCCGACCAGGCCCAGCGTCCGGCCGGCCAGCTCGACGCCTTTGCGCCGTTCCCAGCCGCCGGCCTTGATGCACTTGTCGCTGAACGGGACCCAGCGCGCCAGCGACAGGATGTGAGCCATGGCCAGCTCGGCGACGCCGCGCGCGTTGGCGCCGACGGCTTTGCAGACGGTGATGTTCAGCCGCCGCGCCGCCGCCAGGTCAATGTTGTCCACGCCCACGCCGTTGCGGCTGATGACCCTCAAGCCCTTGGCCGCCTCGAGCACTGTGGCGCTGACTTCTTCGACGCCCGCAAGGTACCCGACGCAGCCCGGCAGCAGCCGCAGCAGGTCGGCTTCCGTGGGCTGTCTGCCCGGCGTGGGGAAGACGACCTCGTAGCCGGCGTCCCGCAGCTTAGCCAGGGCGGGATGGCCGCCGGAGGTCACCGAGCGCGGCGTCACCAATACCTTCGCCATTACTCGATGACCTCCTTGCCGTTGCGGATGAAGACCCGCTTCGGGAAGCCCTGCGCGACGATGTCGCCGTAGTTGTGGCCGGCTTCGCCGGGGTAGACGCACAGCGAGATGAGCGGCTCGGCGCCGGTGTTGATCGAGCGGTGCGCCCAATGCGGCGGCACGTAGACGAGGCGATTGCGGCGCATGGCTTCGGCGGCCCATTTGCCGCCGGCGGTCTTCATGGCCATGTAGCCTTGCCCGCGGATACAGAGGTAGACTTCGGCGGTGCCGCTGAGTGCGTGATAGTGGCCCTTGGTCATGAAGCACTCGTCCCCCACTCGCCCTGGGTAGAGCTTGCTGATACACAGCGGAAGCTGGCCGTTGACTTCGGGGACGTGCTTCTCGAAAACTTCGTAATGGACGGGATCGCCCTGCGCGATGAGCCGCCGCAGTGCCGTCTCGTCTTTGTAGTAGCCCTGCATGTCGGACGCCTTGCGGACCAGAACGCGGTCGGGTTCCCGCATCGTCCCCTCGACCAAGTCAATCTCGATGGACCACGGCATCATCAGTTCGGTGTCGGGACTGCTGGTTGTCATTGCCATCAGCGTGCTTCCTTTGCGATCCGGGAAATGTCGTCGAACGTCGGGCCGCTCGTCGGGATGTCCACGTCAAAGACCTCGGCGACCACGCGCGTCCAGCCGTGCACGAAGTACACCCAACCGTCCTCGATGGTCAGGCGCCGCTCCTTGGCCTGGGCGCGGGCCTGGTCCAGAAACAGCAGGTTGCCGCGGTAGTTGAAGTCCCAGGCAAGACCGTGTTCGGGGAAACGCCCCGCGTTGGTGAGCGGCGAGCCGGGCGCGTCCTTGCCGAGGCCGGTGGCGTTTATCACCAGCGAGTGCGGCGGAAGCTTGCCCATCAGCGCGTCGTTCTCTTCAGGCCGCGGCGCGTGATGGTATGCGAGTTGTGGCACGGGCGTCTCGCCCGTGTTCATGGGCGGGACGCCCATGTTACGAAGCTTGCGATGAATCTCTTTCATCTCCTCCAGCCGCGGGGCGCTGCGATTCGAGACGATGATCTTCGATGGCCGGTTTGCGCCGTGCTTCGGGTCCACAAGAAAGCAGGTGATGGCGATGGACGACCCGCCGGCGCCAATGGAGAGCGCTTCCGCGCCGGTCTTCTCCCAATGGCCTTTGGGGAGGAAGGCTTCGAGCGCCAGGCCGCTGCTGATGGGGTCCTTGGCATGGCCGCGGAGCTGGCCGTTGCGTTTGGAGATGCTGCTGACTTCGCCCAGCAGTTGCGCGTACGGATCGAGGTACTCGAACATGTCGCGGCAGGCTTTGAGCAGGTCGAGCTTGTGAGTGGTGACCAGCGCGCCTTTGGAGAGCGGATCGCGCTTGATGAACTCGACGACGCGGCGGTACACGGCGGGATCGTCGTGCCACTTGCAGTCTATGCCCTGGATGACGACATCGCCCAGCCTGAGGTAGTCGGCCCAGCGCGGAAAGACGCGCATAATGGACGATTTCCCGGTGGTCATCCCGATGAAGTACATCGTGGTTTTCGCGGCGGGAGGAAACCGCGTGTCCGCCTTCGCCTGGATTGCCTCTGCCATTCCTCACTCTCCGGTTTTCGTCTTTCCCAACATGGCAAGCCTCTTGAGCTGCCAGAGAATGTTGTCCGGCGGCGTCCATTCCGCGAAGCGCCCGAGTTTCTTCAGCACCTCCGGGTTCATGAGCGACACCGGCAGCCCGCCGCGGCATACGCGCACCACCTCTTCGGCGATGGTCGTCTGCAACTGCACCTGCGACTCCTCAGAATACCACGCCATGTGGTCGGTCAGCACGATCCGCGGGTGCTTGCGCAGCGGCGAGTCGGCCGGCAGCGGCTCCTCTTCGAACACGTCCAGGCCGGCGCACTCGATTCTCCCCGCGTCGAGCGCGTCCAGCAGCGCGCGCGTGTCAACCACGCCGCCGCGAGCGGTGTTCACGAGGACCACGCCGTTCTTCATCGCGCCCAGCGTTCGCGCGTTGATGAGGTGGCGCGTCTCCGGCAGCAGCGGCGCATGCAGCAAAATCAGGTCCGACTCGGCGAGGAGTCTGTCGAGCGGCACCAATTCCACGCCCAGCTTGTCGGCGCGTGCCTTCTCCACGAACGGGTCCGTGGCCACGATGCGCAGGCCCCAGCCGCTCAGCTTGCCCGCCACGGCGCGGCCGATGTTGCCGAAGCCCACGATGCCCAACGTGCGGCCCGCCATGCGGCAGACGCGCACCGGCCGCTCGACATCCCACGCGCCGGCCTCCATGCGCCGGTGCGTGCCGACGACATCACGCACGCACGCCAGCAGCAGCGCGATAGCATGGACGGAGACTTCGTCGGTGGCGTAGAGCGGCGCGTGGCCGACGATCATGTTCGCGTCCGTCGCGGCGTCCACGTCCACGTTGTCCGTGCCGACGCCGTAGCGCGTGAGGATTTTGCAGCGCTTGAACCGCGCGATCAACTCGCGCGTGACTTCCAGCCGCCGGACCATGATCCCTGCGGCGGTCTCGGCTACCTTGAGGGCTTCTTCCAGCGGGCGGTCGGAGGCGTCAACGAACTCGCCGCCCGCGGCCGAGATAATCTCCCGCTCGTATTTCGTTGTCTTGTAGCCGTGCTCGATGACGACCGCGCGAAAACTGGACATGGATCGTTAGTACCTCAGCAGGCACTTGACGACGTTGCCGCTCCTGACGGCTTCGAGCGCGTCGGCGATCTTCTCCAGCGGGAACTCGTGCGTGATGTAGTCGGCGGGCTGCAGCTTGCCCTGCCGAATCCACTGGCACAGCGGCTTCTGCGCCGCATGTTCGCGGAACCGCGTCGGCCACTGGTGCATGAACAGGTTGAAATTGTACGGGCCTTTCGCTTTGTCCACCTGCAGCCTCTGCGCCGCGAGGACGCCGTAGACGCCAATGGTGCCGCCCAGCTTGATCAGCGGGAGGCCGGCGTTGATGATGTTCTCGTTGCCGACGGCGTCAATGACCGCGTCGAGCGGCTTGCCGCGCTTCTTCGTCAGCTCCGCCAGTTCGGGACTGTCGGGCGCGAAGATGGCGTCGGCGCCCATTGCCAAAGCGCGCTTACGCTTGTGCGGCAGTGGATCAACCAGGCCGATCCAGCCCAGCTTGAGCAGCCGGCCGAACTTGACGAAGCTGAGTCCGACGGGGCCTGCGCCGAAGACGAGCATGTCGTCTTGGGGCTTGAGCTGGAAGTCGCCGAAGCCGCCGTAGACCTCACGCCACGTGCACAGCAGCGCCGCGGCTTCGACCGGAATGTCCTTGTCAACCTTGCGCTGGATCTCGTAGCACTCGAACCAGCCGTGCTTGGCGTCCGCCACACCGTCCTTCACCATCGCGTCGTGGTCGTTCACCAGCGTGTATTCGCAGAAGCCGCCCCAGCCGCTCGAGAACTTCGGGTCGGAGAAGCTGAAGACGAGGCCGCCAATGACGCGGTCGCCGGGCTTGAAGTTCTTCACCTTCCTGCCGGCGGATTCGACAATCCCGGCGCCCTCATGTCCCAGCACCAACGGATACTTGTCCACGCCGGGGAAATGCCCGGCCACGAGCTTGCCGTCGGTGGCGTTGCAGAGGCAGGCGACCTCAGTCTTCACCACGGCCTGGTACGGTCCGGGCTTCGGCTTGCCCAAGTCCACGATCTCCACTTTCCCAGGTTCAACGACGGCGACTGCGCGCATGGTTGGCTCCTCTGTGGCTAGTTGTTCAGTTTCGCCAAGTCCTCGTAAACATCCACCAGCGAACGGTAGCTCTTCTCGAGGAGCGGCCGCAGCTTCCGGTACTGCTTCCGCGCCGCTGCGTTCGGCCTGGCGGTGTGCTCGACGCGGATGAAGCGGCCAATGACGTCAAAGCTCTTGAACTCACCAACGGCCACGCCGCCAATCACCGCCGCGCCCATGGACGTCGCTTCTTCGAGGAAGTTCAGCGACTGGACCTTGCACTCGTAGATGTCGGCCATCATCTGACGCCACACCGCACTCTTGGCGCCGCCGCCGATGACGGTGATGGCCGTGATCGGCACGTGCTGGCGGAAGATGTTCACGATGATGCCGAGGTTCAGCGTGATGCCTTCCATGACGGCGCGCAGCATGTCCTCGCGCTTGCTGGCGAGGTTCAGACCGAGAAAAGCGCCGCGCGCGTTTGGGTTCCACCACGGCGTGCGTTCGCCCAGCATGTACGGCAGGAAGAGAATGCCGTTGGCGCCGGGCGGCGTCTTGGCCACGGCCCGGTCAATCAGGACGTAGGGGCTGAGGCCCTGCGCCTTCGCCGCTTCATTTTCAGGATTGCACAGCGTGTTCTTCAGCCAGTTGAAGCTGGCGCCGGCGGTCTGCATCGTGCCGGAAGGGTGCAGATAGCCGGGCACGCAATGGCACCAGTTCATCGTCCGCATCTGCGGGTCAACGATGGGCTTCTTGACGGTGAGCGCGATCCAGCTTGACGAGCCGAGGTAGTTGTAGGCCGTGCCGGGCTTGATGCAGCCGACGCCCACGCCGGCGCAGCTTCCGTCGCCGCCGCCGACGGCCACCGGCGTGCCTTCCTTCAAGCCCGTCGCTTTCGCGGCCTGGCTGGTGATCGTTCCCAGAATCGCGGTAGACGGCTTGGCATCCGGAAACATCGCGCCGTCAACGCCGGCGATGCCGATGATCTTCGGCGACCACTGCATGCCGTTCAGGTCGAACGCATTCGTGCCGGAAGCGTCGGAGTAGTCCGTGGCGAACTTGCCCGTGAACAGGAAGTTAATGTAGTCCTTGGCGCAGAGCGTCTTGTGCGTCCTGGCGTACAGCTTCGGCTCATGCTCGCGAATCCACATCAGCTTTTCGATGGAATACGACGGGCTGACGCGGTGCCCGACGATCTTGTAGAAGTCCTTCAGGCTGATCTTCGAGAGAATGCGGGCGGCCTGTTTGCCCGCGCGCTGGTCGCAATAGAGGATCGAGGGCCGCAGGCACTTGCCCTGCTTGTCCACGATCGTGCAGCCCATCATCTGGCCGCTCAAGCTGACGACGGCGATGTCGGCCGCGCGTACAGCCGGCGAGACGCCGGCGGTACAGGCGGCGGCGAGCAGGGCCTTGGACGAATCGCAGATGGCGTGCCACCAGTCCTGCGGATTCTGTTCGGCCCAGTTGCCGTTGAAGTAATGCGTGTCGTAGGCGCAGGTGCGGCTGGCGACCAACTTGCCATCGCGCGTGTAGAGCGTCGCTTTGTTGCCGCTTGTGCCGAGGTCGTGAGCCAGAAGGTAGTTGGCCATCGCTCGCCCCCTAGTTCATGTACCTTGTGTTGCCGATGGACACGATGATGATGCCCAGGATCAGAACGGTCAACCCGGCAGCGAGCCACTTCTTGCTCTCGCTGCTCGCGCCTTTCCACTCGCCGGTCATGAAGCCCAGGCCGTTGCCGATCAGCACCGAGCCGGACTGGAAGACAGCGAAGCCGACCGAGGTGCCGAGCTCGCCGACCATCGAGCCGCCCAGGCCGTAGAAGAACAGGCAGCCAAAGTGTCCCACGGCCATCAGCAGGGCCAGGAAGACGTTCATCCCGGCGCCCGGGTTGGCGAAGTTCTTCCAGGTGTTGTTCTGGAAGAGCCGGATAAGGGAGAAGCCGAAACTGGAGACCAGGCCGCCCAGGAAGATCAGTGTCCACACGGACAGGCCGCTGATCCAGACGGGGTTGTCGAACGTCTTGACACAGATCGTGTCAACGCCGCCGACCTTGCCGACGTGGAAAGCGATGTTGCAGCCGGAAGAGAACAGGCCGGCGAGGACGCAGATAATGACGCCGGCCAGCGTGTTCTTCTGCTCCTGAGTGGCCGGCGCCGCGGCCTGAAACGCTCGTTCCCTCTTCATGCCCGCGATGCCGTTGATGGCCACGCCCGCAATGCAGACCAGGATGCCAAGGATCACGACCATCCCGCCAGGGGTGGCCGCTCGCGCTGCACTGCCCATGAAGAACGGCAGCATGGAGCCGCACAGGGCCATGGTGCCCATGGTCAGAGCGTACCCGAGCGACAGCCCGAGCCTCGCCAGCCCGTGGCCCCACAGGCAGAAGCCGCAGCCCCAGAGCGCGCCCAGCGCTATGACGCCGAAGAGCACTCCGCTGGACACCTGCGAGTAGGTCTGCCACAGTCCCTTCACCGCCAGCGTCGAGAACCCCACCGGCACGACCAGCATGGCGAGGAAGAAGAACGCGCCCCACGTGTTCTCCCACGCGAAGTTCTTAATGTACTTCGACGGCAGGGCGAAGGTGCCCAGAAACACCGAGGCCAGGAAGATCCATCCCATTCCAATCCACATGTGCCACCTCCCCAGTTCAAAATTCAGAGTTCAAAATGCAGAATTCAGAATCGGCGGCCCTCATTCTACATTTTTCATTTTGAGCATGGACATCGTTGTCGGCATTTCGTGCTTCGTGTTCACCTTGTCCGGATGGTTCGGGCCGAAGACCGCGTCGAAGTTCGAGACCGCGATGATGCCATTCCAGATGATCGGCTCACCCGGCTCGTTGAGCGCGCCGTTGGCGCCGCCGACATCGCCGTTCTGACAGATGACGGAGATTTCGCCCTTGGGAGTCACCTTGGCGATGGCGTTGTTGGAGAAGTCCGCGACGTAGATGTTGTCCTTATCATCGGCGCAGATGCCGTCGGTGGTGCGCATCTTCGCCTGCGTCGCCTTGGCGAGAAAGCCAGGGGCCTTGGGGTCCAGTGTGTAGTCGAGATCGGTCTTGGCGAAGACCGTGTTGCTCGTGGCCTTGCCGTCTGTGCCGAACGTGATCTTGTGGATCGCGCCATCGCCGAAGTTGCCGACGTACAGGTTACCTTTGCTATCAAAGACAATGCCGTCTGCGCCGTATTGGCAGTTCTTGTTCTGCGTGAGGAACGTCGTGACGATCTGCTTGTCGTCGAGCGTGTTGCTGACCTTGACGTTCTCGTCGTCGCACTTGAAGCGGTAGACCGCGCTCAAGCACAGGCCCGAGGGGTCCTTGACCTTCGTCAGCATGCTCTGCGTGACGTACAGGCAGCCGTTCAGGACGCGGCAACCGTTGGGATGCTCCATGCCTTCGGCGACCACAGTGCACTTGACAACCTGGTTGTCCTTAATGCGCAGGCGCAGCATGCGGCCCTCAAAGGCGCCCTTCTCAGTGCCGCTCCAACCCTGATTGTCGCAGATGTAAATGTCGCCATCCGGCCCGAACTGGATGCCCATGGGGCAGGCCAGACCCGTCTTCGGCAGCACGGGGACATCCACCCACTTCGTGACGTTCTTGTCCTTCGTGATCTTGATCAGGCACGCCGGCTTGGTCTGGTCGGCGTAGTTGGGGCAGGCAACGATCAGGTTGCCGTCGGGGTCAATCGCCATGCCGTCGGGCGTCGTGACGAAGTCCGGGAGCGTTACGAGCAGCGCAGCGGTCTGCAACTGCGCCTTGGTGGCACGGGCGTTCCCGCCCGTGGCGGCGCCATCCTTCTCCCCGCAGCCGCTCATGCACAGCGCCAGCACCACGAACAGCGCACCGGCGGTGGATACGTTCCTGTTTCCAGTCATGTCAGGCATCCTCGTGACTCCTTTATCGCCACGCCGCCCCAAGTGCGGACGGGCCGTTAGCGATTCGCCACAATTGGATCGTGCATGGAACTGCGTTTCTTATATAAACGGCAGGCCGGAAGATGCAACAGGAACTGGTCATGTGCATTGTTGGGTGTTGCATTGGGCCGGCAAGGTGTACACTACGCCAGGGAGAGAGACACCCGTCATGAGGCGTACAACGAACGTGTTGCGCTCGGCGATTGCCCCGTTCCCCGGCGCGGTTCGCGGCGGTTTGGCGCGCATCATCTGCCTGCTGATGTGCGCAGCAGCTCTCATGATCGCGCATTCCGCCTTCGCTGCGGGGAGCGCGCCCGTCAAGGTCCCGATCTCCCATGAGAAAGCGCAGACGTGGAGCTACACGTTCACCACTCCTCACGCCGGCTGGGAACTGCCCGACTTCGACGACTCGTCCTGGAAGCAGGGCCCGGGCGCATTCGGTTCGCCGGGAATGGGCAACACGACGGTTCGCACCGTCTGGACAACGCCCGACATCTGGATTCGCCGCACGTTCAACCTCGACAAGCCGCCGGCCGGCAACACGCAGGTCCTGATCTACCACGATGAAGACGCCGAGGTCTACATCAACGGTATCCTGGCGGCGAAGACCAAAGGCTTCGTGGGCGATTACATCGTCGTTCCGTTGACGCCCGCCGGGAAAACCGCCCTCCAGGTCGGCCGGAATGTCCTTGCCGTCCACTGCCATCAGACCGCCGGTGGCCAATGCATTGACGTCGGCCTCGGCGCCAAGCTCGGGCCCCGCGGCCTCAGCGGCGACGACGTGAAAACCGCCGCCTTCAGCGACTGGACGCTTCAGGATGCCCCCGCGGCGGCGCCCGTTTTCATGAGCGAGGAAGACGCGGCGCTCGAAAAGAGCATGGTTGAGAAGGCGATTGCTGAAGCAGGCGATGCCGGCAAGGCGTTGAAGGCGGACCTCGACAAGTTGGTCGCCGGCAAGGTGGCCGGCAACGATCCCAAGTGGCGCGACCTCTACACCAACGTCTGCGAAGCGCGCCGCGCCGAACGCCTCAAGCCGCTTCTGGCCAAGTGGCAGAAGTTCGCTTTCGCCAAGCACTGGAACGTGGGCGGCAGCCACTACGCGTACACCGAATGCCAGAGCGACGCGCAGGCCGAGCGGAACTGGATCCCGGGGTCGGCGCTGTGCATCCTGGAGATGAAGGGCCTGTACGGCGACGTCACGACGCTGATTGACGATCCCAAGGGCGTCATTCGCAACCCGGACGTGTCATACGACGGCAAGAGGATCCTGTTCGCCTGGAAGAAGGACGACCGCAAGGACGACTACCACCTCTACGAGTGGGACGTGGAGGCAAAGACGTCTCGCCAGTTGACCGACGGCCTGGGTTTCGCCGACTACGAAGGCTGCTACCTGCCGACCGGCGACATCATCTTCAGTTCCACGCGCTGCGTGCAGATCGTGGATTGCTGGTGGACCGAAGTCTCGAACATCTACACCTGCGACAAGGACGGCAAGTACCTGCGCCGGCTGGGCTTCGACCAGGTCCACACCAACTTCCCCACGCCCACCGACGATGGCCGTATCCTCTA
>Ga0315282_10005676_pt1 | contig 21159 bp, 19 predicted proteins | sample YL17G07_20_MG_FD_203693 | JGI IMG/M metagenome (GOLD analysis project Ga0315282, IMG submission 203693) | Sediment microbial communities from Yellowstone Lake, YNP, Wyoming, USA - YL17G07_20 | ecosystem: Environmental > Aquatic > Freshwater > Lake > Sediment | place: USA: Wyoming | collected... | reverse complement strand
GTTTGACTTGCATGTGTTATGCACGCCGCCAGCGTTAACTCTGAGCCAGGATCAAACTCTCCAATTATAAGAACTCTTGCGAGTTCTTGGCGAGTTGATTTGGCAAATTGGATCGATTATTGGTCGCTCCGCTTTTTTGATTCAAAGATCTTAGTTCTCTCTGTCCCGAGAGAGAAAAAAAACTTCAATATCTTTAATCGACTGATTGAAGTTGTCAACCTAATACGGTTGTCAGTGAATGCCCGAAGGCTCATATATCATAGGGCTTCCCCTTCCCCTTGTCAATAGCCTGGAAAAAGATTTTTCCTCAGCCTGGAAAAAGATTTTTCCTCCCCTATCGGCGTCAACAAACGTTGACCGCAACTCCCCGCCTTTTCAATCGATTAGGAACGCCTGTTGACCCCCCGCGCGGCTCGCCTCCGGACCGTCCCCTGTAAATATTTTGGCCGCCTTGGCACGCGCCGTGCTTGATCCCGTTGACGGAGGGCAGCCGTGAAAAAGCCGGGATTCAGCTTGATCGAAGTGCTCGTGGCCATGACGCTCGCCCTCATCCTCCTCCTCGGCACGGCCGAAATCATCACCCTGTCCATCTGGGCCAAAAGCCGCGGCGAGACGGCCGCCGCGCTGGCCCACGCCCTCTCGGCCCGGATCGAGAATTTGAAATCGCTCTCCTTTGCCTCGGACGCGCTCCAGCCTGGGGCCTATTCGGAAACCGTCAGCGATGAGGCCGGCCGCGGCCTCTTCCGCCACGACTGGACGATCGAGGAAGCCGGCGACGGGATGAAGCGGATCAGGCTCACCGTCAGCCCCGCCGCGCGCCCCGGCTCCGCGGCCTCCGTGACGGTCTGGATTTCCAGGGACGTGGGGTTCGCGCCGTGAGCGTGAGCGGCCGGGGATTCACTTTGATCGAATGCCTGATCGGCCTGGCGCTCACCTTCCTCGTCGTCCTCGCCTGCCTCGAATTCTCCCTGTCCGCGGAGCGCCATTACGCGGGGCTCAAGGAGAAGGAGGAGGCGGTCCTCGGCGCGCTCGCCGCCCTGGATAAGATGAAGGTCGATATCCTGCGGGCCGGCCAGGGGCTGGCGCGGGCCTCCGCCCTGGGGCTTGTCGAACCCATCACCGAAGATTCCGGCGGCCTTGTCGTCACGCGGGCGGAAAAGGCCTTCGCCCTGGCCGCGGACGCCGGCCAGGGCGACGTCAGCCTGTCGCTCGCGAGCGTCAGCGACCTCAAGGCCGGCCGGGAGATCTGCCTCACGGACGGAGAAAAAGGCGAGGTGGCCGTCGTCTCGACGGTCAAAGCGGGCGCCGCGGTCCTCGCCTCGCCGCTCGGCGCCGCGTATTCGAAGGACGCGACGGCGGTCGTCCTGCTCGACAGGGTCACCCTGGCCCTCGACGCCGGCCAGGGGGTCCTCCGGCGCAAAGTCAATCTCGGCACGGCCCAGCCGCTCCTCGAGAACGTCGCCGCGGCCGATTTTTCTCTGGACCGGACGGCCAACCTGGCCAGGGTCAGGTTCAGCCTCAGGAGCCAACCCGATGCGATTCATGAGATCTGCCTGTTTCCGAAGAATCCGGCTCTGGCCGCCGGGACATGAGCTGGGCGGTCAACGGCGGCGGGGGGTCGCCGGCCTGATGGTCATCTTCATGGTCTTCGTCTTCTCCGGGATCGGCCTGGGCATGCTTCTTCTATCCCAGTCCTATTTGAGAATGAACGGCTACCGGAAATTCTCCGTCTTCATGGACTACGCCTCGGAGAACGGCATCAAGCGCGGCCTCCGGGACCTAGCCGGCTGGCTCGAATCGAGCGCCGTGGCCGCGCCGGTCAGCGCCGGGCGGCTGGAGGAATTCCGGGAAGATCCGGCGGCCGTCTTTCCGCGTCTCCTCGAGGAAGCCCTGGGCCCGGGCTTTCCCCGCCGCCTGAGCGAATCGGCCGACGGCATGAGCTGGGAAAGCCTGGCCACGTGCGGCCTCCAAAGCGTCGAGGATCGCGGCGACTACGCCAGGATCCTGGCGGGAGTGAGCATCGAGTCGAGCGGCGCCTGGAGCAGCCTTCCTCCGAAAAGGAAGTCGGTGCTCGAGGGGACGCTCGGCCTGTTGGCGGGATATCTCCCCCTGCCGTCCATCCCCCTCCTTATTAATAAAGAGATGACCGAGGCGGAGAAGGCCGGCTTCCTCGCGGCTAACGGCATTTCGCTTCTCTCCGGCAACGGGAATATTCTCGCCCCTTCGCTCGCCGCGACGGGGAGCAAGGCCATTCCGAAGGACGCCGCGCGCCTCGCGGGCAAAGCCCTCGACGTCAGGCTCTTCACGCCCCAGGACCTCACTCCCGTCCGGCTGAGGGAGGCGCTCGGCCTCGAGGCTTCCGCCGACCCCGTGCCCGACGGCGTCTATCTCATCAAGACGGACCTCGGGCTCGGCGGCGTCTTCGTCCAGGGGGACGCCGACGAGGTCGTCCTGGCCATCGACGGCGACGCCCAGGCCGTCGTCTTCAGGATGGCCGCCGGGGAATGGCTCCTCGAATTCAGCCCGGCTCGGAGCCATACGGATTTCCTGACGCCCGAGGCCGCCTATTCCTACGATTTCTCGCCGCTCGGGATCATCATCTTCAACGGGAAGGTCGGCTCGCTGGGCGGAGGCGTCGTCGCCGCCGACGGCACGATCTCGATGGCCGGGGACGAGGAAACGCCGTCCATCCTGGGCGGCGTCAGCCTGACCATCGTCTCGTCGGACAGGATCACGCTCTCCTCCCATCTCATCATGGAGGGCGCCCGCTGGCAGGAAGGCATTCCGTACGTCAAGGAATCGCAGTCCCAGCTGGTCATCTTCTCCACCGGACGGGACTTCGTTTCGCAGGAAGAGACCGAGGGCGGGATCGCCGTGGGCGAGGGCGCGCCGGACGATCTCAAGATTCAGGCGTCGGTGACGTCCGGGGGCGGGGATTTCGAGATCCAGGGAAGCGGGAAGACCGTCGAGATCCTCGGGGCCCTGCACGCGGCCGGCTACAAGGGCAACGGAAACTCGCTCCGCCTCGCGGCGGACGAGAGGCTGGCCGGCGGCGGGGGGAGCGGCGACGTTCCTCTCACGACCGAGCCGAAGCTCACGGTCTATTCCCTCAAGATCCTGACCTGGAAGGAGCACGAATGAACCGAAAAGGATTTACGCTTGTCGAGACGGTCATGGCCCTCTCGCTGGCCGGCTTCCTGGTTTACGGGGGGTCCGTTTCGTTCCGGCAGCTCATCCCGAAGTACCGGCTCCAGACGGGCGTCTGGAAGGTCCAGAGCGCGCTCTCCCAGGCCAGGTTCAAGGCCGCCTGGCAGGGCCGGGCGCACCGGGTCCGATTCGAGGGGTCTCTGTGCCTCCTCGAGGCGTGCGACGAGGCGTCCGGCGCCTGGCGCCTGAGCCGCGCCGTCCGGCTCGAGGGCGTCGAGGTCACGGCCAACAACAGCCCGACCTTCCATCCCGAGGGCACGGTCTCGGACCTGGCCACGATCTCCCTGTCCAATTCGCGGGGAGCGTACAAAATCACCGTGGCGATCTCGGGCAGGGTCAAAGCGACGAAGGTCGCCTAGCGCAGGCGGCGCTCAAGCACTCTCCCTGCCATATTGACTTTTGCGTTCCCTCGGAATTATAAGGAGGCATCGGGGAATTCCGGGGGATCCGGCATGATCGGGCAGAATCTTCTTCATTATCGGATCGCCGAAAAGATCGGCGAAGGCGGCATGGGTGTTGTCTACAAGGCCGTCGACACCCACCTCGGCCGGCCCGTCGCCGTCAAGGTCCTGCCGCCGGACAAGATCGCCGACCCCGAACGCAAACAGCGCTTCGTCCTGGAGGCCCGGGCCGCCTCCGCCCTCCGCCATCCGAACATCGTCGTCATCCACGACATCGCTTCCGACGGGGGACGCGATTTCATCGTCATGGAGTTCATCGAAGGGCACTCCCTCGACGTCATGATCGGGCGGAAGGGCCTGAAGACGACCGAGGCCCTCGGTTACGCCGTCCAGGTGGCCGACGGCCTGGCTAAGGCCCACGCGGCGGGTCTCGTCCACCGCGACCTCAAGCCGACGAACATCATGGTTACGGACGAGGGCCTGGTCAAGATCCTCGACTTCGGCCTGGCCAAGCTCTCGGAGACCGCCGGCGATTCCGGCGCCGGGGCCACGCTGACCCTGGGCGCCGACGGGAAGCCCCGGACGGAGGAAGGCTTCATCGTCGGCACCGCGGCCTACATGTCGCCGGAGCAGGCCGAGGGGAAGAAGGTCGACGCCCGTTCCGACATCTTTTCCTTCGGCGCTGTCCTCTACGAAATGCTCACCGGCCATAAGGCCTTCGGCCGCGAGAGCGGCATCAAGACCCTGGCCGCCGTACTCAACGAGGAGCCGAAGCCCGCCTCCTCCATCAACGAGGCGGTCCCGCCCGAGCTGGAGCGCGTCGTCGCCCGCTGCCTGCGCAAGGACCCCCAAAGGCGTTGGCAGACGATGTCCGACCTCAAGGTCGCTCTCCAGGACCTCAAGGAGGATTCCGAATCGGGCAAGCTCACGGCCGCGGCCGCTCCGGCCGTCCGCGGGAAGAGAAAGACGGCGTTTTTCGGAACGGCGGCGGCCGTGCTTGTCCTCGCCGCCGCGGCCATCGTCCTGAAGCTTTTCGTCCTCAAACCGCCGGGGGCCGTCGAATACGAGATCTCTCCCGTGACTTATGATTCGGGCATGACCGGCTTCCCGACGCTCTCCCCCGACGGCAGCCTCATGGCCTACGCCTCCGACCGGGAGGGCGACGGGAACCTCGACATCTGGGTCCAGCAGGTCTCGGGCGGCAAGCCTCTCCGCTTGACGAACCACCCGGCCGATGACTGGTTTCCCTCGTTCTCGCCCGACGGATCCCAGATCGCCTTCAGCTCGGAGCGGGACGGCGGCGGCATCTACCTCATCGACGCCTTGGGCACGGGCGGGGCAAGGCGGATCGCCGACCGCGGCCTCCTGCCCAAGTTCTCGCCCGACGGCCGCTGGATCGCCTACCATGTCCTCCCCGCTTCACTGGAGCTCGGCCAGTACAAGACCTACCTGGTTTCGCCGAAAGGAGGGGAACCCCGGCGCGTCCTCGGTGATTTCTTCTTCGGCTTCGTCGTGCACGGCGCCGCGCTCGTCTGGTCTCCCGACAGCCGGAGCCTTCTGTTCCGGGGCCGGAGAGCCGACGATCCGAGATCCGTCGACTGGTGGGTCGCGCCGATCGACGGCGGAGCGCCGGTCCGAACGCACGCCATCGAGAACCTCGGGCTGAAGACCATCGTCCAGTTCCCGGCCGCCTGGACGGGGAACGGCGTCTATTACGTTTCGGGGACCACGATCGAAGGCGTCAACCTCTTCCGGGCGCCCATCGACCCGAAGACGATGACGATCACGGGGCCCGCCGCGGCCATCACGACCGGGCCGGGCATGAAGCTCTACCCGAGCGTCATGGCGGACGGCCGGCTCTTCTTCAGCGAAATGACGGTCGCGATGAACGCCTGGAGCGTCGCGGCCCGGTCCGACGAAGCCGTGGTCTCGGCCAGGCCGGAGAAGCTCACCAGGGACCTGATGCAGAATTTCAGCCCGGCCATATCCCAAGACGGGACGAAAGCCGCCTTCTCGGCTTTCGGCGGCGCCCAGACGGCCAGATTCGAAGTCAGGGTCGAGGACCTGAGGACGGGAGAGGAAACGAGAATCCCCGTCCAGGGCGCCAGCGTCAATCAATTCCCGCGGCTCAGCCCCGACGGATCGCTCCTGGCCTACCGCGACACCATCGAGGGAAAGACCAAGACGGTCATCGTCACGCTCGGGGCCGCGGCCGGCCGGGAGCTCTGCGAAGGCTGCAATGTCTTCGGTTTCTCCCCCGACGACGATTTCGCCGTGGTCCAGGCCAAGCCCAATGAGCTCGAAACGATGGACCTCCGGACCGGACAGAGAAAAACCGTCCTGTCGTCACCGAAGGATATCGTCGAGGATGCGAGTCTCTCGCCGGACGGGAAATGGCTGGCCTGGCTGGCCGGAGAGCCGGACGGGCGCGCCGCCATACGCATCTCGCCCGTCGACGGACGTCGGCAGGGGCCGGAGGACCAGATTACGGTCGCCGAGGCCGCCTATTATCTCGGCTCGCCGGCCTGGTCGCCCAACGGCCGCTGGCTCTATTACCTGTCCGAGAAGAACGGCCGCTCCTCGCTCTTCGTCCGGGAGCTCGAGCCGCGGACGAAGAAGCCGCTCGGCCCGGAGCGCGCGGTCTTTTCGCCGGTGGAAAGCCGCCTGATGTTGAATTTCCCGAAGGGCAACGGCGCGATCGGGGTGGCCAAGGACAGGATCGTTTTCGAGGCCACCGGCATGACCGGCAACATTTACGCGGCCAAGCCGAAGAAGCGCTGATCAGCGCAGGCGGCGGATCCGCCACAGCTCCTTCAGCATCTGCCAGGAGCTGCGGACGATGCGCACGCGGCTGGGCGGTGAGTGCCGCCAGACGACTGGGACCTCGGCGATCTTGCAGCCGAGCTTTCCGGCCAAGACGAGGATTTCGACATCGAAGGCGAAGCCGGACGTCTCCAGGCGCGAGAACAGATTCAGAGCCGCCGGCCGGCGGAAGGCCTTGAAGCCGCATTGGGTATCGCGGAAGTCCTCCAGGATGAACAGCCGGACGAGCCGGTTGAAAAACTTGCCCATGGCCTGCCGCGGCCTGGCCTGGCGGACGCGGATGTCGCTGCCCGGAATCGCCCTGGACCCGATAACGACGTCGCATCCCTCGTCGAGCCGCGGCAGGAACTTGTCGAGCTCCCCGATGGGGGTCGCGAGGTCCGCGTCGGTGAATAAAACGATATCGCCGGAGGAGGCCAGGATCCCGGTCCGGACGGCGTATCCCTTGCCGCGGTTCGCCTCCAGGCGGATGATCTGGTAGGCGAGGCGGCCGGCGAGCCCCTCCCGGGCGACCGCCGACGTCTGGTCCGTGCTGCCGTCGTCGACGACGATGATTTCGACCTCGAACGGCTTTCCGGCCAGGTAGCGACCGATCTCCTCCAGGCTCGGCCCGAGCCGCTTCTCCTCATTGAAGGCGGGGATGACGATGGATAGATGGATCGTTTTCCCGCTCTGGTCCGTCATGTTAACGTGATTATAACAAAAATCCCGCCGGGTTTATCAAACATCTCTATAGAGAAGGGCCGGATCCCGGGAATATGCCCGTGCCATATTGTACATACATTTGTATGTACAACTGCCCCCCCGGCTTATGCGGGCCGCCGCCTGTCTTTCCGGCGCCGCTTAATCCCGCTTTTTATCCGAAGGCACAATTCCCGAAATCACCTTCCCGCTCTTATCGTCGACGACGAGCTTCTGCGGCGGAAACGGCCGGTGAGCGTCCAAATGTTCCGGATCTTCCGGGAAGATCACGGTCGTGCCCTTCAATTCGGGCCTGAGGAAAGAATTGTAGCAAGACCAGCCTCTCTTATCGCTGGTCGTGCCGCTGGCATATAATCCCCTGATTTCCCAAATATATAGACCTGTACGGATATCGATTTTCCCGGCCCACCCTATCGCCGCGACGTAAAGGAAATGGCCCTGCAAAAGGGGCTCCGAAACGTAACAGGAGCGTATCACGGTCCGCCACATAATGCCCAAAGATTCCCGGTCGATCCGGACGACCATGCTGATTCCTTCGGCAATGGAATTGCTTATATCATAGGCAATGAGGAAATCGCCCAGACAGTCCGAAAAATATAGCTTCTCAACGAAAAACGCACCCTCATAGATTGGCAATTGAAATTGATCAACCTTATTGTTTCTCCGGATTTCCGCCTTGCCGTTGGACCGGATCTGAACAAGGCCTTCCCGGCAGGGCAAAGAGACCGTCAACTCTTTAATTGTAAAATCTTGCGGCATGAGCGCCCTTGCGAACCGGCAATCATCCCCCCCCCAAACGCGCCGCGGCGGCGAGCAAAGCGGCGCCGGCCATGATCTTCCGAAGCGTCAAAGCGGTTCCCCTTTCCCTCATGCTTAACCGCGAAGCCGGACCGATGGTCCGGCTTCGTTTCCCGGCTTGAGAATAGCGCGTGCTCCCGCCCCTGTCAATCCGCAGCCCACGCGAAAGAACGCCGGGGTCGAGGACGGTTATTTCGGGTTGGACGTCCCGAAACCGTTGAAAACCGGCGGGACGCCGATATACAATCAAGCTTCATGAGCGTTGATTCCGCCCGCTCGCCGGCATCTCGCGCAACCCGCCGCGCGTGCCCGCCGCCGCATCCTTTCCAATCCAAGGAGGTTCTCCATGAAAAAGAGCTCGTCTCAAGTGACCCGCATTTCGCTTGTCCTGGCGCTCGGCCTGGCCGCGATCATGGCCGCGGCGCCGTTCCTCTCGGCCCAGGAACCCTATAAGCTTCCGCCGAAGGAGGTCGTGGCCATCGTCGACGCGCCGCCGACGCCGCGCGTTCTGATGAGCCCGGCCCGCGACGTCATGGCCCTGGTGGAATACCAGGCGATGCCGACCATCGCCGACATCTCCCAGCCCCTGTTGAGAATCGCCGGCATCCGCATCACGCCCCTCAACAACAGCGGCCAGGTCTTGACCTTCTCGACCGGCCTCAGCCTCGAGGACATCAAGACCGGTTCGCTCCGCCGCGTCGCGCTCCCCGACGGCGCCCGCTTCACTTCACCGGCCTGGGCGCCCGACGGCCGCTCCCTCGCCTTCCTCCGCTACCTCGAGAACGGCGTCGAGCTGTGGGCCGTCGACGTCGCCGCCGGAACGGCCAAGGCCCTGACGGGACCTATCGTCAACGCCGTCGCCTTCGATTTCGCCTGGATGCCCGGCGGCAAGAGCCTCCTAGTCGCCCTCGTCCCCGACGGCCGGGGCCCGGCTCCGGCCGCTCCCCGCGTTCCGGTCGGCCCCAACGTCCAGGAGACGTCCGGCAAGTCCGCGAAAGTCGCGACATACCAGGATCTCCTGAAAACCGCCTTCGACGAAACGCTCTTCGATTATTACGCCACGGCCCAGCTGGCGGTCGTCGACGCCGCGACCGGCGTCCTGCGCAAGATCGGCGCCCCGGGCGTCTTCTCCGAGGTTTCGGCCTCGCCCGACATGAAGTACGTCCTGGTCGATCGCGTCAAGCGGCCCTATTCCTACTCGGTCGCCTATGAATCGTTCGCCCACGCCTGGGAGGTCTGGGACCTCGAAGGCCGGGTGGTCAAGGTCATCGCCGACCTGCCGCCGGCCGAGGACGTCCCGCTCAACGGCGTCCCCACGGGCCCGCGCAACGTCGAGTGGCAGGCCCTCAAGCCGGCGGCCCTCGTCTGGACGCAAGCCCTGGACGGCGGCGACCCGGAGAAGGCCGTCCCCTTCCGCGACCGGCTGATGATCCTGGCCGCCCCCTTCGCCGCCGAGCCGGCCGAGATCCTCAAGCTCCAGGAGCGCGGCCAGGGCGTGGGCTTCTTCGACGCCCCCGGCCAGGCCCTGGCTTACGAATTCAACTGGAAAAAAAGGTGGCGCACGACCTGGCTCGTGGACTTCGACCACCCCGGGACGGCGCCGCGCAAGCTGTTCGACCTCAGCACCCAGGACCAGTACAACAATCCCGGCTCCCCCGTCACGACCACCCTCAAGACGGGCGAGCGCGTCATCATGCTCGAAAAGGACTGCTTCTATCTCAGCGGCGCCGGCGCCTCGCCCCAGGGCGACCACCCCTTCCTCGACAAGCTCAACCTGAAGACGATGAAGAAGGAGCGGCTCTTCCAGTGCCGGGATCCTTTCTATGAGACCTTCGCGGGCTTCGACGGCCCGTCCCGCGGCCGCGTCATCACCAGCCGCGAGTCCAGGACCGAGCCGCCCAACTATTTTCTCGTCGACCTCAAGAGCGGCAAGCACAAGGCCCTGACCGAGTTCAAGGATCCGGCCTCCCAGCTGACCGCCGTCAAGAAAGAGCTGGTCAAATACAAGCGAGACGACGGCGTCGAGCTCTCGGGCACTCTCTACCTCCCGGCCGACCACAAGCCCGGCACGCGCCTGCCGGTGGTCATCTGGGCCTATCCCCTGGAATACGGCGACCGGGGCATGGCCGGCCAGGTCCGCGGCTCCGTCAACCGCTTCACTTTCTACCGCGGCATCTCCCAGCTGTTCTTCGTCACCCAGGGCTACGCGGTCCTCGACAACGCAACCATGCCGGTCGTCGGCGATCCCAAGACCGTCAACGACACCTTCGTCCAGCAGATCGTGGCCAACGCCGCCGCGGCCATCAAGAAACTCGACGAGATGGGCGTCGGCGATCCCAGGAGGGTCGGCGTCGGCGGCCACAGCTACGGCGCCTTCATGACGGCCAACCTCCTCGCCCACTGCGACCTGTTCGCCGCCGGCATTGCCCGTAGCGGCGCCTACAACCGGACCTTGACCCCCTTCGGCTTCCAGAGCGAGCGGCGGACCCTCTGGGAGGCGCCGGACACCTACATCAAGATGTCGCCCTTCATGAGCGCCGACAAGATCAAGACGCCCCTCCTCATGATCCACGGCGAGGCCGACAACAATTCCGGCACGTTCCCCATACAGTCCGAGCGGCTTTTCGCGGCCCTGAAGGGCTTCGGGGCCACGGCCCGGCTGGTCATGCTTCCCTACGAAAGCCACGGCTACTCGGCCAGGGAATCGGTTCTCGACGTGCTGGCCGAGATGTTCGAATGGTTCGACCGTTACGTCAAAGACAAGAAGTGAGCGGCGGCGATTTTCACACAAATTGCGCATAAGTCTGTGGAAAAAAAGGCCGCCCTCTTTTGTAAGAGTTTGAAGGACGCGCACTTTTTATAGACTGCACAATATTTGTGCAGCGGGATCGGGCGCGGCCGCGAGGAGACTGCCATGAGAATGAACCGGCGCGCGGCGATCGTCGCCGTTCTGGGATTCTGGCTGGCGGCCGCCCTCGGCTGCGCCGCCGCCGATAACGGGCCCGTCGCCCTGAGGATTCTCCTGTCCAACGACGACGGCATCGAAGCGCCCGGGCTGGCGGTTCTGTTCGACGCCCTGCGGACCGTCGGCACGGTCACCGTCGCCGCCCCCCTACGGGAGCAGAGCGGCATCAGCCATGGAGTGACGTCGCGCCGCCTCATCCCCGTCCGCCGGAGCGAGCGCAAAGGCGCCGCCTGGTACGCCATCGACGCCACCCCGGCCACCTGCGTCCGCCTGGCCCTTGAGTCGCCTCTCGCGGACAAGCCTGACGTCGTCGTCGCGGGCGTCAACAGAGGGGAGAATGTCGGCCTGGTGTCGTTCTACTCGGCCACGGTGGCGGCGGCGAGGGAGGCGGCTTTCCTTCGTATTCCCGCGATTTCCGTCAATCTCCAGAGCGGCCGCGACATGGATTACAAAGCCGCGGCCGATTTCACGGCCGCCCTCGTCCGGGAACTCGGCCGCGCGGGCCTCAAAAAGGGCTTGTTCCTCAACGTCAACGTCCCCGCCCTGCCCCGGGACCGGATCAAGGGAATCAGGGTCACCCGCCAGGACGTCCGCCCGACCTTGAATATGTTCGAAAAGAAGGACACCGAGGACGGACAGGACCTCTACTGGCCGTCCTACAAGGAGCTGGACGCCGGGCCCGAGGGGACGGACACCTGGGCCGTCAGAAACGGCTACATTTCCGTCACGCCCATGTCCCTCGATCAGACGGACGAGGCCGGCCTTCGGAGCCTGAAGGCCCTAGAGCAGCTCGCCTGGAAATAGCGCGAGGGACCGGCAATTTAGGGCGCTGGGTTTTAAATAATCGGCGACTTTTCGGAGCTTATTCCTTTGCGCCGAGGCTCGTCAACAACACATAGGCCTCCGTGCTGCCGGCGACTTTGGCTATAGCAAGGGCCGTTTTACCCTCAGTATCCTTGAGGTTCAGATTCGCACCCTTGTCGGCAAGCAGTTTAATGACTTCAATCCGATTCCTCCAGGCGGCATACATCAGGGCCGTCTGCCCTGAGACATCTTGAACATCAAGAGGGACTCCACGATCGAGAAAAATCTTGATGATCTGCGGAGCGCCATGCGAGGCCGCATCCATCAGCGCAGTCCTTCTCCATGCGTCGTCCTGCCTGTTGACTTCGGCTCCCTTGTCCAATAGGAGTTTTATCGTTGCCTCCCAGGGCGCAGAACTCCGCCCTCTCTCAGGATCCGGGATTCCACGGCACGCAAGTTGGAGCGCAGTTTCGTCAAGAACATCTTTATCGTCGATAGCCGCTCCATGAGATATCAGGATGCCAACTGCGCCTATCGCTCCCTCGCTTGCGGCATGCATTAAAGGAGTCCTCCCCGCCCCATCTTTGACTGAGACATCGCCTCCATGTTCAATCAGATATTCGAGGATTTTTCGGTCTTTCCTGTCGTTCGCAGCAATGTGCATCGCCCGCAATCCAAAAGAGTCGGGCTCATTGACAGCAAGCCCCTTTGCAATGAAGTAGCGGACTTCCTCGAAGCTGCCCGCAGCAACTGCTGCAATAAGCAACGAGTGTGCGTTCCAGCTTTTTTGCTTGATATCGGCACCCTGGCTAATCAAATAGTCCGCCAAACTTAGATACCCGCCTCTGACGGCTGCGAGAAGCGCCGTTTCATCATTAATCTCAGAAGCGACATTGATCGCCGCCCCTTTCGCAACTAATATCCTGGCCAAGGCTTCGCAACCCTTTTCAGCAGCCAGAATGAGAGGGGTAAACCCAGCCTGATCCGCTTGGCCGACAGCTGCCCCCCTGCTGATGAGGAGTTCGGCCATACGGATGTCGCAATTCCATGCCGCACAATTGAGTGGGGTATAGCCTCTTTCCCCTGAGAAATCATTGTAATCAGCGACTGCGTTGACGTTCGCCCCTCTGTCGCACAACGCTCGAGCGATCTCCAGCCGCGAATATTTCGCGGCGACGATGAGAGGCGTAAATTTCTCCGCGCCGCGGCAATTGACGTCGATCCCGCCGTCGAGAAGCGCCAGAACTTGTTTAAGGTTTCCTTCTTGGACCGCGTCAAAGAGGGCCTTGGCTTTTTCCTGGGGAGTTTGGCAAAGGCAAATCGTCCAAACGCCCAATACCAACAGCGCCGGGATAATGAGTTTTTTCGACATTGATTTCACCCGCCTCTCATGACCATTCTAGCGATCTCCGCGCCCGGAGGAAAGCCCTTTCCATGAAGCCCCCCGAGAACGAGGAGCGGCGTCTGTCTCGAGTTGCCCCGGCCCTGGGGGCCCAGGTAATAGGCTATGTTTGAGACATTGAAAGCATGATAAGTCTATTAAAGAAAACATTTGACAATTATTGATATTAATTATATATTATTAATGTGTTTTGATAAGATTTGATAACTAATGCCATCAAAAGAATACATTCTGACAAACCACGCAAAAGAAAGGATGCTAGCCAGAGGAATCTCCGAAAGTGAGATCGAATTGGTTTTGAAGGATGCGGAAATAACGCACCCGGGACCGCCCGGCGATATCAATGCAACAAGAACAATAAACAAAAGAAGAATCAGGGTTTCCTATATCATGGAAGGGAAAAAGAAAAAAGTTATAACCGCCATGGTCTTAGCATAAGGGGAGAATAACCATGAAAATATCGTTCGACCGAAGTGCAGACGCGGCCTACATAAAGATCTCAAACAACCCCATAGCGGCAACGAAAGAGGTTTCTGACTATTGTAACGTTGATGTTGATAGAAATGGGGCCATCGTAGGAGTGGAACTCTTGTTTGTGAGCCAATATAACGCGGATTTTAAGCTGTGGCTCGATATCGCTAACGTGGCGAAGTATTTACAGAAATCAGAAGGTACTATTAGAAGATGGACAAAGGCCAAAGAGCTTCCCTCTTATAAAATAGGCGGAGAATATTGCTTCATCAAAGATGAAATTGACGAATACATAAAAAAGAATCGATACGCCTGAACCCCAGCCCGCAGCCTCCGCCCGTGCCCGCGCGCCTCGATGCTATATCGTAGCCGAGCCTTAGAACAGCCCGATTTTCAGTCCGATCCTGAAGGTGAAACCGCTCAAGTCGAGGAAGGCCTTACGAACATCCGCCGGGAAATCAGTACCAATCCAAGGGGGAGGAAAATCATTTACGAGCAACTTTTCATGCCGTATGCCTTCAACATTAAGATCCTCTCCGCTATAGTGATACAGGATGCCTTGATAAATACTAGTGTCGTACGTCCCCGTTAAGTATCCGTTTTCGTCATAACTATTCGCATGTGTCGTGATAGTGCCCTTCAATGTGCGTATTTTTGCCAACCTCCATAGTCCTTCGGCAAACAAAGAAACTCTCTGGGTGTACTTGTACTCGAAACCGATTCCGCCATGAAACCCGATCTGATTGCCGGTCACATTAAAAAGATCATATCCGACAACGCTAGCACCTGTTGGATCCATGAATTGCCACTGGTCCTTATCGATTATTCGAGCATGATAATATCCTATTCCGCCGTTCACGTTGAGATGAACGCGGGGCAGCAAAGAAAGAGAATAATAGAGATTGAGTTTGATGGGGGCGGCTGCGTGAATCTCCGATGTCCAGATGAAGTTGTCAACCTGCTTACCAAGATCAGTATAAAACGAATAGGTTAAAGGGCTCGTTTGGGAGAAGTGCGTCGGGCCCGATACGGAAAAGCCGACGCTTAGGCCGCGCCAAGCTCTCCATCTGAGTTCTGCTTCCCAGTCTTTGAAGTTGTTTGGAAGGGGGAGGTACTCTCCTACGCAATTCCCCGGATGCTCTTCCCTGATGACATCAAATGAAGAACTGGTCGAGGAACGCGTCGAATTGACATCACCAACTTTAATCGAGCCGAAGCCTTCCCGAACGACGAGGCTGAATTTTTTGTCGGCGGCGCCGCTGGCGGCAACCGTGACGAACAGCAGGCAGACAACAAGACCCATCGCCATCGCGCGCGATCGTTTCATGAACTCACCCCCTAGATGAATTCTAACCCTTTCCAACCGAAATCATTTTATCATAGGGGGGGTAACACAATGATATAATCGATTTATTCGGATTTGCGGAACGAGGGAGACACCCAATGAAATCAAGACGTTTTGTCCTATGCTTGACGCTGGCGGTTCTGGGACTGGCGATGGCCGGTCCGGCGTTTTCCGCTCAGGCCCGGCCGGGCGCGCTCGCGGCCCCGGCCCAAATCGCGTCCACAAAATCGCCCGAGCCGTTCGCTTCGATCAAAAAGGTCGAGCCGTTCACCTACTGCTCGGTCGCCCATAAGGGCCCGCTGACGGACATCGGGGCCGTCATCGGACAGTTCATGCAGGCCATGCAGGCCCAGGGGCTTTTCGCCGGCGTCCGTGGCGTCATGGTCGGCGTCTATTACAACTCCCCCGGCGAGGTCAAGCCCGAGGAGCTTTCCTGGGAGATCGGATTCATCATGGCCCCCGAGGCGGCGCCCCGGGCCCCGATCGAAAAGAAGGAGTGGAAATATCTGACCGTCGCCGCGGCCGTGCACGCCGGTCCCTACGCGAATATCGGAGAGACCTACCGGCGCCTCGGCGAGTGGGTCAAGAGCCAGGGCTACAAGGTGTGCGGACCGACGCTCGACCGCTACCTGAACAACCCCATGCAGGTCAAGCCCGAGGAGCTGCGGACCGAAATCTGGATGCCCGTGGAGAAATAGCGGTCAGGTCTTCTTGAGGACCAGGCCGAAGAGTTTCGCGGCCTCGTCACCCCCGGCCGGCTCGACGCAGATCAGGATATCCCGCCCCGCGGCCCGGACGGTCAGGCAGTGCGCCCGGTCGTCGAGGGCGCTGAACTCGAGCGGCCCGGCGGCCTTGAATTCCCGGGCCTTGGCGTCGGCCTGGACGGCCTTCGCGACCGCAGCGAATACCCGCCCCGCCTCATCGGCGCCGCCGAACCTGAGGATGAAAAGGGACGCGCCCGAGGCGTAATCGCCCCTGACTCCCTCTTCGACGCGAAACTTCTCGGCGCCCAGCGACGGATAGTGGTTCATGAATCCGATATAGCCGCGGAAGTAGCGCGTGCCCGTCTTGATCAGCCCCTCCCCGGGAAGCTCGGCGACGAGGCCGGGAGGCGCTTCGGCGCCCCGCATTTTCGCCGCCACGGCGCGCGCCAGAAAAAGCAAGCCCTCGCGGCTCTTCCCGTCCCCTCCGTAGGCCGTGATCGTGACGAGATAATCGTCCCGCCAGAAGTTCAGGTAATAATCCTCGAGCTGGCCCTCGGCCCCGATCGCAACGCGCTCTCCCTTGGCCGTCCGCTTGAAGCTGTACATGCCGAAGGCCGCGGCGGGATCTTTCATCCGGAAGATTTCGAGCGAAAGCCCCGCCCCCGCGGCGTTCTTGAATTCCTGAGCGAGGACCTCGACGAAGCCGTACTCCTTGTAGATTTCGGCTCCGCCGTCGATATAGAGGTAGAGATCGTCCCCCTTGAATTCCTGGGGTTCCCCGTCGATCTTCCATTCGCCGGACTCCCGCGGCGAGGGCAGGAAGGCGCGCAGCCCGGAAGGGCCGGCCGTCTGCGCCCCGCCCGGGCAGGCCCAGAACAGGAGGGCGCAGAAGAGAATAAACGGCAAGAAGCGCCCCGGGAGTTTTATCATCGATACAATCCTCCGGATCCGGACTAGGCCGCGATTTCCTTGATCCTGACTTTGCTCAGGTCGATCTGGCCGAGGCCGTGCTCGAAGCCCTTCTTGATCATCTTGATGTCCTCGCCCTTGAGGCCCCGTATGGTGGCGCAATAGGCGTCGATGGCCACCCTGTCCACACCGGCGACGATCTTGCGAGGCGTGATGAGCTCCCCGGGCCCGAACGGGCCGTTGGTCGTGATGATCTCGGTGGCGTCGACGACGCACAGCGTCGGCGCCACGGCCAGGTTGAGATCGGCGATGCACTGGTCGAGATGGTCGACGTCGTCGGGCGTGTTCTTGTCGCCGCTGTGGAAGGTCCGGTTCGTCGCCGGCGAGTTGATGCCCATCAGGTTCTTCATCGTGCCGGTGAACTTGTTCCCGGCGTGGTCCTTGGTGATCGGGATGTCGATGAAGCAGTTGTGGGCGAGGAGCTCCTTCATGATCCGGGCCTCCTTCAGGGCCTTGCCCTTGGGCAGGGGGACGAGCTTGAACTGGCTTTCGTCCTTGAGATCGACGATCTTGAGGACCGCGCCCTCTTCCTTAAGGACGGCGTCCAGGCCGGTGGCCGACCAGTATTTGGCGGGCAGCCAGCTGACGCAGTTGACCTCGCTGGCCCCGGCCTCCCTGCACATCCGGACAACGGCCCGGACGATCTCGGGCTTGGTGAAGGTCCCCGGATGACGGCTCTGGGTGTTCGGCAGGATGGCCACCCGCGAGTGCTTGCGGACGAAGCGGCCCATGCCGCCGACGAGGTCCACGGCCGTCCGCGTGTTCTTCACGTAATCCGTACCCGTGACGACGGCGATGTCGAGCCGGCGCCCGCCGCCGGCCAGCGCGGCCTCGAGACGGGGGCCGAGAAGGGCGCCGCCCAACAGCGCGGCCGACGCGCCGCCCACGCTTTTCTTGAAGAAATCCCTCCGGTTGAGCTTGTTCTCCACGTTCACCTCCTGCGCCGACGCGCGGGATCTCGCGCGACGCCGTCTGTCCTTCCTTGTAAAGGAACCTTTCGCGACCGAAATGCAAAGCCGGCCGCCTCGGCGGGCTCCCTTATGGCGAGGATACTCAGGTCGGGCCTTTCGGTCAAGACGCGGGAGACGGGGAGCGCGGGAGGAGGCCCGGGCGCGGCTGGCCGCTCTCCGGCGCAAGCCTTAGGATGAGAGCCATCTCCACGTCCGCCCTTGGCGCATCGGCCTCCCCTTGATCCCGATCCCCCGGCGTGTTACTTTAAGGACGGTCATCGCGGGCAAAGGAGGAGTCATGGCCCAAGATTCCCTCAGCCACTCCAACATCATCACCATCGAGCGCCACATCCTCGATGGGCAACTCTTCCATCCCGGGGCGACCGGCGCCCTGACGAACCTGCTCTACGACATCGCCCTGGCCGGGAAGGTCATCGCCAGCAAAACGACGCGCGCCGGCCTGGCCGAAATCCTCGGCCGGACGGGCGACATCAACGTCCAGGGCGAGCAGGTGCTGAAGCTCGACCGCTTCGCCGACCTCACGGTCCAGCGGCTGACCGACCACACGGGCCGCCTGGCCGGCCTCGCCTCCGAGGAAAACGCCGAATTCATGCCGATCCCGGACAAGTATCCCAAGGGCAAGTATCTCCTCGTCTATGATCCCCTCGACGGCTCCTCGAACGTCGATTTCAACATGCCGGTCGGCACGATCTTCGGCATCTACAAGCGGACCCGCGAGGACGGCGAGGTGACGGAGGACGAGTTCCTTCAGCCCGGCCGGAACCTGGTCGCCTCGGGCTACATCGCCTACGGAACGAGCACGATGCTGGTCTACACGACCGGGCACGGGGTCCACGGCTTCACACTCGACCCCTCGGTCGGCGAGTTCCTCCTCTCCCATCCGTATATCCGCATCCCGTCCCCGCCCAAGTATTTCAGCGTCAACATCGGCTACGAGTTGTTCTGGAGCCGCGGCGTCAGGGCCTACACGGAATACCTCCAGGGACGGGAGGGAGGAGTCACGGGGTTGTCCTTGCGCTATATCGGAACCCTGGTCTCCGATTTCCACCGCAACCTGCTGGCGGGAGGCGTGTTCTATTACCCGGCCGACACGAAGGACCCGAAAACCCCGACCGGGAAGCTGCGCCTGCTCTACGAGGCCGCGCCGTTGGCCTTCATCGCCGAGCAGGCCGGAGGCGGCGCCTCGAACGGCCGCGAACACATCCTGGACATCCAGCCCGAATCGCTCCACCAGCGCACTCCCCTGTTCATCGGGGACAGGAAGCTTGTCGAGAAGGTCGAAGAGCTCATCCGGAAGCACGACAAGTAAGTTCGCGCGGGGGCGCGGCGGAACGCTCAGGGGGCCTTCAGCTCATCCTTGACCTTGGCCACGTCGACTTTCTTGATGAACGAGGGGATGTTGAAGTAGTACCAGTGGAAGCCGTAGCCGCCCTTCTTCATTTCCTCCAGCGCTTCCTCTTTCGTCCAATTCTCGAAGACGATCCTGTACATGGCCGAGATGACCCCGGTCCTGTCGGCGCCGTGCATGCAGTGGACGAGCACCGGCTTCGGGGCGGCTTGGATCGCCTTCAGGACCTTGACGACGTCGGCTTCCGTGAATTTCGCCGCGACCATCGGGATTTCCACGAGGTTGAAGCCCAGCCCTTCGACCAAGGCGGCGTCCGAGTGGTCGTGGCGTAGGTTGATGACGGAGGCGACGCCCAGGGCGCGGATCTTCTCGAATCCCTGCCGCGTCGGCTGGGCTGAACGGTAGATGTCGTTGTCCAACCGGAAAAACTTCTCGACCGACGCGGACGGGACGGGCTGGGCCCACCTGGCCGGGCGCGAGGCCGCGGCGACGGGCGCGGAGACGCAATTCGCGAAGAAGAGCGAGGCCGCGATGACGAAGGCGGCTTTTTTCGCGAGGCCGGCGCGCATCAGGCTTTACCTTTCGGGCCCCTGCAGGCTTTGACGCAGACGCCGCAGATGAACTGGCTGGCCAGCCTCAGCCGCTGAAATTCCTTGAGCTTTTCGAAGCAGGCCCGGTGGTCGAACTCCTCCCGGGTTTCCTTGATGGCCCCGGCGGGACAGGCGGCGAGACAGCTCCGGCATGCGCCGCAGCCGCCCCGCGCGGCCTTGTCCGGCTCGAGCGGCAGGTTCGTCAGGACCGTGACGAGCCGGAAGCGCGCGCCGATGGCGGCGTTGACGAGGAGGTTGCTGCGGCCGATCCAGCCCAGCCCGGCCTTGGCCCCGACGTGCTTGTGGGAGAGATGGGCTTTCTGGTTCTCCCAGTCGATGATCTGGGAGGCGGCGATGGGAAGCGCCAAGTACCCCATGTTCTGGATCAGGTCGGCCATGAGCAGGGCGCCCCGGTCCAGGAAAAAGTTGATCTGCCGGTAATGATGGAAATAGAGCGGCGTCGGATGGCCGGGGATGTCGTCCACGACCGCGTCGCTGAGGCGCTTGCCGAGCGAGACGGCCCGGTTGAATTTTTTCCGGGTTTCCGGGGCCAGGGCGAAATCGGCGCGGAGCCGCGTGACATCGGCGACGCCGAAGAGGTCGAAGCCCCACTCCAGCGCCTGGAATTTCAGACGCTGGTAATTTTCCGCCTTGTCCATGTCCGAGGCTCCATGTCCGAGGCTCATTGTATAAGCCCCTTCCCGGCCTGTCAAACAGAAGCCGGAAGTGAGGCGGCAACGCATGGGATCATTCACGATGAAAGCCGTGACGGCTCGATCAAGTTTCTCCCCTGGCAAGCTCTTTCATGTAAATAATTACACGTCCTGGTTATTATCCTAACTAAATATATATCTTGACTTTATAGACAATATAAGGTTAACATATGTTAACCTTAATGAGGATTCTCGAAATGGGCCAGATAATGAAAAGACCGGGACGCCCCCAAAATCAATACTTATCAATTTCCAACGCCGCAAAAATCTTAGGGATGAGCAGAACAGCCGTCTATAAGCAAGTGATGAAGGGGGAGATCAAGTCCATAAGGATAGGTAAAACATACGGAATTCCGCAGTCTTCTTTGGCGGAAATACGCGGGGGCCCTATCAGCCCGGCAAAGAAGAAGCGGATCAACCGAGCCGTAAAAAAGGTGGTAAAAGAATACGCAGAATTATTGCGCAAGCTCGGAAATGAATAGTGCAAAATATTACGATTAAAGACGTAGAACAGGTCGCGTTTTCCTTGGCGCAGGAGCTGATGTCTTTTGATGAGCCGATACCAGATTATTCCACCCGGTTCCCAAGCATATTAGAGAGTTGTCTCACCGCTCCGTTTCAATGGTTTGGGGGGCACGCTCTTTATAGGGGGATAATCTCTAAATCCAGCATTCTGTTTTATTTAATGGTCAAAAACCATCCTTTTCAAAATGGTAACAAGCCCATAGCGATCGCTACTTTATTGGTATTTCTTTATATAAACGGAAAATGGCTGCGTGCAAGAGACGATGATTTTTATGACCTGGCTGTTCATGTCGCGGGAAGCAGGGCCGAAGAAAAAGATCTGATCATCTTAAAAATTAAGAGTTTTATCAAAGCTCATATCAGGGCGAGGCCTACTGCCGCCTGAGGCTCAAGAAATCGGCCTGGCTTCTGAGCTGCGGCC
>Ga0315282_10005675_pt1 | contig 21160 bp, 28 predicted proteins | sample YL17G07_20_MG_FD_203693 | JGI IMG/M metagenome (GOLD analysis project Ga0315282, IMG submission 203693) | Sediment microbial communities from Yellowstone Lake, YNP, Wyoming, USA - YL17G07_20 | ecosystem: Environmental > Aquatic > Freshwater > Lake > Sediment | place: USA: Wyoming | collected... | reverse complement strand
TCTTCAAGCTTGACGGTTGTTTTTGGAACGAGGTCGCGGAGGTTTACACCCAAAACAATCCCGCTGAATATAGGCATGGAAGTGAAATAATAAACTTGTGAAATAGGGCCTCAGATACCTTGAAGACTAATTCAGTGTGACTGAGACGGTGATAGTTACTTTCAGGAGAGCTGGAGTTCTCTTGTGACTTTGCTGTTCATTCTTTGGAAATAGGTGTTTGCTTTGGCGATCAGTTCTCGCCATTCTGGGTTCTTTGGGAATTCCTTGCTTCTCTCTTCATCTTGATCAATTGCCGAATAGTTTGGATATTCAAGCCAAGTTTCATACGTGGGCTCGCCGATCAATGTTACAAAATGCTTCACGGACGTCCACGTTGCACCATGAGACGTTAGCCACTCGTCGAGTCTTTTCTGCCATTCCAAGACCTTCTTGAAGTCCTTCTTCCCTTCCGGGTCAGCTTTTCTGTGATTACAAGGTAAATCATTCTTTTCACCCATCATCATCTGTAGCTTCAAAACATATAAAATATAAGGAAGTCTTACAATTACAGAGCGGTCACCGAGGAATTATGATGACAGAAAGAGCTGCAACATTGTCCTTTGCCACATGCACGAGCTGCGGTAAGCCCATCCCGCCAGGGGCAGAGTCAACGAAGTTTCTCTGTCCGAACTGTGGCGAGATTCAAATAAGACGTTGCACTAAATGTAGAAAGTTCGGAAGACCATACAAGTGTCCAAAATGCGGTTTCACCGGTCCATGAAACAGAGGAAGCATGAATATGGGATTTGTCGTAGTCACCTACAAGATATTTCCAACAGACATTATCTCAGATTTTGGTCCCATGAAAAAGAAGCTCGAAAACACCTTGCCCAAGTCTGCTTCTGTCCATGGTTACGGAGAAGAACTTGTGGCTTATGGTTTGAAGGCTCTCTTGGTCCAAGTGAAGTTTCCAGAGGACGAGACTGGGCTGGTTGATGAGTTTGAGAATAGGCTGGGGTCGATGGAAGGCGTAAGCCAAGTGCAGACTCTCATGGTGAGAAGAACGAGCAGATAGCCTTAACTTGCTGGTTAAAACATTTATATAGGAACGCGTGTTTGTTTCGAAACATGTTTGACGGTGACTATGGGAAGGATTCTGATTGAGCGAAGTACAATTACGTGTCGGAGACGCAAGGCAAAGAGATGTTGGAAGGGGAATAGCCCGCTTAGACCAGAGGACAATGCAGAAGCTGGGAATATCGGCAGGCGACGTTATAGAGATTGTCGGTAAGAGAACAACCTCTGCTATAGCTTGGCCTGCTTACAGTGAAGACCAGAACCGAGACCTTCTCCGCATAGACGGTTTTACGCGCAAGAACGCGGGAGTTGCCATAAACGAGTACGTGGTAGCCAGACCAGCCAAGGTCAAGAACGCTCTCAGCCTGACACTGGCGCCAGTGGACATGAGGCTGAATGTCGATGACGATTTCACGAATTTTGTTAGAAACCGTTTAATGGAAAGAACGCTGGTTGAAGGCGACACTACCCTTGTCATGATGCTTGGACACGCCATACCGTTTACGGTGACGAAGACCCGTCCGCACGGTATAGTGAAAGTCACCGCTGAAACCAAGCTCACCATTCTGAACGAACCGGCGCCTGAAGGGAAGGGACTGCCGCGTACAACGTACGAGGATGTCGGGGGACTGCATGAAGAGATTCAAAGGGTAAGGGAAATGGTTGAGCTTCCACTCAGGCATCCAGAACTGTTTCAAAGGCTTGGAATAGACCCGCCGAAAGGAGTGCTACTTCACGGTCCGCCAGGCTGCGGCAAGACCTTGATTGCTAGAGCCGTGGCAAACGAGTCCGAAGCCAACTTCTTCTCGATAAACGGGCCCGAAATAATGAGCAAGTTCTACGGAGAATCAGAAGCCAGACTTAGAGAAATCTTCCAGCAGGCGCAGCAGAACGCGCCGAGCATAATATTCATCGACGAGCTGGACGCCATCGCCCCAAAACGCGAGGAAGTCACAGGCGAAGTTGAAAGGCGAGTGGTTGCACAGCTTCTCGCTCTGATGGACGGCTTGTCGGGCAGAGGAAACGTCATAGTGATAGGCGCAACAAACAGGCCCAGCGCGCTCGACCCAGCTCTTCGCAGGCCTGGCAGGTTTGACCGAGAAATCGAGATAGGCGTCCCAGACAAAAAGGGAAGGCACGAAATCCTTCAAATTCACACTCGCGGTATGCCATTAGCAGAGGACGTTGACCTCAAGAAACTGGCCGAGATGACTCATGGATACACGGGCGCGGACCTGTCCTCTCTTGGCAGGGAGACCGCTATGAAAGCGCTACGCAGGTACCTTCCACAAATCAATCTTGAGGAGGAGCGTATCCCGCCCAGTGTTTTGGAGAAAATGGAAGTGAACATGGAAGATTTCCTCAACGCTTACAAGGAAATAACGCCGACGGCCATGCGCGAAGTCTACATCGAAATACCTACCATCCACTGGACCGACATCGGCGGCTTGGACGAGGTCAAAGAGGACCTCAAGGAGGCAGTGGAATGGCCTATGAAGAGTCCTGAAATATTCGTGAGGCTGGGCATAAAACCGCCGAAAGGAATACTCCTCTATGGACCTCCTGGCTGTGGCAAGACGCTGCTCGCCAGGGCAGTTGCAACGGAGAGCGAAGCAAACTTCATAACAATCAAGGGTCCAGAGATTTTCTCAAAGTGGGTTGGAGAATCTGAAAAGGCGATTAGAGAAGTCTTCAGAAAAGCCAGAATGGCAGCGCCCGCCGTGATATTCTTCGACGAGATTGACTCTCTCTCACCTCGCAGGGGTTTAGGCTTTGCAGACAGCGGCGTGACCGAGCGCGTCATCAGCCAGCTGTTGAACGAACTGGACGGCATCGTGACTCTAGAAGACATAGTTGTGATAGCAGCTACGAACAGGCCTGACATCGTTGATCCTGCAGTACTTCGCCCGGGAAGGTTCGACAGACTGATCTATGTGCCTGAACCTGATGAAAAGAGTAGACTTCAAATAGTCAAAATCTACACGAAGAACATGCCGCTGACCAAAGACGTGAGCTTGGAAGAGCTGGCTGGGATGACGAAGAACTATTCAGGTGCAGACATCGAAGCTCTATGTAGGGAATCAGCCATGTACGCTTTGAGAAAAGATGTGAACACGAAGGAAGTTGCGAGGCGAGACTTCCAAGAAGCAATGAAAAGGATTGGGCCGTCAATCTCGCCAGACATGGAGAAGTGGTATAAGAGCTTCATGCAACAGGTTCGCACAGTGCAGAAGCCGGCGACGCCAGTCGCATAGGAGGCTGGGAACAGTGCCTGCCAAAACATGGAAAACCCGTCCTGCCTACTTTGTCTTGCTGGAAATCTTGCAGAAGAAAGGCTCAATGTCTGACACCGACCTTTTTGAAGCTCTGAGCGGTGAATGCCCCGACTTGGGGCTTAGGGACTTCAATGAGTTGCTGATGCGGCTTGAGATCAGCGGAAAAATGCGCACCACCTCGATGGCTCGAGGAAAAAGACGCATTGAACTTGTAACATAGACAATAGGAACGTTAAGTTGTCAGCGTGTAGTGCATGAAAAACGTTTCAGACGTTATAGTCATAGGAGGAGGACCGTGCGGCTCTTTTACAGCAGCCAACCTTGCCAGGCTTGGAGCTGACGTCACGGTTTTTGAGGAACACGCAGAAATCGGTGTTCCTTCCCACTGTGCAGGCCACTTAAGCGTTGAGGGATTGAAGCATTTAGGGTTGTATCTGCTTCCTACAGACGTTGTCGAAAACACTTTCCACGGGGCAGTTTTCCACTCGCCAATGAATAAGGAGTTTTCGGTTCGCTTTGAATCTCCCGTAACTTGTACCGTGAACCGCGTTCTCTTTGACAAGCACCTTGCTAGAATGGCCGAAAACGATGGAGCGCGCTACTGCCTGAATTCGCAAGTTGAATCACTAATCATCAAAGAAGGCTCAGTTAAGGGAGCCACGGTCAGACAAGATCGGAAAAATGAAGAATACTTGGCTAAGATCGTTATTGACGCGGAGGGAATACCTTCAAAGGTCCTGAGGCAGGCGGGGGGACCGACGCTTAACCGTCGGATGGTTGTTAATGGTGTGCACGCAGAAGTTGAAAACGTTAGAGACATCGAGCCAGACATGGTTGAGGTTTTCCTCGGGAACGATTATGCGCCTGGTTTCTATGCGTGGCTGATTCCTAAGCGTGATGGAAATGCAAAGGTTGGACTTGCAGCCAAGACTGGGAACCCGAAGAAGCTGTTGCAAAGACTTATGGCAAAACATCCCGCGGCATCAAAGAAGCTGTCCAACGCTAGGATTCTGCAAAGTGCTTTTCATCCGATAACGCTTGGAGGCCCAATCCCGAAGCCATACTCAAACGGTTTTCTTGCTGTCGGCGATGCAGCGTCACAGGTGAAGCCCACCACGGGAGGTGGAGTGGTTTTCGGGTTGACATGCGCAAAGACTGCCGCAGAAGTTGCCTTCGAGTCTCTGCGTCGAAACGATTTCTCATCGGAATTTCTGAGCGCGTATCAAAGACGATGTGAGGACGTTCTCGGTTTTGACGTGAAGATCATGCTTGGAATTAGGAGAATGCTCAATGCGATGTCCGACGGGAAGATTGACGGCGCCATTGATTTCTGTGCAAGACACGGCGTTGACAATGCGTTGCAAGAGGTTAGGGACATTGACTTTCAGGGGAAGTCTCTTTTACGTGCGTTGCGCAATCCTAGAATGCTGCCAGTGCTTTTCTATTTCTCTTACCTTTACGTTTCTGCGAATCTTTAAAATCTTCAAACAACAGACTGAAGAGGAGCAGTTGGGAAGAGGCATGTCCGAGTTTCGTTACAAACAGGTAATCGCCTTTCGTTCTGACCTTAAGCTGAGTAAGGGTAAGGCTGCGACTCAGGCCGGGCACGCGGCGGTTTCCGCCGCTGAGGAGGCTAGAAAGCATCGAAGGCAATGGTGGCAGGCATGGATTGACGAAGGGCAGCGGAAAATAGCGGTCAAAGTGAAAACCGAGAAGGAATTGCTGGAGCTGGAAAAAGAGGCGAAGGAACTGGGTTTCCCTTGCGCATTAGTCATTGACAGAGGTCTGACTGAGATTCCTCCGAACACTGTAACGTGTTTGGGCATCGGTCCTGCTCCGTCAGAAAAAATGGGTAAGCTGACAGACATGCTTCCTCTTCTCTAAAAAGGCGTGGCACCTTGTTTGTGCCCAAGTTGGAGAAATTCATCGGCATTGAGACCTACGCCACACGCTCTCCAGGCATTGGCGGGACCATTCGGTCGAATGCTGAGGATTTCATAGTTGAGGAAGTGCTTGTTGACGGTTCAAAAGCAGAAGTAAACCCGTCTGCAAGCAATGTCGAACGCATGGTATTGGGTTCGTCACCTGAGCTGAATCGTTACTTGCTGTGCGTCTTGGTTAAGCGGAACTGGGACACCCTCTCAGCCGTGAAGGCTGTCGCCGACCAACTCGGCATAGGCACAAGGCAGATTCATATCGCTGGGATAAAGGATGCGAAGGCTCTTACTGCCCAACACATTACCATTGAAAACGTGTCCATCCGAGACATCGGCCAGATTCACGTTAAAGACATGAGCATTCATCCAATAGGATACGTTCGGAACAGGCTTTCATCCTTCTACCTGTTGGGAAACCGCTTTCAGATAATAATCAGAACAATAAAACACCCAAAATCAACTGTCAAAAAGCGAACAGCAAGTGTCGTCAGAGAACTCGAAATGCTGGGAGGAGTTCCGAACTTTTTCGGTCACCAGCGCTTCGGCACAACTCGCCCAATAACACATCTAGTCGGCAAAGCCATCATTCAAGGCAATTTCATGAAAGCGGCAATGTTGTTTCTGGCCAAGCCAAGCCCGCATGAGCATCCAGCGTCTCGACAGGCTCGTGAAGAACTGCAAGCCACACGAGACTTCAAAAGAGCTTTGAAAGATTTTCCAAAACAGCTACGTTACGAGCGTTTGATGCTCAAGCACTTGGCCAAGACTTCAGACGACTTCGTAGGAGCCCTTAGAAGATTGCCGCCGAAGTTGGTGGAGCTCTTTCCGCAGGCCCACCAATCTTACCTTTTCAACAAGTTCCTGAGCAAAAGAATCGAGAACGATTTTCCTTTGAACGATGCTGTAATCGGCGATTACGTGGTGAACGTGCAGCACTCTGGTCTGCCGATGTTAACGATGTATAGAATGGCGAGTGCTGAAACGCTTGCCGAAATCAACAAAGCGGTTGAAGACGGAAAAATGCGGCTAGCCATCCCGCTAGTAGGATACAAGCAACGTCTTTCACAAGGCGCCCAGGGAGAAATTGAAAAGCAAATCCTCTGCGAAGAGAAAACAGAACCAGAAAACTTTCGCACTCCTATCATGCCCGAGATAAGTTTGCGAGGAGAACTGCGCACCGCTCTTACTCCATTAAGTGACTTCTCACTAGAGCAAATGTCAACCGATTCAAGCGGCTCGTCAGACTGCAAAGTCAAAGCGAGCCTCACGCTACATCGCAGCTCTTACGCCACGGTGGTCTTGAGGGAATTGATGAAGCCACGCAATCCAATAAGGGCAGGATTCTAACAGTTGAAATAGTGAAACCATACATGGCCTATTGCGCAGATACGAGGGCGGATTTGTTCGGAACCATGGAAGAAGATGCATCAGCTTGCTAAGGTCCTAATTTTTCTTCCGTTTTCTACTCTGAACTCTGCGCGGCGGACGATATTCTTGCCAAACAACAGTTCCGTTAATCGTCAAGTTGTCAAGCTCAAGCAGCCATTTCCACACTTTATCTGCTAAGACTCTCTGCCGAAGCTTCACCCTGGCCTGTCTAATCAAATGAGCTCTCTTGCTCTCAGGCAGTCCCAGCAGCGTGACTTTCGCGACCTTGCTTCCTGTGCTCATCACTGTTCCCATGAAGACATCAACGCGCATCTGGATAAAATCAGTTCTTTCAAGGATTGACACATATCAAGAAACGCCATATAAACATCACAACGTGGGAACCGGTCTCGCTAAGCAGATGAAGTCTCTGTGTTCGAAAGTGACAGAAAAATCTGACTTCTAACAGCTTAGGGCTCCCCATGCAAATGCTCAAGAGCAGGGGCTCTCACGAAGTTCAATCCATATATAGGTGGTCAAAGTGTCTTCAGGGAGCTATTTCGTCGTGACTTTTCCTCCGCTGCAAAACCTGAACGTGTCTATGTTGGACATCTCTCAGAGAACTGACTCAGGAATGAGCTGTCTTCTCAAGTCATCAGGGCTAGCCGAGCTGTCTTATCCGATCGATCTCCTTGCGTATCTCTTCCTCTATTTTCTCCTGCGTCGCTGGACCCAGAAAAGGCGCTCTGCCATTCACGAAGATGTGGCTGTACATGGCGCCGCATTATCTTGCCAGTCTGCGGTTTTCCCATGAATCCAAGACTTCCAAGACAACGTATTTCGCATCGAACTTCTCTAAAGCCTTCAGAAGCCTTGAATGGATCAGCGCGTTGAAAGGGCATTGTCCAGAGCCGAAAAAGACCACGTCAATGGGCAAAGCGTCACTAATCGAAGGCGCAAACCTTATCGTTGCGGCCCCCGCTGTATGCGTTTCCGCGCCTTCGAGGTTCAAGGTCAACAGATCAAGAGGCTCAGTTCCTCCTGGTTTGAAGAATGTCTTTTCAAGCTGAAAACCATTCTTCAGGTAAATGCTGCCGTTAATCCAGTGTAGATCGCGTGCGACAAGTGTCTTAACGTGCTTAACGTCCAGTTGCCGAAGTCTGTCTAACGCAGCTTGGACAAGCTTTGTTCCAACGCCTTTGCCTCGGAATTTCGGCTTGTAGATGCATGTGATCAAAACTGTCTTTTCTCCCTCAACACTGGGAACGGGCGCGTTTGTTGCAGAAACGTATTCTACGAATGCCACGGGCTGACGCTTGCTGTAAGCGACTTGTGCCACCGAACCCAGCTCGCGCAGGCGCTTTCCGAGCCATGCGCGTTTCTTCTCTACTCCGCTCACAAAAGCAGCATACTGCTGGGAATCGCTTGGGGGGAGGCATAAGTGAATCTCGTCGTCAAGGAGGCTTTCATCAACCTCCTTAATCCTGACAGACAAGCTTTCACCATTGCTTTGTAGTACAGGTTATCCCTAAATAGGTTCGCACATCGCCTTCAAAAGGTCAGAACGGGTGATTATCCCGACAATCTTCTTCCCTTTAGCTACAAGAACACCCTGATAAGTCTTCAGAAGCCCCCTGATCTTCTCAACATCCGCCTCCTCATCCACAATGGGCAAAGGCGAAATCATGACCTTCTCAGCCGTCTGATTACCGACGTTCGAACCCAAACGCCGCATAATGGACTCCTCAGTTACCGTGCCCACAACTCTGTCGCCGTCCATCACTGGAACCTGAGAAATAGCGTACTTCACCATCTTATCGCTCACGTCCAGAATCCTATCCTTAAGCTTGGCACAAATCACGCCGCGACTCATTATGTCACGACATTTCTTCTTTTTCCGCTCGTTGAAAACATGAAGTATCTTGTTAATCGTTGAAAGCCTAGGATCAACCTTCCCCCGCTCAATCTTCGCAATGTGCGCTTGGGAAACCCCGGCAAGCTCGGCTAGCCGCTTCTGAGTCAATCCTGCTTCGGTTCTCAGTTTCTTGAGCAGGGCATTTGTGACTGTTGAGATATAACCACCAGTTATTTTTGGTTACAAGTTATACAGTAAAATATATATTTGTTGCTGTGCATACACCCTAAACTTCACAATAGCAGGCGTTAACCATGCGGAACATAGTCGTTGAAGACCTCAAACAGATGCCTCTTGAGAAGCAGCGGATAGAAATCGTTGAGAGAAAAGGGCTTGGTCACCCGGACTACATTTGCGACGCAGTAATGGATCAAATCTCGATTAGCCTGAGCAAAGAGTACCTTGCAAAGACAGGCTCAGTACTGCACCACAACGTCGACAAGTCCCTGCTAGTAGCGGGAGAGACTGATTCTCAATTCGGCGGCGGCACTGTAAAACAGCCAATGCTCTTCATATTCGGCGACAGAGCAACCTCAGAGTTTGATGGTATCAAGATAGACGTTGCAGACGTGGCTGTAAGAACCGCCAAGAAATGGTTCAGGAGCAACATGCGTTTCATCGACCCCGAAAAACACGTCAAATATCAAGTTGAGCTGAAACCCGGGTCAACGGGCCTCACAGACATCTTCAAGCGCAAAGGAAAAGTTCTGGGCGCAAATGACACTTCGGCAGCTGTCGGCTACGCGCCTATGACGCGCACAGAGAAAATAGTCCTCAAGACCGAGCAATACTTGAACTCGAAGGAATTCAAACAGCGTTTTCCAGAATCTGGTGAAGACATAAAAGTCATGGGTTTCAGAAACAACAACGACCTCTTCTTGACAGTTGCAACGGCGTTTGTCGACCGCTTCGTGGCCAGTGAAGATGAATACTTTGAGAAGAAGGCGAAAATCCTTGAGGAAATCCACAAATTTGTCGCGGTCAACACAGACTTTAACAGCGTTGACGTGAAACTGAACATGCTAGATGTGCCTGGCAGAGGCTTAGGAGGCGTGTACTTAACTGTCTTGGGTACAAGCGCCGACAGCGGCGACTCAGGGCAGGTTGGAAGAGGGAACCGCGTGAACGGCCTCATATCATTGAACAGACCTTTCTGTTCCGAAGCCGCATCTGGCAAGAACCCAGTAAGCCATGTTGGGAAAATCTACAACTTCCTAACCTTCAAAGTAGCCCAACACGTTTACGAAGAAGTGCCTGAAGTTGAAGAAGTCTACATTTGGATGCTAAGCAGGATCGGCAGCCCAATAGACCATCCCGAAGTCGCAGCGGCGCAAGTCGTGATGAGAGGAAACAACTCCCTGGACAAGGTCAGACACGAGATCGGCGAAGTGCTGAACTATCAGCTTGAAAACATCGAAAAATTCTGCATGGAATTGGCCGAAGGAAAGATATCACCGATTTAGCTTTTCACTATCGGTCTTTGGCTTTCTTTTCTTTAAAACGAAAAAGTCGTAGGTTCTCTTCGGTTTGAAACCAAGTTTTCGATACAGATTATGCGCGGAAGCATTGAGCATCAGATAATCAGCAACAACTCTGCTAACACCAATATCGATGAAAATGTTGAGAGCGGTTTGGAGCAGGGCATAACCAACTCCTTTGTTTTGATGCGTTGGTTTCACAGCAATGGTGAAGTCGCCCAGTGAAGCGTAGCTTCTCTTTTCTGCGATGATGAATCCAACAGGCTTTCTATCATAAGTGGCGATGATGGTGCGACAGTTGGCGGCGGTTGCCCATGCTCTGTAATCCTCTATGGAGATTGTTTCCTTGAAAGCTTGCTTGTGGATTCTGGAAATGTGGAACTCGTCTCTGTTCTCGAACATTCTGAGTCTATACTCTGCTGGAATTGAGACTCCTGCTTTTCGGGTCAGTTTTCTTTCTGCAATGACAAGGCTGTTTACCCACTTTGCCTTCAAGGTTCTGGCGATCATGTGCGCAAACTGGTTGTCGCTGGCCGCTCGGAGCACCACTGTCTGAGAGCGACCTACTGAATCTGCTAGAATTTTGAACTGCTCAGTTCTTGCCAGATCTTTTCGGATCGGTGCCCCAAGTTCGGTGCATACGCCTTCACATGGTCCCCAAACCTCTTCGAAAACATAGGCTTCATCGACGCGCAACGCTCCATGCCTATGCCTGCCTAGTGCAAAACCGCTGAGCACACCATTCTCGTAATAGAGCCAGCAACGAGCATCTCTCTTGCGGAGAATGTCAGCAGTGAGGTTGCGATATTCCCGAAAACCTCGTAAGCCTTACCTTGGTTGAAAAAATTGCACAGCCTAATGACTGTATCCATGTCTTCGGTGGAACGCCATTTCATGGATAGTATTTCCAAATGCTTTGACATAATTCATTCTAACCCCTCCACCGCACTCACGGATCTCCTAAAATTCAAAGGAGCTCGCGTCTATAAAACAATTATTGCTTCTTCCCTTTCCGCAGTCTTTCTGTTCAAGTGGTGAATGTTTAACGTTCGGTACCATTTGAGAGACAGGGTTTGTGAGGGTTACGTCTTCATGAATACGCGACTGTCGAATTGAAATGCTTAAATGCCTAAGCGTTGGACTCTTAGAACGAGTGGTCGGAGACTATGACCGAAAAGGTCGAGGAAAAACTGCCTATATCCGAATTCTACACAGTTGTCGATTCAGTCACAATCTTCAAAAGCCAGAAATGGTGGGAAGCAATAGTCGTCTTCGAATCATATGGAAAACGGTCTATCGGCTTGTACCTTTGGCAGAAGAAAGGCGACGCGTGGAAGAGAAAACACAAGTTCAACGTGAGAAATCTGGACGAATGGAACAAACTCAAAAACGCCATAGAAGAATTATCGCCCAAACTTGCATCAAAGTAGTCTAATTCCCTTCATCCGATTTCGTATTTTGAATTCTTATTCTAAACTAGAATCCCAAATTGAATAGTTTTATTAATTCACTTCCACAACAAAAAAAGCGAAAGGCGAACTTTATGGAGGCCGAACAGGAAGCGCCCGAAGCCGCTCAGCAAGAAGTAGAGCCACCTGAGCGAAGTCCGCAGCAAGAGACGCAAACCGAACGCGAAGAACCAGTAGGCTTAGTAGAATCGACTGTGCAAGAGCAAGAGAAACCTGAAGGCTCGGCGCCAAACAATCATGGAGTTGACAGAAGCAACTTCGTCTATGGGCTTTCAGTCGGCCTTGGAATTGGGTGCATCGCCACCTTCGTCATAATGTGGATTGCAGTGTTCTTTACTCCGCAGTTACCTTCGACAGTAACCTATGAAGCTATGCTTTCAGTGTTCATCTATCCGCTCATTTACCTGTTAACCGTCGGCCTAGTCGCACTCACAGCAGGTATAGTGAGAGAATACTACGTCATGAAACGCTGATTCCAATTTTGCTTCAGAAATCAACATTTTCCGACCCAGAGACAATTTAATAACCGACAGCGCACAGTATAACTGTGAAGATTCATGCCTTTCGCATTTAAGCAGGTCCTGGAAAGAATCGCAATCGAAAAGGCGCCAGGTCCAGCCCCATCATTCACCATAGTCCATTTGTTGCTCGCAATAGAGCTCGTAGCTAGGAAGGAGGTCGGCCGCGGCAAGCTCGGTGAAAACCTTGGAGTAGGAGAAGGTGTGATACGTACCATCTTAAGCCGTCTGAGAGATGCTGGATTGGTTGGGGTTTCGAAGGCAGGTTGTTCTCTTACTGACAGTGGTTTGAGGCTTTGGAAAGAGTACGCCTCCGTCCTCAGAAAGATTCCGATTGGCCAAAACGAGCTGGCTTTGGCAAAATCCAACTTTGCAGTTCTGGTCAAGAATTGCGGTGAAGCAGTAGGGTCGGGCATGGAGCAACGTGACGCGGCAGTGATGGCGGGCGCAAAAAGTGCTACCACGATAAGGGTGAAGAAAGAGCGGTTAGTCATTCCATCAGTGAGCGAGGATGTCGCCAAAGATTTTCCAAACGCCGCAAACCAACTAATCAGTCTCCTGCGCCCAAGAGAAAATGACGCCATAGTCATCGCCGGGTCCGACAGCCCAAGAAAGGCCGAGCACGGTGCACTTGCCGCTGCTTGGTCACTTCTTAACAAGTGCTGAACATTCTGCATTAGTACGTGTATTTTTCTCCTTCAGCCAGAATTCGTTCCAAAAACGCGTTGAAGTTGACCATGCCTTCATTTGTTTTCGCTGAAACTGGGATCAGCATGAATCGCAAACCTAACTTATATATCGCGTGCACCATGTTTCTGCTCAACAGACGCTTTGTTCCCTCGAGTTTCTGATCGATGGAATCCTCCAAGGTTCTTGTGTTGGCTGACCAATCTGCGATTCTGTTGACTTCCTCTTTTGGAAGTAAGTCGCACTTTGACAGCAAATGCACCTGAGGCATCGAGAAGCGATTGTAGATGGCGGCTGAAAGAAAAAGGTTTGATACATAGTTGACAGGGTTAACTGAGAAGACAGAATCAAACAAGTAGACCATGGCCTTAGGCTCCTTAGTGAGTTCATTGGCAATGTAAGGTCCGCTGGCTCTGAACGCAAACAGTTCCATCTGTCCAGAGGTATCCACCAGGCAAATGTCAGAATTCAACTCTTCAATTTCTTGGGAGATTTTCTCAATCTGGTCAGCTATCAAATCCGAAGCCATTACGAGCGCGCCATTTGGACCTAAGCTGTAATCTTCCATTACCGTTCCGACGTTCACGTAATCTCGAACGTCTACATCCGGCGAGTATGGAAGTTTCGACGCGCCAGGATCTAAGTTCACGACTCCCACATTCTGCTTGGACATTCCCAACCACTGACTGTAAGCTGCTGTCAGTTGAGATTTTCCGGACCCGGCTGTTCCAGTTATGAAAACTACACGCATTCTTTAATCATCTCTGCCTTAGCAAGGAACTGATTTTCAAGTATCAGAATTTCGGCTGCAAGTAAAAGCTTTTTCTCTTAGGTTGGAATTTCCGGCGGTTGTGGTTCCAGAATCTCTTGACGGGTCCGCCTCGACACTATGAACACAACAATTCCCATACAAACCAAGACCACAGTAATTCCCAACAACACGACAAAGAACACGGACAGCACAGTCACAGTCTCAATTCGGCTGTCAGCCCCCGAATAGTCACCGTCTCCAGACCAGCTTGCGCGAATGTAGCATATGCCTGAATCCTCAATGTTCCACGCATATGCAAAGCGTCCATTAGAATCAGTTGCGAGCGTGTCTAGAACAGCCCACGGCAAACTGTTTATTTTAATGTAAACTGTGACCGTCTTGTTCGCCAACGCTGGTGAAAGCTGTCCAGACAGTGTTGCCGTCGCGCCTTGAATAAGAAAAGTCGGTCCCACGGCAACAGACATTGCAGAAGATGCTAGAGTTTGATAGCTTGCAGAGACCTGACCTGGAGCAGACTGCTCTGCATTCTCAAGTGTGATCACTTGTACTGGTGCAGTCTGTAAGCTGTCGGGGCATTCGCCTACCCTCCATCCGTTTTGCCAATTTCCTCCCGTGCACTCGGCGACGTAGTATCTAACATTGCTGTACGTGACATAGTGAGCTTGTTGCCGTGCGTTACGAGGCTCATGCGAAAGACTGATGCCGACGTTCATGTGCGCATCGCTTTCATAGTACAGAAGAACAACATCCATTCCATGTGCTTTCACGATTGAAGCCACAATATAAGAAAAGAGGTCGCAGTCACCCTTGTTTCCCACAATCGTCTCAACAGGATATTTCGGTTGCACGCTTGTTTCATAGGGTATCTGGTGTACGATCATCAACGCGCCATTAGCAAAGTCCTCATCGTCCGCATAAATCTGCCCGAGGCAGTCAGAAATCGGATTCAGCGCGTATGGCGTGACGAACTTGGCAAAGTCGTTGTCTGAATTCAGCCTGTGAGTCCTATCAAAGTAATAATCGTAAAGCGACTGAGAAACAGCAACATTCAACCTGTAATATGTGGACCCGCCCAAATGATCAACAAGTTGATAAGAGCAGCCATTGTCTGATACTGCATGAGGAAGCATGCAAACAAGCATGGTTAAGACGATTATCGCTGTGAGCGCCCTTGGAAGAGTCAGTCTACTTCTCATAGGAAGGTGTTGTTGCTTGTTGGATTAATTGCACTTATGAAGAGGCAATCAATAGTGAGAAAATAGCTTAGAAAGACGCTTAATCACCAACATCTGCCCAGTTTCTTGTCATTTGCATTTTTTTGTGACATCGGCGAAGCGTGGGAACTCTGTTAGGTTAACCTAACAATCTTGCTTCTCATTTTGTCGTCTGATTGTCCCGCCATTTTTCTCTATAAGTTGCGAGAGCTGAGTAACTGCAACGTCGACACACTTCCTAGCGGTGTCATGATTTTTTGTCGTTGTTGAAAAATGCACTTCCAAATGCGGTTTCTTCTCATGACCCTTCGGATGCGACTTTATGTAAACGCATGAGTTGTCATGCATCACCTCGTCAATCAAGGGAGCCAACGCCGACTCCATAATACCGTCGGCGAATATGCTCCTCTCAAAAAACACAGTCCCTCCTGCTTCTTTCTTGATTAAAGGCGCCACAGATTCTTCGAAAATAGCCTCCATCTCAGACGGGACGCCAGGCAAGGCTATCAAGAAGGTTCCTCCGACCTTTATATTCACTCCTGGAGCCGTGCCAACAGGGTTAGGCAGCGGTTTCGATCCTTCAGGGAGCTTCGCCATCTTTACTCTAGGAGGCGTCAACTCGACTTTTTCGATTTTTCCCTCTTTGACGTAGGTTTCGTACTTTTTTCTGACCATTCCCAAGGCTTTCTGATTGACTTCTAGTTTGCGGTTCAGGGATTTAGATATTCCTTCTAGGGTCTTGTCATCAAAGGTCGGGCCTAATCCGCCGGTGGTTATTATGAGCTTGGGTTTTCGCTTTAGCGACTCGCGGATCACGGTTGCGATTTCGGCAATGTCGTCGCTTACAACAATCACCCTTTTAACCGTCATTCCTAATGAAGTTGCCCGCTTGGCTACCCAATGGGCGTTAGTGTTTAGTATTTTGCCAATCAAAAGCTCGTTTCCAACGCAGATTATTTCTATCTGCTTGCCCAACCAAATCAGCCTCGACTAAGCGTGAAAAGATAAGACTGTTTCGATCTTTTATGCTGTTTGCTGGTCTACTGTTTGAAAAGCTGAAGCTCCTGTGCTATTTCTTCTTGCTGAGATACCATTTCAAGTATTCTTTCTTTTTTCTTTCTCGCTCTTCTTCCGCGGTCTCCTCGTTTGGTCTCAGCTTCTCTCTCAGCTCCATCAGTTCCTGTTGCGTCACAGATAATCCGCAGCTTTTGCAAACGTAGTGTTTGGTGCCTATCATGTACTGCATTTCGCCGCCACATTCTGGGCAGTATGGCATGTTTTTCACTCGATCTGTTTGTATGAGTGAAAATGCTTTGAGAAATAGGTTTCGCCCAGTTCTTGTCCAAGACTGCATTACAGTTTACATGATGAAATTTGTCAGACCCGTATCTCTCGCCAACTGAAGTGCCATTGCCATTTCATCGCTGTCAAGTCGTCGGCGCAGTTCTGGGATTTCATATGCGTGCCACTCTGGTCTATACTGGAGCATAACATTGACTCTGGTCTCTGGGCCAAGATTTTCGACTATCCATTTCATGATCGGCTTCAGGCAACATTCCAGATGTCTCGGCAAGACCAGTATTCGTATTATGAGCTCGCCGTATTTCTTGGCCAACAGATGATTGCGCTTGCAGACCGCCCAGTACTCTGGTGCATCAGAAATCCTTTCAGCGCAATCGACTGGTCCGTACTTGAAGTCCAGCAAGTAAACGTCGGCAAACCCGGCCAGAAGCTGAGCAGTCTCGGGACTGTAGTAGCTGTTTGAATTCCAAACGACGGGGATGTTTACATTTACATGTTTAAACGTTTCAAGCCACTGCGACAGCCAAGGCGTGGGCTCGCCTCCAACAAGGTTAGCGTTCCTGCAACCGTTTCGCCTCAGATCTTCAACTTCTTCTGCCAGCTTTTCTAGCTTGTAGACTTCTCCCTTCTCAACCCATTGAGAGATTGTCCAGTTCTGGCAGTGCCTGCACCGCATCGTACAGCCCATCGTGAAGATGGTTCCAGATGGCACAAGTTCAGGTTCTTCGCCCATGTGCTCGAAAATGCTTGAAACCTCTATTTCCAAAACGCACCTGCAATAGCCTCTTTCGCCCTTTACTCTGTTGGCTCCGCATCTCCGTGTGCAAAAATGGCATTCCTGGAGGATTCTGCCTGCGATTTCAGCTTTCAAGTCTAAGTAAGACTTCTGAGGGAAGGGGATTTTTTTGAGGTCTTTGGAACCTGCATCAATTCTGCGTTCGAACTCGTAGAACTGCTCAGTCAGGCTCTCATGCTTCTGCCAAAGTTGCTCTGTCGAATCGTTTTCACTGAATTGCGCAGGAAGCTTTCTGGCTATCATAAACTTCGCAGGCCTCTCATCTTGCATGGTAGCGAAATATCTGGCCAAGCTTGCCTGTGCTTTCTTATCTTTCAGCACTGCGGCGGCGTCGGGTTTCAGATTTCTGCACATGTTTAGCTCAATAACACATTGGTATAAACACTGATTTATGTGATGAGATTTTTAGCTTAGAACAGGGCGTAAGGGTAGCCGTATCCGCTCGTGTGCAGTTTGCCTTTGACGGGCACGTCGTGACCGCAGACCGGGCAGCGTAAGTCCTTTGTCAGATTCCATTTTGTTATTTCAAAGCCATAACGCTTGATAACCAACTCGTTGCAGCTCGGACAGTACGTGTTCTCACATGAATGTCCTGGCACATTTCCAATGTACACGTAGTTCAAGCCTGCATCTTTTGCAGCGACGTATGCCTTCTCCAGAGTTTCAATTGAAGTTGCTGGAATCGTGGTCAGCTTGTAGTCTGGGTGGAAGCGTAGCAAGTGAAACGGCGTGTCCTTACCCAACGCGTCTTTTAACCATGTTGCGAGACCCTTTATTCGCTCCATCGAGTCACCGGTTTTAGGGACAACTAAGTTCGTAACTTCTATGTGGATGTCGTTTCTCTTCATTTCTTTCAATGCTTCAAAGATCGGCTCCACCGACGGAACGGCTGAAAAGACCTTGTAGAATTCAGGGTCTGCACCACCCTTGAAGTCCACCGTTGCTGCATCCAGATATGGTGCTATTGTTTTCACAGCCTCCGGCGTCATGTAGCCATTCGTCACGAAAGTGTTGAAGAATCCTACTTGTCTCGCGAGCTTGGCTGTGTCATAGGCGTATTCGAAAAATATTGTCGGTTCGGTATAGGTGTAGCTTACTCCCTGACAACCGTTGTCCCGCGCGGATTTAACGACTTCTTCTGGAGGAAAATGGTGGCCGGCTATCTCCTTTTCTTGGCTTATCATCCAGTTATCACAAAACTGACAGCGAAAGTTGCAGCCAACTGTGGCAATAGACATTACTAAGGAGCCGGGGTTAAAGTGTGAAAGCGGCTTCTTCTCTATGTGATCTATGCATGCAGATATTGCTTTGGAATAGTTTAGCGAAAAAAGTGAGCCGCCTTCGTTTTTTCTCACTAGGCAGAAGCCTGTTCCGCTGTCGTTTATGAGGCACCTTCGGGCGCACAGATTGCATTTAACCTTTCCTTCTCCAGCCTTTTCGTACAGCATGGCTTCATGCAGTGACATTTTCTCCTCCCAGATTTAGTGTAAGTCTTTCCGCGGGTATATGATTTACTCGTGTGCTGCCGCTTTCGGTGTTTCTTTGATTTCGAAGACGAACGGTGGAACAGAGGTTTTCGCATCCAACTCGATGCAGAGTAGGCCTTCTAAGAGACCAGCCAAGATTTCAGGTTCACTTATGAATGGTATTTTTATGAGTACGTACTTGTCTTTCAGGTAGAAGTCGCCGAAACCTTGCACTCTTAGACGCTTGAAAACTTCCTGCCATTTTTCGCGGTTTGACGTTTGAATCCCGAGTGTCGCTTCCATAGAAACTTTCAAAGCTTGGCCCATTTGTAAGCCAATCTCGCGCCCTTGTTCCTTTGGTGCGTGCTGGATGAGTATGTTGATCAGTTCCACGTTGATGAAGGCTACACGGCTTATGCCGCAGTAGTACTCTCCTGGGAAACGCCAGTCGTAGACACCCATGCTTCTGTAGACATCAAGCATTTTGGAGATGAGGGGTTTTATTCCAGGTTCTTTTCCTTCCTTGATAAGAGAGTCGACATATTCTCTCTCTTCCTTCTCCAAGATTATCGTCGTCCTTCTAGCTGATTGGTCGCTCTTCTTCATCATTTCCTCGAGTTTCTTCTCTTTGTCCTCTTGCATAACTGTTATATCTTTCGGCATATTTTATATGCTTTGCTGAACTCTGTTCATAACCGAACAACTTTTAACGTTCGAAAGGCACTTCTAAACTGCCGATGACGAACCTAAATATCTGAAAAGATGATGTACTCTAGGGTATCTGAGGCAAAGAACGTTTTTCCCTAAGAAATGACCTTTTTCCTAATCAAATACCAAATGAGTATTAGACCAGCGGCAAAAAGAACAAACCCCGCAGTTGCCGAGGCAACGTAACTCAGCTCAAGCACATTTACGAGCACGTACACCGCGTACGGCCCGCCGAAAGTCAAGATGGCTGCTAACACTACGAGAAATGCTTTCCAATATTTTGAGCTCAGATCCAACCGACTTGAGCCTCCAGTTTTCTGTTTCTCTTCACTCATGAGCCCACCTTCCAATGACGACTTAAAATTGACGTTTTCTCTTATAACCCTTCCTTTACCTCATTTCCCAAAGCTTTCATGAGAAACTTGAACACTGAAAAACCTGCCCCGCGGTCTGCTTTGAACCCTGTTGTCGCGCCGAGCAAGCAGATGCCCTCTAAACCGCGTTCTTTCGCAAGCCCTAAGATTAAGCCAGTAGCCCCCACGATCCTGCCCTTGCTGTATATCACTGCACCTTTCTCCATGAACTCCAATGCAAGGCGAGGCGAAGTAGCAGCCACGTAGACTTGTGCCTTCTCCTCAGTGATCGGAACCCCACCGATCGTCACAATGAAGCTGCAATGCTGTTCCTCAACAAGATCTAATGTCTTACTGCACACTTCATAATGTGCAACAACGTCGTCAAAAGAGGGTTGGGTGTCCCCTGTCATTATGATAAAATCATTTTTCTCCATTGGCGCAGAATAAAACTCGTACCTTGGCAGATGACAAATCCCTTTAGAATTGACTGATACGTAATCCGGAAAAGAGGGCGAATACAATTCCGCAAAAGGCTTTGCACTGCAAAACTTTGTCAAAAGATGAGCTGCGATTTTCCCGACATTTCCAAAGCCTGGGAGACCTTGAACAAATATCGGATTTTTAAGAGCTGGCTTGGAGGTCTGGCGGAAATACGGTCTATCCATCTTACTTGCACCAAGACCGATATGAAGCACGTGTGATACTAAAATGTTTTTGCAATGAGAATCCTAATATATTATAGGCTTGTATTTTCTAAAAGAGTTCAAGAAGAGACTTGTCAAGCAAAAAGGCAGCGGGGTGGGGTAGCCAGGATTAACCCGCTGGGCTCATAAGAGCACTTAAATGCTGCTCGGAGAGACCCAGAGATCACTAGTTCAAATCTAGTCCCCGCTACCATGATCTGTGATGGCACGTAGGAGGTTGAATGTGCGCAAATTGCGTAACGGTTTTTACGGATGCAGTTTTCAACTCTTCGGGAGAGGTGGGAGGGGAGTCTAGGAAAAGTATATTTATGTTAAGCCTTTTGAGAAAACTCGCCGTCAGGTAGTTGGCAAGAATGCTGGTGGAATAGTGTATATGCTAGATTACGGCTACGAACTCGCGCTGCAAGTGTGGGTTTGCGTTCGGTCTTAGCGCGCTCGGTCTTTTGCGTCCGCGAGTCATAAATAGTGCGTTCCCCCGAATTCTCATGGGATGTTGAGTATGCGGACTCTATATTGTGCGCTTTTTCTGTTTGCGATTGCGGTTACAGCAACGTGCATGAGATCGAGTTTGTGCGCGCCCCGTTTAGTGTTTCAAGTGCCGCCTGTGAAATACATACTGTGTAGTGACGTGAACCTTGACGGTTATGTTAATGGTAAAGATGCGGTTATCGTGGGCAGAAACTACAGTGAAGTTGCGGGGACTCCAACTTGGAATCCCAGGGCTGACGTCAATGGCGATGGAATGGTTGACGTGCCAGATGTGGCGTTAGTCGGCTCTGCTTTTGGCAGCAAAGCTTAGGAAACGTCTATAGAGGTAGATTCCACAAGCTTCTTATTCTGAAAACGTCATCTTGTTTTTGCATAAAAGAAAGGAGAGCAGAAAATGAAGAAGATGGCTTTGTTTGCAGTCATAATGTTGTCAGTGTTAGCATTTGCAATGATTCCGATGTCAAGATCCGCACCTGCTAACCCAAAGTTGAAATACAACGTAACACCGGTTCAAACGCAATTTGTCGAAGCTGCCGACTTTTCCTCACCTCAAGCAGCGACGGGTACATACCTGCCTTACGACGTAGACATTGTCAATGGCGAATACTTCGCCAACGGCGGTGAAGGCATATATGTCGCGGTCATAGAC
>Ga0315282_10005674_pt1 | contig 21168 bp, 20 predicted proteins | sample YL17G07_20_MG_FD_203693 | JGI IMG/M metagenome (GOLD analysis project Ga0315282, IMG submission 203693) | Sediment microbial communities from Yellowstone Lake, YNP, Wyoming, USA - YL17G07_20 | ecosystem: Environmental > Aquatic > Freshwater > Lake > Sediment | place: USA: Wyoming | collected... | reverse complement strand
CATACCGGCATTCTGCCGTACCGCAGTCGGCTGTCAAGCCTCGCCGTCGGCATCCTGCCTCCGACGGGCTTGCAGGGCCCTTATACCCCCGCCCCAAGGGGCGGGGCTCTACGGGCACCTTGTAGAGTGCCCGTCCTGTCGTCAGGCCGTCTCGACAAGTGGAGTACTGTGGGCAACAGGAGCGTTGCCGTCGTTATATCGACTGTTATATTGACTTTTTCTGTTGACAAAGCGGCCTGTACGCGATGAAATGACCACAGCACACCGGCGCGGCAAGACACCACCGAACGCAACCTATACTCAATTCAGAGCAAGGAGATGATCGCCATGGCGCATGAGTACTGTGGCAAGTGCGCCCGATATCGCGACACCTGTGCAAGGTGCCACGGTAGGGGCACGATACATGAGCACGGGCAAGAAAAGCAGTGCCCGTCGTGCAAGGGCAAAGGAAAAGTGTGTCCTAAGTGTGGTAACTGAACCTGATCGCTGGAAACCTCCGGTTGCAGCTGGAGGAACGAGGAGGATTAACATGGCCAGACAAGCACGACAAACCCGGTCTCAATTAGTGTGTGTCCTTGGAGACAACAGCGGTTCAATGTCGGGAGAGAAGGCACAAGCCGCTACTACAGGAATTCGGGAGATGATTATGGAGTGCCAGGCGCGCGGCCCACAAGGAGCGGAGCGGTCATATTTCAAGATCCTGTTGATCCGTTTTGATCAGACGGCGGAGATCGATTCCCAGTGCGACATGACCCCCGTACGTAAGATTGATCCCGACCGTATCGTGATAGACGGGCAGGGAGGAGGAACGAACATTACTGCTGCCCTCCAGCTCGCGTTGGGTCGTCTGAGACCGTACATGGAATCTCTAAGTTACCATCCAGAACATGCCGAGCATCCTATCCCCTTGATTCTGCTCTTCTCCGATGGTGCTCACAACGTTGGCGCAGGGCCGCAGCCTGTGGCAGACGAGATTAAGCGCCTAAACCTTGACGGCGAGCCGGTGGTCATAGCTGCCGCAGGTGTATCCGTCGGAGGCGACGTGCCCGATGAGAACACCCTGCGACAGATTGCTTCTCCGGGATGCTACGTGCCCATCACTGACGCCCACGCACTATCAGCGTTCATCAGTTCAGTGGGCAGTTCCGGGGCCTCGCGGGCACTGGATGTGGCCAGCGCTATTTACAGATTATAGGGTCGGAGGGTGGATAGTCTCTTGCCCGCTGAATCCAATTCCTCCAGTTGTCCTGCATTCGACGCCTTGATAGGAGACATGCGTCGTCAATTGTACGAGCATGGGGAGATCAGGGTCGGATGTGGCTCATTTGATCTGGGTTTTGTGCACGGGTCTTTGTACACTGGCTTCGGACCGCGGACGCAGGACAAGGATACAAACCAAGACTATGCCTTGGCATGGTGGCCCCACTCGGATAAAAGTGGCACCCGGGTACGCTTTGCCCTGGCATTGGCCGATGGTGTGACTGATTCATATCGAGCGGAATGGGGCGCGGCCCTCGCTTGCTGGGCAGCACTAAGAGATCTATCTCAAGCCAACAACAGTGACGAGGCAACCGCTGTTGGTGAACGCGCCTTCGTGGCCGCAGGGAATGCAATTGCGGACCTGGCCAATGAACTAGCCCGCGACCCACGGGCATCCTGTCCGGAGGGACAGTTCCTCTCCACGTGGCGATACATGCTCCTGAACGGCAGGCTGCTCGAAACGACTCTGTCGCTGCTCTGGGTGGAAGATGAGCGCCTCTGCTTGGCCATTGTTGGTGACGCGGGGGCTCTCTGGCGAGTGCATGACAGTAGTCCCTCCGATCAAGGTCGTGTCTTGGCACAGTGCGATTTAGCCACAAGCGTGGTGCGCGCTCTTGGGCCGAGATGTCCCACCGTTGTCCCGTTCGACTGCTGGGGGGAGGAGTCCCTGAGCGACGGGTTCCTGTGTACATTGTTCACAGATGGGATCGGACGCAGCCTAGGCACTGACCCGCTGATGATTCTCGACGATTTGGATAAGCTGGAGGCGGCGGCTGTTCCGAATCAGGCCCACAGTTATATCGAGCAAGCCCTCGCAGACCGACCGGAACAATTCGATGATAATGTCACCTTGGCAATCGTGCGGGGGAAGCTGTAAGAACCAAGCCCCAGCGTGGAGACGCAGTCATGCCTCTTGTACCCAACACGGACATCCTTGTCCTTACGGCAACTGAGGCCAAGGAGTTGGCTGGGAAGACATGGAGCCTTAACGGCAGGCAGTATCGCTTCAAGAGCTATGACCCCAATTATCCAGGGCAGCCTCCGTGGAAGGCTGGCGCCGAAGGTAAAGCATACGCGCTGATGGACGGGGGCTCGCCAGCAGCCTATATGAAGTTCTTTGCTACCCCTAGTCCGAAACGCCTTCGTCGGACGACTTGGTTAGTTGCTCAACGTTTGCACGCCTGGCTTCCCTCGCTTGCCGGAGCCCCGTTACTCTGGGCGGACACGCGCCAGACCTCCCGACCTCAAGGTATCACCTTTGACTTTGCCGGCTGTCTAGCCAAGGCCGTGCAGGGGCGAACATGGCAGGAGCTGAAGTTCGCTATCGCCGGTGAGGGTGAAACCCTTCCCATTGATATCCGCTTGAGATGCGTGCGTGATCTCATTTTCTCCGCGGCCGCGATAGAGTCGGCACAAATTGTCCACGGCGACTTGTCCCCAAATAACATTATCATCGATCCAAATTGTGGACCGGGTACCCCGGCACTATGCGTCATTGACTTTGATGCCTTCGTGGCCTCGGCTGCCGCACAGGGCGGAAGCCTGACCGTGGCCGAAGGGGGCACATACGGCACCCCGGGTTATTGTCCACCGGACCTGGTGGCTCACGCTGACGCTGGCGACACAACCGTAACTCCTTGTTCTGACCGCTATGCGCGCGACATGCTCATCCTTGAGATCCTCTTCATGAGTAAGGACCAAAATCCGGAGCTGCCGCCAAGCAAATGGGACCGAGGTTGGTTGAGACGGCAACTTCAAGAGCTGTTGGCGCGTTTCAGACGAGAGCAATCCGCTGTTCTAACGTACTTGGACGTTCCACGCGTGTTTTCCATGCCGGAAACACTGCGTCCGTCGTCAGTGGCACTTATCAACGCACTAGGGCTTCGCTTGCCACCACGGCCGTCCGCGCATCCGATAATTCCTGCTCAAGCCCCTACCCCATCCCCACGTCCAGCAGTTGCCGCGGCGGCTACCGCCGCGCCTCTTCTCGTCACACCCCAACCGCAAGTCCAGAAGTCAATCTTTCCCCTTGGTGCTAGGCCAGCAGACATGCCTTATGCCGCTCTTGGGGCGTTTTTCGCCGCGGTTTCAGGGCTCGCCTTGGCTGCTCTTGTCTCTCCGCATCTCAGCTATGTTCCGTATTCGCCTGGCTCCTATATCAGGTGGAGCGACGGACCAATAGCTTGGGGCAGAGTTTGGGGGTGCGTGGCTGGATTCATTGCGTGCGTGACATGGACCACATGGACATTCTTCGACGAGGGCACTGTCGTCGGCATTTTGGCGCTTGTCTTCCGCATGCCGATGTATGTGTTCATTGGGGTCCTTGTCGGCCCGTGCATTGGAATGTTAGGGGCCTTGATACTCGCTGGTCTTCTTCCCCTGGTTATTGGTGTTACATTGGGAGTTGCAGGCGGAGCACTTTGGGGCGCTATAGTCGACCAATATACGCGCGATGAAGGGGTTGTTTGGGGGAGCGTGCTTGGGGCGATAGTGGGCGGCATTGTCTCCACAATAGCATGGGGCACCAGCAATAGACTTCTTGCCGATTGCCTCTGCTTCCCGGTATTCGCCTGGGGCGGCTACTTCGCAGGTAACGCTGTCGGCAACGTCCTCGCACGCAGCCCGGCGGTGCCCTTCATATACGCCAGATGGTTTCCGCTCGCACTACTGGGGCTGTTCGCTGTTGGATTGGTAGCAGATCTTGGCATTCTTGGCCTGCTCACTATCGGAGCGCTAATCAGCGGGGTAGTCCTGATGTTCTACAAACAGTATTGGGGACATGCCCTAATGGTTTTCGGCTGCGTTGCGGCGCTGCTCTTCGGCGCTCTTGTCGCGTGGGGCCTGGCCAGTTTCCTGGTCACACTCCGTAATCCCTCGCAGATCACTTCATGTCCTCCCGGGAGTGCCACCGAAACCCCGGGATCGGGTACCACGCATCAGCCACGTCGTGCCAATGTGCCAGGGGACTTGGCAAGGGGAGTGGATAGGCTATCTCATTACCTCAGAGTTAATCAGGGCCTATCCGGCTCATTTAATGATTACCAGCTCGTAATACCGCCGGCATACAGCAAGGGCACTGCCGGTCGGACTTACGAGATTGCCTTTGTCGGGCCTAATGCGCTGTACACGTTTCGGACCAACGATGGTGGAGTAACGTGGGCGTTACTACCTCCTACAAACCCGTATCTCATGAAACTCATTGAAGACGTTAGAACAACCGGATTGCGGGGTGACGCTCTTATACGGCGCGTTGATGAAGACATGAACATGGCCCCCCGATAATTCCAGAAGCAGTGTCGTTGCCCCAATATGGTCGGGGGCGTCGAATCTGACACGCGCGTGTCATCGTAACGAAGAAACTGGACTGCATTGGTGGCTTGGAAATGGCCCGAACGAAAACACAGGGCTTGGAAGCAAGCTTTCGGGCTTGACGCGTGCCGTTCAAGGGCAAGCGGAAGCCGTTGGTAGCATATCTTGCAGTAGTCCCTTCCATTCCTAGCGCTGCCGTGGCCGGTCCGACTCGACCGCGACGCGCAGCAGGTTACGCTCACCCAGGGGCTCGCGGTTAATTGGAGCGGTTAATCGGGGGACGGGCGGTTAGTCGGGGGGCTAATCGGGGGACGCCCACGATACGTTTCCCTCTGGGGCCGGCTAATCCGGGGCTGGAAAGGAGACACGAAGACGGCATACGTAACAGACAAGGGGCGCGCAAGGCGCCCCTTGTAATGGCCTCCCCAGCGGGTAGGGGCCTGTTTACCCCGTTACGATCGCTGGGCCGGCGAGTTTCTCAAAGTGTTCAAGCGTGGTGGTGTCGCCGGAAGTTATCCTTTTTGCCAGCATGGCGATACGGACACTGGCGCGGGGGATAAAGTGCCGCGCGAGGATGAGCTTCTTTTCGGATTTGGCCGCCTGCTTCAAAAAGAGGTAGCCAATGAGCGTGTCGACGGCGATGTCGACAAGGTCGCGGGCGTAGAGGTCGGTGTATTCGGTGCCTTTGGCCTTGGCGTAATCGACGCAAGTCTTGAGCTCGGCGCGACCAGAGCGAAGGAGCTTGGCCAATTCCTCGCCTTTTCCCTCGAACCCCTTGTCCAACTCCTCGAAGTACCCCTCGGCGGTGCCGCTCGTGACGCCGCGGATGGCGGCGACGACCTGGAGCTGGCTCGTGCCTTCGTAGATGGGGGTGATGCGGGAATCGCGCCAGTAGCGCTCAAGGGGATAGTCGCGCATGAAGCCGCTGCCGCCCAATACCTGGATGGCGTCGGAAGAGACCTTGACGGCGGCTTCGCTCGCGTAGTACTTGGCGACGGGCGTAAGGAAGGCCGCAAGGCGCATGAACTTGCGCTGCTCTTTTTTCGTCTCGGTGGCCTTTTCCTTCTCGACGAGGCCGCGCTCGATGCGCTCGGTGAGGATGTTGTCGATATCCATCGCGCGCGAGGCGTCGAAGGTGAGGCTGCGGGAGGCTTCCACGAGGATCTTCATATCCACGAGTAGGTCGGCGACGGCCGGGAACTGCTCGATTGGCTTGCCGAACTGGATGCGTGTGTGCGCGTACGTGCGCGCTTCGCGGTAGGCCGCTTCGGCAAGGCCGAGAGCCTGCGCGGCGATGCCGACGCGTGCGCCGTTCATGAGGGCCATCGTGTAGGTGACGAGGCCGCGCCTGCGCTCGCCGACGAGGTAGCCGACGGCGTCGTGGAACTCCAATTCGCACGTGGGCGAGCCGTGGATGCCGAGTTTGTCTTCGATCCTGCGGACGCGGATGGCGTCCTGGCGCTCGACGATAAATAGCGAGAGGCCGAGGCCGCCCGTCTCGTCCGGCTCGCTTCGCGCGAGGACGAGGAGGATTTCGCCGCAGCCGTTGGTGATGAAACGCTTGACGCCGTTGAGGCGCCAGGTGCCGTCGAGGGCCTCGTGCGCGCGTAGCTTGATGCGCTGGAGGTCGCTGCCGGCGTCGGGCTCAGTAAGGGCCATGGCCCCAGTGTGCTCGCCGGAGGCCAGGCGCGGGAGATACTGTGCTTTGAGTTCCTCGGACGCGAAGGCGTTAATCGTCTCGGCGATGCCCTGCAGGCCGAAGATGTTCATGAGGCTGGCGTCGGCGCGGCTGACCATCTCGATCGCCATGGAGTAGACGAGGGTCGGCATGTTGAGGCCGCCGAAACGGCGCGGTAGCGTGAAGCCCATGAGGTCGGCGCCGGCGAGGCGCTTGAGGTTCTCGCAAGTAAGAGGGTTCAGGGTCACGCGGCCGTCATCGAGCTTGTGCCCCTGGCGATCGACGGGTTCGGCGCGAGGCGCGATGAACTCGCCAGCGATCTGGCCGGTGACTTCGAGCGCCCTGCGGTAGTTGTCGACGGCATCGGCGGAGTCCGCGGGGGCGAAGCCGAACTGTGAGGCATCCGTGTAGCCGTTTTCCTTGAGGTCGGCAAGGCCCGCGAGGTCCCAGAACCCAAGGTGGAAGAGCAGGTCTTCGTTATCCGTGAAGAAGTTTGGCATTCCTACACCCGCTTTCTTATAGCTTTGACCATCATCGGGACAACTTCATTGAGGTCGCCGACGATGCCGTAGTGGGCGATGGAGAAGATCGGAGCGTCAGGGTCCTTGTTGACGGCGATGATCTTGGCGGACTCGTCCATGCCGGCGCGATGCTGGACCTGGCCGGAAATGCCGAGCGCGATATAGAGGGCGGGCCGCACGGTCGTGCCGGTCTGGCCGACCTGGTGGGCCTTCTCGATAAAGCCCTTGTCCACTGCGGCGCGCGAAGCGCCGACCGCGGCGCCGAGGACGCCTGCGAGCTCGTAGACGTGCTTGAAGTTCGCCTTGGAGCCGACGCCCGAACCGCCGGAAACGATGATGCGCGCGGCCTTCAGGTTGACGGTGTGCTCCTTACGCTCTTCGGAGAGTAGCTTGAGGAACACGTCCTTGATCGTGAGCTCCGGCCTGAAGCGCACGACCGTACCCTGATGGCCGTTATTGCCGTCGGGCATGGCCATAACGCCCTCACGCACCGTCGCCATCTGCGGCCACCCGTGCGTATTCACGATCGTGGCAATTATATTTCCGCCGAAGGCGGGGCGGATTTGATAGAGGAGGTCCTTGTGGACTTCCTTGGTCACGGGGTCCTCGTGGTCGCCGATCTCGAGGTCGGTGCAGTCGGCGGTGAGGCCGGCGCGGATGGTGCTTGCGATGCGAGGGGCGAGGTCGCGGCCGATGGCGGAGGCGCCGTAGATCACTATCTGGGGGTTCTCCTTGCGGATGAGCTCGGCGGCGGCCTTGGCGTAGGGAATAGTCTCGTAGCGCTTGAGGAGCGGATGCTCGACGACGTAGACCTTGTCGCAGCCGAAGGAGAAGAGCTTTTTCGTGAGAGGCTCGACGCCTTCGCCCAGGAGCATGCCGCCCAACTTGACCTTGAGCGTGTCGGCGAGCTCGCGGCCTTTGGAGAGGAGCTCGAGCGACACGTCGGCGACCTGGCCGCCGACCTGCTCGATGTAGACCCACACTTCGCCTTGTCTGTTTACTATGTTATCCAATGGTATGATCCTCGATGAGTTCGTGTATGAGCCCCTCGATGGCGGGCTCCTTAGGCTCGATCTTCTTGAACTCGGAACCCGTGAGCACTATGGACTGAATGCGCTTGACGCTTGTGGGAGAGCCGGCGCTGCCGCAGCGGTTCAGCTCGGCCTTGATGGTGTCCAAGTTCCACTCCTCGATGAGCATGCCGTCACTTGGGATGGCGGCGCTCGCGGCCTTGGCCTCGTAAGCGGTCTTAGCCTTCTTGTACTGCATGACGCGCTTCATGGAGGGGTACCGCGGCGCAGGGGCCTTGTCGGTGACGGTGAGGAGGACGGGCGTCGGGCCTTCGATGGTCTCGAACCCCTGGTCGGTGGCGCGACGAACGGTGATGCGCTTGCCGGCGGCGGCTACAAACTCATACACATACGTGATTTGCGGAATGCCGAGTTTGTCGGCAAGCTGCGGGCCGACTTGGGCGGTGTCGCCATCGATGGCCTGCCTGCCGCAGACGACGAGGTCATAAGGGGCGGCGTGCTCGACGGCGTGGGCGAGGATGTAACTCGTTGCGAGCGTGTCACTTGCGGCGGCGCGGCGGTCGGTAACGAGGGCGACCTTGTCGGCGCCGCGAAAGAGCGCTTCGCGCAGAAGTGATGCGGCCTGCGGCGGGCCCATTGTGAGGAGGGTCACTTTTCCGCCGTGGGCGTCCTTGATGGCGAGGGCCATCTCGAGCGCGTAAAGGTCGTCGGGGTTAAAGATCGCCGGCAGGGCCTGGCGGTTAACGGTCCCGTCGTCCTTCATCGCTTTGCCCGTAACCGCTTTGGTATCAGGCACTTGCTTCGCGAGAACGATGATGTTGTAGGGCATTTTGCGGACCTCAAAGGGCCAATCTTATTGCGGTTCTCTGATTACACTTTGCGACACCGGCGGTATAAAAGAGATTGGTTCACCCCCCGGTGATGTATTGTCTGAGAATCTATCCCGAAACCCCATCCTGGCTTCGGCCGGCTGCGAAGCCGTCGTGCTGCGTTGCTCCTCCTCCACAATGCTCTCCGTTGCATTGCGTCGTCGTCGCGCCTTGCCCGCCGGCTTCTCGCTCGGCCTCGGGCCGACAGAGCGTGTTTCAGGATAGATTCTTGCTCGACCGCTTACAAGTCGAATGCCATTTTTTACCGCGCGGAGGGCCTAAAGTCAAGGAGAAAGGCCGGAAGAAAGGCGACTGGAGACTATAGGCCGGAGACTGAAACAAAGGCAATAACGGGAAGAAAATGACGGAATCTGAAGCCGCTCGCGGCTGCGCCATGCAGGCTGGAGGCTGAGGGCTGTTCTCCATACGAGCCGGGCGCGGAGATGATTACTGGGGAATTCGATAGCGCCAGGCAGCACGACCCTCACCCTGCCTTCTCCCGGAGGGAAAGGGGACTTGCCGAAGGTACGTCAGCCGGCGGAGATGGGGGCTCCCTGGCGCTCCGGGGCGGAGGCGAGCTCGCGGGCCTGCTGCGCGGCGGGGCGCGTGTCGGTCACGCTCAGGAGCTTTATAGCCAGGAGAAGCGCGCCGTAGAGGGAGATCGTCTCGCCGCCGAGTTCCATGGCGTCCTCAATCGCCTCTTCGATGCGGTAGATCCACACGCCGCTGCCGTGCCTTGTCAGGAACTGGTAGCCGAATGCCTCCAGACCGGCCGCTCCGATTACGCTGATCGCGAAGCCGCCGGCGATCAGGAAACCCTCCAAGCGGAAACGCTTCCACATGGCGAGAAGGTCGCGGCGTATGAAGAGGAAGACGCCGGTTCCAATGCAGAGGTAGGGCAGTATCCAGAACCCCTTGCCGTGCTTGAATGCCGGAAGCCAGGGGTACTGGCTCAGGATGGTGTTGGTCCCTTCGTGGATCATGGCGGTATCGTCCATCGAGAAGAAGGCAAAGACGGCGCTGAGAGCGTAGAGGAGCTTTCGACTGGGGCCGCGCGAGAGGTTGCCGTAGAGGGCTGCGACGGCAAGCGCGCCGGCGACCATAAGCAACTGCGACGAGGAGAACCAGGTGGGGATGTTGGCTTCCTCGTTGAGGCTGATCCATCGCTGGAAGACGCGGCTGGGCTCGCCTACAAGGGTGCTTGTGGTGCAGAGGACCTGGAAAAGGACATCGACGCAGATCAGCGCGTAGAAGAATCGGCGTGCGTGGGCGGGGGTGAAGGTGACCTGAAGCACCATGCGGTCCTCTCCTTGTTGCGGGTCTGGAGAAGGTGCAGTTCCTTGGGTTACGGGGATTGCCAAGCGGAAGCGCTGGTCTGACAGTGTCACGACAGCCGGGAAGGGGCAAGAGTGCCCGAAATCCGGCGCGGAGGAAGGCGCCATGAGGATAGGAAGCGCACGAGGTCTGGCGCGGCCGAGGAGGCTGATGGCGCATGCCTGAAAGCGCTGCGTCAGTTTGCGGCAACGGGCACTTTCCGGCGCTCTTCAACGGATGCGGCGGCCGGGGAAGCAGGCGTCTCACTGCGCCGTGACGGCGGCAAGGTCCTTGGAGCGGCGAGAAGCCTTATAGCGAGGAGAGCCGCGCCGTAGAGGGTGACGGTTTCGCCGCCCTGCTCCAGGATCTCCTCGACAGCTTCCTCAATTCGATAGAACCAGACACCGCTGCCTTGCCTTGTGAGAAATGCGTAGCCGAAGGCTTCGAGGAATACGCCACCCGCCAGGGTGGTGATGAAGCCGACGGTCATCAGGATTCCTTCGAGGCGGAAGCGGCGCCAGAAGGCGAGAAGATCGCGGCGGACAAAGAAGAAAATGCCGACTCCGATGCCCATGTAGGGGAACATCCAGAAACCCTTGCCGTGACGGACGCTCGGGAGCCACTTGTAGTTGCTGAGGAGCTTCGAGCTCCCTTCGTGGATCATGGCGGTTTCGTCGATGGACAGGAAGAGGAAGCCGGCGGCCAGGACTATGAGGAGCTTGCGGCTGGGGCCGAGGGACAGGTCGCCGTAGAGGGCCGAGCAGCCGATGAAGAGCGAGATGAGCAGCAATTGCGCGGACGAGAACCATGTGGGGATATTCGACTCGGCATTGAGACTGAACCAGTTCTGGATGATTCGGCTGGGCTCGCCGATGAGGGTGCTTGTGACACAAGCGAAGAGCAGAAACACTTCAGAGCAGATGCAGGCAATGAGGAGCCGCCGGGCATGTTTAGGTGTAAAGCCAAGGTGCAGATCCATGGTATTCCTTTCCTGTCAGGGGGCGGAAGGGGCTGACAAGGTACTATTGATCCTTCCGGAATCAAGGAAGCACAAGGCGATCCGCCGATGGCGGATCAAGACGGTCATCACTGGTGGGCAAGCCACCAGTGCCACACGGTGTGCTGCATTGGCAGCACAAAGGTCAATAGTGGTTTCCTGAAGCCGGTTGTTACGTGACCGCGACCGTAGTTACCAGGGAATGCCGTGAATGCTGGGGAAAACCGAGCTTGACGCCTTGAGGACAGCCGGCGAGCGGAGAGAGTGCCCGAAATCCGGGGCGGTCAGGGGCGCTTGACGAATGAGCCCCTCCACACCTGGTAGTTCGGGCTTCCGGTGCAGCCGACATCACGGCAGCGGGACTTTTCGAGCGTCCCGAAGGCGGCGACGGCGCTGTCGAACATGGCCTCGGTGAAGAGGCAGACGTGCGGCAGACCATCGGAGGGGTTGCCGGCGAGAACAGCGAGGACAAGAGCGCCGCCGGGTCGCAGAACACGCCGGATTTCGCCCGTAACGGCTTTGACGTCGCTTTCGCGGGAGTCCGAGATGAACTCATGGAGGAGGCCGAAGCAATAGACGCCGTCGAAACAGGCGTCAACGAAGGGCAACCGGCGCGCGTCGGCCTGAATGAACGGAACGGGTGAATTCCGCGCGCTTGTGAGGCGGAGGGCGATTTCGAGGCCGGATGCCGCGAGGTCGGAGGCGATTGCGTCGAAGCGGCGATCCGAGAGGTAGAAGGAATCCCGACCCACGCCACAGCCGAGGTCAAGGATTCGGCGAGCGCGATGGCGGGCGAAGAGATCGGCGGCGTAGAGGGCGCAATCTGTGGGCGGCGCGGAGAGGACGCGCGGATCTTCACGGTAGAAGTCTTCCCAGCGGGTCATGGCCCCTCCCCTGTCACAAAGGTCAATATCTGAACTGTTCGCCGCCGACACGAATATGGCCGGACGGGTCCTCGCCGGGTCGCGGCCTGCGAAGCTCGACGAGGTTGAGGACGTCGTAACCGCGCTTTCGGAGAAAGGCGATGATGGCGGCATTGTTCGGATGCACCCAGTTATAGAGGGTCGCCGCGCCTGCTTCGCGGGCAAGACGTTCGGCTTCGGCGAAGAGCATCGAGGCGACGCCGCGTCGGCGAAACTCCGGAAGGACATAGAGCGATTCGGCCCAGACGGTTTTGCCGTCGAGACGGCAGACAAGGTAACCGATGACTGCCCCGCTATCAGCAGCAGCCAGGAATACGGGAAAGCCCCTGGCCCAATACTCCGCCAGCTCGCTATCTGCCACTACGACGTCCGGCGTGATGGTCCTGCCGGAAAGCGCGGCGAGTTCGACGCGAAAGCTGGCGACAAGAGGGGCGAGAGTAGCCTCATCGGCGGCAACTGCGGGACGAATGGTCATTGCAGTCTCCTATGCGTCAGCCTGTTCATGAGCCGCAGGCCTGCAGTTGGTTTTCGACCTCTTCGCGGGCTTCCTGTATGGATGGAGCAAGCGAAATGAGCCATTTGCGCCAATCAGGCTCATCGCAGCATGAGGGATTGAGCCGAAGATGTTTCGCTTTGGGGAGCTCCATTCGCCAAGCGCCGCGGGCGTGTTCGAGGGCCCAATCGGCAGCTTCACTCTTGGAGGAGAGCCGTCGCTCCTTGAGCCACAGGAGGAGACGCGCGGAAGTGAGAAGCCAGTCGATAGAATGAAGCCGACCGGCTTCGCCATGGAGCCGGGCGCTTTCGCAGAAACCGAGGACGTCGGCCATGAGGGCCGCGTCGCCCTGAGGCGCAATGTCGACGCGGGCGTCCGCCCCATATACCACTCTTCCCCGCTCGCGGATGACGTGCAGCGCGAGCGCGCCGAGTTGGTTGGCGTTCCAGGGGCGCTCGCCGGTTGTGCCCCACCAGAAGGCGCCGCCTTGCACGGCGGGGTCGAGCATGGGTCGCGGCAGAAAGGCGCCTTCGAGCATGTGGGCGAGGATGCCGCGCGAGCGAGCGCGAAGGTTCTTGCGGATGTCCACAAGGCTGTGGCAATCGTCGCTGGAGAGGTCGCCAGCGATCACGGCGAGGAAATCGAGATCGCCGTAGCCGGGCGCGAGGTCGTCGAAGACCGCCGAGCCGTAGAGGATTATCGAGACCAGGCGCTTGCCGAACACGACGTCCAACTCGCTCTTGAGAAGGGCCATCGTCGAGTCAAGGTTCACAGGGGCGGTCATTGCCGCGATCTCCCGTCAGTCCTGATCCACATATGAGATAAGCTCCGTAAGCGAGGCGATTCTCGGCCCCTGCCACGCGCGGGCGCTCTCACGCGCCATGATAACAGACTCCTCTTCGGGAGGGCAGATGAGGATCGGCAGCATACCGGTCTCCCGAGCGCCGATAAGTTCATCGCATCTATCTCCCACGTACAGGCACCGGTCGGGAGGCACGTTCAGATGATCAAGGGCGAGCCGGTAGAATCCCAGCTCCGGTTTGACCATTCCAACACAGCATGAGAACAGCGGCACGTCGAAGAAGTGGGCAAGCGGCGTATCGGGCCACAATTCAGGCACCTCATTTGAGCAATCGCTCATGAGGGCAAGCCCGAGGCCTCGTTCCTTGAGCGCCTCAAGGGCAGCGATAGCGTCAGCGCGAGGGGCAAGCATGGAACGCGTCATTTCGATGAGAACACTCTCCGCCTCGCCAGCGGCAGATCGCGGGACGTCAAGACCGATCCGCAAGCCGACGTCGCGGATATGGACGGCGAGCGTCTCGGGCATGCCGCACATGCATCGTCGGACCGCCTCGGGAGAAGTCCACGCAGGCACAAACTTGGCGGGATCGGCGCCGATGATGAGGCACACTTCGCCAAGCGCAGCGGTGTAAGCGTCCGGGGAGTAGCTCGGCGCGAGCGTTCCGAAGAGATCGAAAATGACGGCGCCGTACTTCATGATCGCTCCTGCATCAACGTGCGGACAACGCTGAGAAGACTCCTGACGCGCGGCGGACGCGGAAGGCGCCATTATAGGCGATCTCATCGGCAACAATCCGGCGGAGATGATCAATGCGGTCGGGCGTGAGGTATCGCTCGGCGCTGACAACCGACTTGACGTAGTTCACGACCGGTTCGACCTCGGTTATCTCAAGGGCGTCGCGGAAGTCGTGACGCTTGACGTCGGTGAAATGGCGCGCGAGGATCGCGGAGCCGTTTTCGAGACAGAATGCTGCGATGATACTCTGCTGGCCATACGGCATGTCCGGCGCGACGGTGTTCACGACGTCATGGAGTTCTTTCAAATGGTCCTGGCCATTGGTCGCGGCGTAGAGGCGGCCGCCTGACTTGAGTACGCGCACGGCCTGGGAGAGCCCCTTGTCGATATCCGGCACGTGGTAAAGCATATGGTGCGCCATGACGCAGTTGAAGGAGGCGTCGTCGAAGGGGAGAGCCTGCATGTCAGCGACTGCGAGTCGCACGGGCCTTTTCAGACATGAGAGCCTCTCTGCCGCCGTGGCGAGCATACCGGGAGAAAGATCGGTAAGCGTGATGTCCCAGCCGGAGGGGATGCGGTCGCAATTGCCTTCCCACATGTAGCCGGTGCCGCAGCCTACCTCAAGAATCGACGAGCGCGCCGGAAGATCGAAACGGTCGAAGAGCCAAGGGACCCAGGAGTTCTTGTTGGTGTTAAAGCGCTCGTGGAGATAGCGGCGCGCGTCGAGGTTGGAGGACGTGCCGTACTGCGCTTTAAGGTCCTGATGGGCGTCAGACGCTGACATAGCCGGTCTCTATCGGCATTGGGAACGGGTTCTTCACGCGTTTGCAGCAATGATGCTCACGGAGGGCGCAGCGTCAAGCGCGCATCTGAGGCTGTCAATGACCGACAGGCGGCGAAGCTATTGGAAGCGATGGCGCGCGTGACACGCGAGGGCGGAAGGCAACCGGGGTTTTTGAGACGGTTTTTGTGTTGACAGCGACAACTTCGGCGATACGCTTGTTGTTTGTCAGTCTTCTCCAAAGGCATTCCCGGGTATTCCAGGTATTCCCAGAATCCGGCCCGATCGTTCTCGGCCTGTCGAAAGTCTGGCCCAAGACCGAAGAGGGAACCGGATTGGGTATTTTACGCAGTTTGGGGGTCTCGGCGGCATCTCGTCCGCCGTCTTCCATTGCGCGCAGCAACACAGCGCACCTTCATCGCAAGCTTCCTGCATTCGACACGTCAATCACGGATTGTGTGCCACCGCCCGCGCGCAGCCACAGCACGGCGCCAATGGAGAAGCCAACCGGACACGGTGTCCGGCGCGTAACACACAGGCAGTAAGGAGGGTAACCATGACAGCGAAGGGATTGAGGTTCAAGGACGACGGCATCGAGGTAACCGGGTTCGAACAGCCGCGGAAGGCGCTTCCGGTGGAGGCGGCGCGGCAGCAGGGTTGCGCCTACCAGTGCAGGGGAGTGTGTTCATCCGACTGCGGCGTGACCTGCGACGCCAACTGCGACTGCACGCACAACTGCGGAAGCGACTATAACCTGATGGTGCAGGCCTATTCGTCGTCGCAGTCAAGCATGCACAGCAGCGGCTACAACGGCGAATACTCAGCGCAATACTCCTTCGCCTACTAACGGCTGGAGCTCGTCCGGCGGGGAGACGTCCCGGCCGGGCGGGTGATCGGGCTTGCGGGAGCTCGTCCCGGGGCGGACCCAGAGGCCCGGCATGAATGTCCGCGGCAGACGTCTTCCGGCGTGCGGAGGGGGGCCGCGGAAGGCACGAGAAGCCACGAAAGGAGGGTAAACATGACGGCAAAGGACTTAAGGTATGGCAGCGACGGCGTCGAGATGACGCGATTCGAGCAGCCCAGGCGCATTCCCAAGGAGTACGCCCGCCAGCAGACGAGCTGCGGCGTGATCTGCGGCGGAGGGTGTCTGGACTGCGGGTTCGACTGCAGCACCGCGTGCCACGATGACTGCGCCACGGCGTGCGGCGGGGATTGGGAAATCCAAGCCAATCTGAACAGCTCGCCGTACAGCACAAGTAGGAGCGAGGTCCACAGCTCCAACAGCTCGCTGTACTATAGCTGGGAAGTCGCGTAACACGCGATGACGCCTCCGGCGAGAGCCGGGAGCGGCGTTGAGTGATCCAGGCGGCGCGCTTCGCTCCGCTGCGCCCTGACGGGCGAAGCGCGCCCCATAAATGGCGGCGGGCGACACACGGGAAGCGGCCGCGGAAGGAAGAACGAGGCGCAGGGGCACATGGGGCCTTCGAGGCCGGCGGAGGGGCGCCGAAGCGCGGCGGAGGCCGAAGCGGAAAGGAGACAGGGGATATGACGACGGTAGCCACCGAAAGGCCGTTTGTGCACATCTTCCGCACGGACAATATGAAGTACGTTTACGATGTGAACTCCGGAGGAATCGCGCGGATCAACGACCTGTATTGGGCGTTGTTGTCGAACTGGGACAGGAGCGACGAGGACGTGGCAACCGTCGCCGGAGAGGGCGCTTCCGCCGGCGACGTGGCGGCGGTGAGGGTGAAAATGGCCAAACTCGCCGAGAGCGCGGAGCTCTTTTCCACCAAGCGGCCCAAGTCGGTCAGGTCGCCGCATACGAGGCAGTCCGCCGAGCGCAAGCTGTCGGAAGAGTGCCATCAACTGATCCTGTGCGCCAGTGAGATATGCAACATGCGGTGCAAGTACTGCTACTATACAAGCGGGCGTGAAAACGAGCGCGGCCACGGCTCTCGACTCATGTCGTGGGAGACCGCGCGAAAGGCGTTGGACTTCTATCTCGCGCGATCGCACAAGACGATGGAAAAGTACAAGGCGCAACAGGCGGAGATCAAGGCCGGCAGGACGTTCAGGGCGAACGAACTCATACCCAAGCCATGCATCGGATTCTACGGGGGCGAGCCGCTGGTGAATTGGCCGCTCATGAAACGAGTGATAGAGCACGTCAGGGCGCTGCCGGACGGAGATGAATATCTCGTCAACTGCACGATAAACGGAACACTCCTTACGGCGGAGATAATGGCGTTCGCGGCGAAGCACGCGGTTACGCTCAGCATAAGCCTCGATGGGCCCGAGAAATACCATGACAGGTACCGGCGTTTCGCGGACGGCGGGCCGACGTGGGAGGCGGTCGTATCCAAGCTGCGTTATCTGAAGCGGAACATGCCCGAGTACTACGACAACCACGTCCATCTTCTCGGAGTAATGGCCCCTCCGGGGGACATGAAGGATCTCCTGGACTTTGTTCTGACGGCGGACTTCCTGCCCAAGCGCGGCATAAGGTTCAACGGCGTCGAGCCCAACTCACCTCCCTGCTTCTGGAGCTGTCTCCCGGCCGAGAATCGGGAGTTCAAGAGCGAAGAGCTCTGGCATGAGTACATCGACCGCGCGTCCAGAGGACAGCTCAACGAGTCATACAGGCCGGAGGACGAGGCCGAGCGCAAGCGTCTCACTTTCCTCAAGCACATGTTCAACCTGGCCATATCGCATGCGTATTGCCGGACGCGGTTCATGTTCGAGGGGAAGAACCTCGTGCCGGACTCCATCGCGAACAACTTCGGCATGTGCCTGCCGGGGCAGGAGCGCATCTTCGTGACTGTGGACGGAAAGCTGCTGCCCTGCGAGCGGCTGCCAAGCGAAGCGCCGGATCTCGCTATAGGCGATCTCGACACGGGCTTCGACATGGACAGGATCATGAACCTGTGCGAGGGGAACCCGGCGCTTCTGGAGGACAGGTGTGTGAAGTGCTGGAACGTGCGCATGTGCACCGTTGGGTGCCACAGGATACTCGGGCCTGACGGCAGGCTGTCGAGGAGCGCGAAGGAGGAGGCCTGCGAGGAGTCATTGCGCAAGAGTCACCATTCACTGTGCGCGATGTGCTCCGTTCTGGAGAAGAATCCGGACGCACTGAGATTTCTGGACAACATGTAACGGGCACGTCGGGCGAGGCGTGCACGATTTCAGAGCATGGGCGCGGATTACTGCTGCAGGCCGAGTCTCAGAAGCGCGTTCGCGTTGCGCCATGTGATCTTCTCGTACGCTTCCTGCGAGATGAGGCGTTCGCGGCGGAGGCGCTCGAAAAGCGGCGCCTGGGGAAGGTCCTGTTTCTCGTGGCAGATATCCGTTCCGAAGAAGAGCCTGTCCTGGAACTCTTCGAGAAACGCGCAGCCGAAGTCCATGTCCCGGGTAATGGCGTTGCAGCCGCTGCCGGCTGAGAGGTCGCCGCAGAGGTTCGGGTACTTCCGCATGAGTTCGACGACACGGCCGGGAGTGACCATGCCGGAGGGGTAGCTGTTGCGCGTTTCGTTGGTCACGTCGGCGCTGATTTCGGCCCAGAAAGGCTGCGAGTGGCCGAGGAGTTTGAGGTTCGGGCACTCTTTCAGGACTTTCTCAAGTCTCGGCAGGCCAAGGTCATCGTAGCAGCCGTACGTGCCGCCAATGGTCGGCGAGATATGAAATATGAGAGGGAGCCGAGCGTCCTCGACCTGGTGGAAGACGTTGAGCTGGAGGGGATCGTCAAACGGCAGGTTCGCGACGTACTCGCCGACGCCTCGGCAGCCTGCGGCCTTGTAGTATTCGAGCATGGGGCCGAATTTCGCCGTCGGCGAATTCTCGGCCATGCGAGGATCGAGGTTCATGAAAGGGATGAAGCGCCCCGGGTGCTCCTCGCAGATGGCGAGGACCTCCTCGGGCGGCACGTAGCGCCAAGCGCCTTCCGGGCTCATGTGAGAGAGCATGACCGCCTTGTCGATGCCTGCGGCGTCCATCATTGCAACCACCTGGGCCGACGTCGGATAGTCGATGCCGGCGTCAGGAAAGATGGTCCGTCTGTGATGCGCGTGCGTGTGGATGTCGATGAGCATGGGGATTATTCCAGAGCGGCCCTTTTGGACAATGATCTCTTGACATAGGAGCGCGTCCAGGGGCACGAGGCAATGCAGACGCCGCAAACCATGTCGGCGAAGCCGAGCTTCTTCACAGAGGTCTCTTTCATGGCATCGCAGCAGGCGCGCGCGTTGACAAGCTCGTCGCGATGGGTTCCGGGACTCCAGTCTCTGCCGGAAATCGCGTGAGCCGGGCATGACGCGGCGCAGTCGGCACAGTCGCCACAACGCGATGGTTGGACAGGCCGGTCGACGGAAAGCTTCGCATCGGTCAGAACGGTTGTGATGCGGACGGCGGAGCCGAACTCCGGCGTTACGAGCATGCCGCTTCTACCAATCCAGCCGAGGCCGGCAAGCCTCGCCACGGTCTTGTGGGGCAGAGGCGTGCTCAATGTCGCGCGATCGGCGTTTCTGCTGGGGGCGATGGGCAGCGCGTCACGCCCCTGCCAATCGAAGTATTCGGCGGCCACGGCGGCAAGCGCATTCAGCAGGTAGTTGGACCTGCCGAACTCCACGTAGTACTCGCGCGTGGGGCCCTCCGCGAGACGAGCGATAACCGTGGGATCGAGGGCGACGGCAATGGATATGGCGTATCGTAAGCCGGAGCGCCCCTCGGGCGGAAGCTCGGAAAGGTCGGCGCAGCCGACAAGCGCGGCGCCGTGGTCCAGGAGCAGTTGTTTGAGCTCGTCCATGGTGTAAAGCCCGGAATTATCCGTGCAAATCCAGCCACTGCTGTCTGGTCATGCGAAAATGGCGCTTGACCATCGCTCTCGCATGTTTGGGATTATACGCGGTTTCCTCCGATACGAAAGAAAAACCGTGCGCTTTGAGCGATTCAATTGAATTGACGTTCTGAGACCAGGCTTCAGATTCGATAACGTCCGCGCCGAGGACGGTGAAGACGTACCTGAAGATGAGTCTGCGCGCATCGCGGTTGTGGCCCTTGCGCCAGAAGCGTTTCGCTATGCGGTTGCCTTCGCCGGAGATAAGGAGACGATCGCGCTCTTCGAGAGTGATGAAGAACCTGCCTGCCATCTCGTCCGAGGCGTTGTCGACAACCGCCCACGTCGTGACGTCGTCCATGGCGGCGAAACGTTCGAGCTCGGCGCGCGCGGCTTCAATAGAGGGCAGAACGTCATTGCCCGTCCACGTGTGCATTTCCGGGTCAAGATTCATGCGGCAATAGTCAGGGGCGTCGAGGGCAGGGTTGATTGGACGCAGTGTCACGATTTCGCCGGCAAGGACGGGAATCGGTCGAGGCATGGACAGTCTGCCCATTGCTCCTCCATCCGGTCTGAAAAGTCGGAGATCGCCGGTGACCAAGCCAATGGCACGTGAGTGACGGGGATTTGGCATTCCAGCCAGGGCGGGCAGGAACGCCCGCCCCTACGGTTTCTTTTCTTCGAAGCTGAATTCCTCGTACTCGCCGACTACCTCGAAGCCGAGGGAGCGGTAGCCGCGGATGGCGGCGTCGTTGTCGGCCTTGACGTTAAGGCCGATGTGGTCGACGGTGCGGGCGAGATTGCGGCAGAGAGCGGCAAGGACGGCGCGCGCGTGCCCTTTGCCGCGCTGATCAGGGCGGGTGGCGACGTTGCCGATGGCGGCGACCTTGAAAGTCGGCGAATATATGTGCACGCCGGCCACGCTCACGAGACCCTCGGCGTCCCTTATGCCGAAGTACTGGCCTGTGTCGAGGGTGCTGGGCATGAAGGTGTTTCCCGGATAACTTGTCTCATAGAAGCCCAGCAACTCACCCACGTCAGCCTTCGAAAGCTTAACGACACTCTCCGAAGAGGCACCATGTATGGCGGCCGGGTCGGTGAAACCCATTTTGATATGAGGTGCGCGGGAGGCGATTGAGTAGTCGCCTTCCAGGACAGGCGAAAGCCCCGGGCTCAGGTGCGCGTAGAATCGTCTCGGCAGCGCACGGAGCATGAGGCGGAGCAGTTCCGCGAGGGGCTTGGTTTCGTCGCCGAGGGCGATGACGACGGGCCAGCCGGGCTTATAGTAGACAAGTGTGACGGCCTCCAGGCCTGCGTTGCCGACGAGGCCATACCACGCAGTTGACGGCCAGAAGGCGTCGTCGAGGTCGCCGATGCTGTAGATGTGAAGAAACGTGTTGCGCCGCAGGAAACGCTCGATGTCCTTTTTGTTGTGGAGGCAGAGCATTTTCATGGAAGGCTCCCGGCGGCCCGTGGCCGCAGAAAGAAGAGCAGGAGAACGGTAGAGCAAGAATCCGCCCTCACCCTGCCCTCTCCCAGAGGGCTTGTCATTACCCACATCTTGTGAGTGTGGGAGAGGAGCCGATAGATTCTCCAAGGTCAATAGTAACCTTGGAGATAGGCG
>Ga0315282_10005673_pt1 | contig 21170 bp, 21 predicted proteins | sample YL17G07_20_MG_FD_203693 | JGI IMG/M metagenome (GOLD analysis project Ga0315282, IMG submission 203693) | Sediment microbial communities from Yellowstone Lake, YNP, Wyoming, USA - YL17G07_20 | ecosystem: Environmental > Aquatic > Freshwater > Lake > Sediment | place: USA: Wyoming | collected... | reverse complement strand
ATTCTCGACTCCTGTTAGTTTTTCTCAATATCAAAAAGAGAGCTGATCGACTCGTTCTTGTTCGTCCGTGTGATTGCCTCGGCGAACAGCTCCGCGACCGAAAGCACCTGGATCTTCGGCGACGCCCGGCGCTGCAGGACCGAGTCGGTGACGATGATCTTCTCGACCTCTGACCCTTCGATTCTTTCGACGGCCTGCCCCGAGAAGATGGCGTGCGTGCAGGCGCCGTAGACATGAACGGCACCGGCTTCCTTCAATGCCTTGACGGCGTTCGTGAACGTCCCCGCCGTGTCGATGAGGTCGTCGACGATGACGATGTTGCGTCCCTGCGCGTTGCCCACGATGTTCATGATCTCCGCGACGTTCGGCTGGGGACGGCGCTTGTCGATGAGGATGAGATCGGCGCCAAGCCGTTTCGCGTAGGCGCGCGCCATGCGGACGCCGCCGACGTCGGGAGCGACCACCGTCAAGTTCGGGATGTGCTGCTTCGCAAAGTACCTCACGATGATCGGAGAAGAGTAGAGGTGGTCGAACGGGATGTCGAAGAACCCCTGGATCTGCGCCGCGTGGAGGTCCATCGTGATAATCCGGTCCGCCCCCGCCTTCGTGAGGAGGTTGGCGACCAGCTTCGCCGTCAACGCGACGCGCGGCTGATCCTTGCGGTCCTGGCGGGCGTATCCGAAGTAAGTGATAACTGCGGTCACGCGGCTCGCCGAAGCGCGTTTCGCGGCATCGATCAAAATGAGAAGCTCGAGGAGATTCTCGGCCGGCGGGACCGTTGGCTGGATGATGAAGACATCGCCGCCGCGAATATTTTCCCCGTACTTCACCCAGATTTCGCCGTCGTTGAAATTCCTGATCTCGACGGACCCGAGGGGTTCACCGATTGCCTTCGCAATCCCTTGCGCCAGCGGCAGGTTAGCCCTGCCGGAAAAGACTCTTAGTCCGTTCATCTCCTTCCTTCGTCTAGCGCGATTTGCCGCCTCCACGCGCCCCCCTGCTCATGACGTTCCAGCAGAACTCACGAAGATTAAATATACAAAATCCGCTTCATCTTGTCAAACTACGCGTTTGCGGATGACAACGTGGGGAAGAGGGCCTGTCCCCAGGCTCAGGCCGTGCCCCAACTGCCAGGCTCCGCGGGTCGTACAGAACCACCGATGAGAAGCGCGCCAGTGAGCTCCAGGTGTGGTGTTGGTAACAGCCTGTCATCTCGGGCGCACGCATGCGCTCATAATAGAGGCGTGATCGTTCGCGAGCGGCGTCGACTTCGTCGTCGCAGTGAAGAGCAGAGAAAACCAAATGCCCTATTCTTGCACTTTGGCTTGCATTTCAATAACTTTTTAATCCATGATCTGTGCGCGTACGCACGTCATCCTGAATGACGACCGCGAACGGATCGGCATTGACCTCTGCTACGACGATCGGCTCCGGGGGCGGCGGCCGGTCGTTATGGTGTGTCACGGCTTCCGTGTGTTCAAGGATTGGGGGCCGCACACCAGAATGCAGTGGATGAGGGATGGCTTCCTTCCGTTGAGTGCGGACGAGACATCCGAAGAACTGGGGGTTGTTGTTTCGTTCCTCGACGATCTTGAACACAGTGGGGCCCGCCTTGACATACTGGAGGCGACAGAGCGCCTCACGATACCGCTTCTGATTGTTCACGGTGCCGAGGACATGGCTGTCACGTTGGATGAGGCGCAGCAGATTCTTGCACACAGCGACCAGACAAAGACGCGTTTCGTTCTCGTCGATCATGCGGGACACATGTACGGGGCGGGACATCCGTTCTCAGAACCGACCCCCGCACTCATCGAAGTGCTCTCGGTAACGAGTTTCTGGATTCGCGGACAAACGGGTTTCGATTCATAGAAAGGAACGACGATGGAGCATCGGTCATCACAGGCCCTGACAGTGGTGCAGCACCGGACGGCGACGCAGATCCTCTGGATCATCGGCTACGCTGCCGCCACCGCGATTGCTGCACGTGTGGAGATTCCGCACCAGCCGGTGCCTTACACTCTGCAGACGCTTGTCGTGCTTCTCTCCGGGGCTTACCTCGGTGCCGTGAACGGGGCAATCAGTCAGTTTGCGTACCTCACGATGGGCCTCCTCGGCGCCCCGGTGTTCGCGGGCGGCGCCATGGGTGCGGCCTACCTTCTTGGCCCGACAGGCGGTTACCTCCTCGCATTCCCGGTTGCGGCATGGCTGACGGGTGCACTTCTCCGCGAGCGGAAGAGCCTCCTCCTTTCATTCGGTGTCATGCTTCTCGCCGATCTTCTCATCTTCGGCTTCGGGACGATTCAGCTCTATGCAACGACGCTCCACGATTGGAGTCAGTCGGTCAGTGCCGGGTTCTTCGCTTTCTCGTGGTGGGATGCTGCAAAGGTTGGTACCGCGGCAGTTCTCTACAGCGGCATCACGTGGAAAGCCCGGGCGGGCGGCACAGGAACATCTTCAAGGTAGCGCACTTCCTCTTCTGCGCGTTAACCCGAGGAGAAGCGTAGGGAAGGCGAGAGAGCTTCGCTCGGTGAGATTCTTGGCCTTCACTTTGTTCCGGGTCAGAATGGCCTTGCCATAGCACGGCGCTCGTTCGGACGTGCTGTCCGGGGGCTGCCGGGCTGTAGCCCCCTATTCTTTTGCTGCGTCTCCTGGCGTGTCGCCGGAAGATGGCTGACTTCCGTCGCCGGTCCGGAAGAGAATGTGATGGCGCGGTGGGAACGGTTGCGCTTTCCCCAAGCGAATGACGACGTATCCCGTCAGCACGCCGAGGACAATCCCCGACGGGGTCGTGTCAAGATAGGCTCCCCCCGCAAAGTAACCCGCAACGAGGCTCGTCATCAATCCGATGAACCCTCCGAGAACAAGTCCCGCCCCGATCTTGCAGCTGTGCTTGAGGAAGAATCCCGTCAACACACCCGTCGCGAATCCAAGTGCGGTGGACCCCAACAGCATGTCGGCGAGAAGGTCATGCGACCGCCAGGCGGCGTAAGCGCCTGCGCCGTCGACGAAGCCGAGCACCGTTCCGGCGATCGTTCCGAGGATGGGGCGCTTCAAGGCTGGCCTGCCCCTCCCTGGAAATTCAGGTGCCTGTCCCACCGCCGGAAAAGCTCGGCTGTCGCAACGACATCGCCGAGGCAGTACTTCGCGATGGCGCGGTACTCCCCCTTTTCATGGAGTTCACGAAGTGACAGTCCGGTGATCCCTTCGCTCTTGGGACTCTTGATTCCGAACGCCTTGCAGTAGAAATGGAGGTTGAATTTCCTTGTCGCACCGTAGAACGTGAGCTGTTCCAGCAGGTCGCAGTGCTCCCGCGCGTTGTATCGCGGCGGCATGAGGTTGCAGCTTGCTTTCAGGCCGAGGATGGCAGACCGAATCATGACGAAAGGCGCGTCGAACCCGCGGCCGTTAAAGGTGATGACCTGATCATAGCGGGCGATGTCCCGCCAGAATTCCTGGAGGAGCCCGCTCTCGTCAGTGCCGATGAATTCAACCGTCCCGTTGGCGTCCGTCCACGATTCCCTCGTGGGTGATTCATAGAGCACCTTCCCGCGGTCGGTGTCCGGATTCAACATAGCGATCGCGATCACCCGTGACGTGAGATTGTAGAGGCTCAGCTTCTCGATCGCCTCCTGCTGCTTTTCGGGTGTGTCGGCGCCGTGAAGGAGATACGTCTGTTGCGCTTCGTCGAATGAGTCAAACGGCATCCCGAGTGTTTCGATGTCAAAGACGCATCGTGCCGGCATCACGCATTCCCTCCCTGGATGAACGGTACATGGTGGAGGCTGAGGAGGTTGCCGGCCGCAAGCCTCACCACGGCCCGGAAATCTGCCTCCGCTTCCCTAAAGCTTCCCCGCTGCACGAGGAGCATTCCTTTGAGGAGAAGCCCGTCAGGGGCCTCCGGGTATAGCTTCACATGCTCTCCCATGAGTGCACGTGCTCCGCCGGAGTCTCCCTGTTCAAGTCTTGTTGACGCGGCCGCAACTGATTTCGTCTGAGTCATTTCTTTCCCCTCGTGGTCTGTGTGTCGGATGGTCGAGTTCGCCTCTCATTCCTTCTGGAGAAGATCGTCGAGGACTCGACGGACGGTGTCCCATCCGAAGCCACGCCGGGCAAGGAAGTCGGCGATCTGTTTCCGCCGCTTCAGCGCATCCGCCTCGCGGCCGATGCTCCTTATTTTTTCCTGCCGTTCAAGCCTCTTGGCCGCGAGTGCGCGCGCAAATGCGAACGCCTGTTCATCGTCCGGGAAGACTTCACGGATCACTGCAAGTATCGTATTCTCCGGGATTCCCTTCAGCCGGAGCTTCTGTTTCAGGACCGGCTTTCCTACCGGTCGGCGCGCCATGATGTCGCGCGCGTACATGACGGCGTAGAGACTGTCGTCCAGAAGCCCCGTGTCACAAAGCTGTTCGACAACCTTCTGGACGGTCTCCTCGCCATAATCGACGGCGAGGAGCTTCGTACGGATTTCCTTTTCGGTCCTCGGGCGCCGGTTAAGAAGGCGAAGGGCCTTCTCGCGCGCGCTCCGGAATTCCTCGTACGCTGTGATTTCTGCGACCCGCTCCGGTGTCAGCGAGTCACCGTGCCGAAGACCGAACTTGAGGAGGACTTCATCGTGAATCCCAAAGGCGAACTCGCCGTCGAGGAAGATCGATTTGCGTTGGGAGCGCTTCCGCTGCGGCTCGATCTTTGTGATGATCATGACGGCGGAATGCACTTCATCTGCATATCCTACCCCCGAAAATCATCGCGAGGTTCGCCGAAGGCGACCAAAGCTGAGACTTATGTTTTAACATAAAAGATTGCTTCGCCGCTCCTCGCAATGGTTTCTCTGACAAGGGGGTCATTCCTTGATTCACGCCCACCGCCGGCCCTGTGCCTCATCTCCTCCCCCCGCGCTTCGCCGTCGAGGAGCGTTCCTCTTTCGGGGCTGGGGTTCCACCCCCCGCCTCGTGGTTACCGCCGAGGCCGAGCTTTTCGCGCAGCTCTTTCTCAATGGTGTCGGCGATGGGCGGGTTCTCGATGAGGTACCTCTTTACGGCGTCGCGCCCCTGCCCGATGCGGTCTTCCTTGTAGGAGAACCAGGAACCGCTCTTCTGAATGACGTTCTGGTTCACCGCGGTGTCAATCAGGTCGCCCAGCCGTGAGATCCCCTCATTGAAAAGGATGTCGAACTCTGCGTCTTTGAACGGCGGAGCAACCTTGTTCTTCACGACGCGAACGCGCGTTCGGTTTCCGATAACGCTCTGCCCGTCCTTGATCGCCTCCGTCCGGCGTATATCGAGGCGGACCGATGCGTAGAACTTCAACGCGTATCCGCCGGTCGTCGTTTCCGGATTGCCGAACATGACGCCGATCTTGAGGCGCAGCTGGTTTGTGAAGATCACGCTCGTGCGCGACTTTGAGATCGCTGAAGTGAGCTTGCGGAGAGCCTGCGACATGAGGCGGGCATGAATCCCCATCTGCGGATCACCCATTTCCCCTTCGATCTCGGCGCGGGGAGTGAGGGCGGCGACGGAATCAATGACGATCACGTCGAGTGCGCCGCTCCGCACGAGCGCTTCGAGAATCTCGAGTGCCTGCTCGCCGAACTCCGGCTGCGAGAGAAGGAGGTTGTTCACATCTACGCCGAGCCGCTTCGCGTAGTTCGCGTCAAGGGCATGCTCCGCATCAATGAACGCCGCCATGCCGCCCTTCTTCTGTGCCTCGGCAATGATGTGGAGGCAAAGCGTCGTCTTTCCAGATGATTCCGGCCCGAATACTTCGATAACCCGCCCCCGTGGCACGCCGCCAATCCCCAGGGCTGCGTCAAGCGAAATAGACCCGGTGGAGATTGCGTCAATCTTCGCGATCGGCCCTTCTCCCAGACGCATGACCGAACCAGGACCGAACTGCTTCTCGATCTGTTCGATGGCGATGTTCAGTGCCTTCATGCGTGATTCTTTCTCTTCTGGCATGATCTGCCTCCTTCCATTACAGCGTTAGGGGAATCGCTTCGAGAATTGTGTAGACGGACCCGGATGGCTTAAGGCCGCTCTTCATTACAAGAATCTGCCTCACGTCGACCGGATGCGAGCGCAAAGTAACGCTCGGCAGGCTTAAAACCAAGGGATCAGTGTTTCTCGTGCCCTTCACTCGCCCGACGGTAATGTGAGGATGAAACGCCCTCTCTTCCGTCGGGAAACCGAATGGGACCGTCGCCGCTTCGACTGCATCACGCAACCGCAGAAGCGTCCCCTCTTCGTTCTCGCATCCGATCCAGATCACTCGCGGGTTCCTGCGGCTCGGGAAACATCCCGCACCGGCATAGGTGACCTTGAATGAGGGAATGCCCGAAAGTCCGCCCCGAAGCGAGCCGATGATCTCGGGAAGCTGTGCCTCTCGCACGTCGCCGAGGAACTTCAACGTGATGTGATATTTGTCGCGTGATTCCCAGCGGACCTCGGCGCCGATCTCCTTGAGCTTCGATACCGCTTCCGTAATCTGTTCTTTCACGTCGTCCGGCGTGTCGACCGCAATGAACGTCCTGATCATGAGGAGACCTCTATCAAGCCGCGCAGCGAAAGTGGTTGTTCACGGCCGCCTGAGGATCGGAAGCCCGAGCAGTTTTCGCCGCACAAGATCGAGTGCCGCCTGCGCGCTCCGTTCCTTCACGATGTGTCGCTCGCCGCCAAACCTGTATTCGTACGCTTCGGCCGCCTTCTCATCAGCATACCCGATCCAGACGAGTCCGACGGGCTTCATCGGCGTTGCACCCGTCGGGCCGGCGATGCCCGTTGTCGAGATGCCGATGGACGTCCCTGCGGCGGCGCGGATGCCACGCGCCATCGCCCCGGCGGTTTCGCGGCTCACGGCCCCGTGGGCTTCAATGACCTCCCGCGGGACGCCGAGAAGCGCCGTTTTTGATTCGTTGCTGTAGGTGACCACACCTCGCTCGAACCAACCCGAGCTCCCGGGAACGTTCGTGATCCGGTGGGCGATGAGTCCGCCGGTGCACGATTCCGCGACGGAGATGGTGAGGTTCCGCTCCTTGAGGAGGTGCCCGACGATCTCCTCCATCGTTCCCTCTTCATCGCCGTACATGTAGTCTCCGCCCCGCTCCTTGAGAATTGATTCGACGCGAGCGACTTCGCTCTTTGCACTCTCGAGGTCTTTTCCCCTCACGCTGATTCTGAGCCTGACACCCAGCGCCGAAGGAAGGAACGCGAGCGTCGTCGCGCCGTCCTTTGGCAGGAACTCCTTCACATCGCCGATGCGGTCTGCCAGGTCCGACTCCGGCAGGCCGGTCGTGAGAAGCGTCCGGTGAAGGATGACCTGTCCCTGGTTGCGTGAGGAAATGAACGGGACGACGAAATCGTCCATCATTCCTTTCATCTCAAGTGGAACACCGGGCATGATGATGAAATACTTGCCGCCGCGCTCAAGGAGCATTCCCGGCGCCGTCCCCCGTCGGTTTGGGATAACTGTGCATCCTTCCGGGACAAACGCCTGCCCTTCGCGTGAGGGGGTGAGCTCCAGGTTGCGGGACTTGAGGTACTCCTTCAATCCGGCGAGTGCGGTCTTGTTCCGCACGAGCCTCGATTCGAAGAACTCTGAGGCGACGGCTTTTGTGATATCGTCATGGGTCGGACCGAGCCCGCCGGTCACACAGATCACGTCCGCACGGTGGAAAGCACGCCCGAAGGCATCGCGAATCGCCGCGGCATCGTCGCCGACAGTGACAACGTTCTTGACCTCGACGCCGGCGGCGTTGAGACGATTCGCCATGAACGAAGCGTTCGTGTTGACGACCTGCCCGATGAGGAGCTCGTCGCCGATGCTGATGATCTCACCGGTCATCGCCCTACACCAGCACGGAAGCCAGCCGTACGATGCCGTTCGTGAGCAGAGCGCATATGAGATCGTCCACCATGATTCCCCATCCCCACGGGAGCTTTTCAGAACTGCGAACGGGGAACGGTTTGAGTATGTCGAGGAGTCGGAAGATGAGAAAGGCTGCCACTCCCACAGCAATACTCTTCGGCAGCAACAGAAGCGAGATCCACATCCCGACGAATTCATCGATGACGACGATCGACGGGTCTTTGCCGTACACCGGTTCCATCCGTCCCGAGACGTAAACGCCCAGGAAAAAGAGCGCGGCGGAGAGGATGCCGAGGGTGAGCGGGTTCTCGATCCCCGGGATCGTGTAAAGGACAAGTGCGAGAAGGCTCCCGGCGGTGCCCGGTGCGATCGGCGAGTAGCCGGAGAAGGCAGCCGTGGCGATGAACCGGATAGGAAGAGAGAGGGATGAGCCCATTGACCGCTCAGGCTGCGCCGTCATCACTGTTCCGCATTGTCCCCGACCGGGAGGAAGAGATGCCTGAGGTTGTCGATCAAGTACGCAATGCCGGTCCAGAGAGTGGCCGCCGTGACAAGCAGCATGGCTATGTAAATGAGCGTCGGGCTTAGAAGCACATTGATCACTCCGCCGATCCTCGAGGTGATGACGGGAAACTGACGCAAGCCGAAGAGGACGAGCAGGTAGTAGATCAGCGTAAACTGCGCGAAGGTCTTCGCTTTTGCGCCGCGGGTCGTCGTGATCGGCTTGTTCTGAAACTCCATGTAGGAACGAAGGAGGGTGATCGAGATGTCGCGGACGACGATGATCCACACCATCCATACCGGCACCAGGCCGACGGACATGAACGCGATGAAGGCAGCCGACGAGAGGATTTTGTCGGCGAGCGGATCGAGGAATCTACCCCAGCGCGACTGGTACCCCCAGGTCCGTGCAACCCATCCGTCGTACCAGTCGGTGATTGCTGCTGCGAAGAACACGATGACGGCGCAGGCTCGTGACGTGGGGCTCTCCGAAAGGAAGAGGACGACGAAAACCGGGGTGAGGATGATCCGGAGAACTGTGAGCTGATTTGATGGTGTCATGGGAGTACTTCATCACGTATATTGAATTTAGAGAAAATACGCCGAAATCCAAATGCTCCAAGCTTCTTCTCTTGAAAGAAACCGCAGGCTTGGCTATATTGACGGGACACAGGAAGGTTGGAAAGAGTGAAGCGAGAGACTCCCACGGTTCGGCTTCTCCCGGCCGGCGAGGAAATTGAGGTCGGCACGATCTACTGTCTCGGCCGCAACTATGCGGCACACGCACGCGAGATGAATGCAGAAGTCCCCGGTAACACTGCCGTTGGAAAGGGGGAACCGATCATCTTCCTGAAGCCGCCCACGGCGATTCTTCGAGAAGGGAAGCCGATCCGCTACCCTTCACTGACGAAGTCCCTTCACCACGAACTTGAGCTCGTTGCTCTCCTCGGCGGTGGGCCGCCGGGTGCACCCGCCGATGTGCGCGTCCTCGGATACGGCATCGGCCTCGACATGACGCTGCGCGACGTGCAGGAGCGGATGAAGGCAAAGGGCCTCCCGTGGGCGGTCGCAAAAGGTTTCGACGGCTCGGCCCCCGTTTCGGATTTCGTGCCTGCGGAATCCATTCCCGATCCCGTACACCTCGAGATGAGACTCTCGGTGAACGGCCGGCTCCGCCAGCACGGGTCGACCGGCGACATGATTTTCACTGTCGATGAAATCATCTCCTACCTCTCCGGTATCTTCACGCTTCGGCCCGGGGATCTGATCTTCACAGGTACTCCATCCGGCGTGGGGCCGGTGGTGCCGGGAGACGAGATTGTCGGCGAGATCAGCGGCATCGGCCGGGTATCGTTCCGCGTCGAATGATCTCCTCCCCATCGGGGTGATGCAGAAATGGTTCACGCACGAATGCCGCCCGGCCGCCGAAGGCGGGGGCGGCTCACAACTTCCCGGATTGAGAGAGGCTGACAGCTTCATGCCACCAGAGGGTGACACAGAGAACCGCCCCGACTTCGAGCTCCCGAAATCATATGCTCCTTCCGAAGTGGAGGAGAGATGGTACCGCCGATGGGAATCTCACGGCTATTTCCACGCCGAGGTTCGCCCCGAGCGGAGGCCCTACACGATCGTCATCCCACCGCCGAACATCACGGGGATCCTTACGATGGGGCATGTCCTCAACAACACGATTCAGGACATCCTCATTCGATGGAAACGGATGCAGGGATACGAGGCGCTCTGGCTTCCCGGCACCGACCATGCGGGGATTGCGACGCAGCACGTCGTCGAGAAGTCGCTCGCGCAAGAGGGGATCAAACGACGCGAGATCGGCCGCGAGGAGTTTCTGAGAAGGGTCTGGAAGTGGCGTGAGGAGTACGGCGGCACGATCATCCGCCAGCTCAAACGGCTTGGGACCTCGTGCGATTGGGCGCGGGAGCGCTTCACCATGGACGAGGGACTCTCGAACGCCGTGAGGGAGGTCTTCGTTCGGCTCTACGAGAAAGACCTTGTGTACCGCGGCAAGTACATTGTGAACTGGTGCCCGAATGACCACACTGCGCTCAGCGACGATGAAGTGAACATGGTCGCGACGCACGGGAAGCTGTGGTACGTGCGCTACGCGACCGAGGGGAACACGGAGTCGCTGGTCGTCGCCACGACCCGTCCGGAGACTCTCCTCGGCGATACCGCGATAGCCGTCAATCCCGCCGACGACCGCTTCAGGCACATGGTCGGGCAAACGGCGGTGGTTCCGCTCTGCGGCCGGCGTGTGCCCATCGTCGCCGATTCGTATGTCGACCCCGCATTCGGCACCGGGTGCGTGAAGGTCACGCCTGCCCACGACCCGAACGACTTTGAGATTGCACGCCGCCACAACCTCGAATCGATCGTCGTCATCGATGACTCCGCCCGCATGAACGGGAACGTCCCCGAACAGTACAGGGACCTCGACCGGTTCGAAGCGCGGAAGCGGGTCGTCGCGGATCTCGAGAGGCTCGGCCTCCTCATGAAGACGGAGGAGTATGACCATTCGGTGGGGCACTGCTACCGTTGCGGCACCGTTATCGAGCCGTTCCTCAGCGACCAGTGGTTCGTGAAGATGAAACCGCTCGCGGAACGTGCGCTCGAGGTTGTCCTCAACGGAAGGATCACGTTTTACCCGGACCGCTGGGTGAAAACGTACGAACACTGGATGACGAACATCCGCGACTGGTGCATCTCGCGCCAGCTCTGGTGGGGGCACCGGATTCCGGTCTACTACTGTACGAACGACGGATGTACCGGTATGGTGGTGAGCCGCGATGTTCCGAAGACGCCATGCCCCGTGTGCGGCGGCGGGACGTGGCGGCAGGACGATGATGTCCTCGACACGTGGTTCAGCTCGTGGCTCTGGCCCTTCTCAACACTCGGCTGGCCCGATGAGACGCCGGGCCTCAAGTATTTCTACCCGACGGACACACTCGTCACTGCTCCCGACATCATCTTCTTCTGGGTCGCCCGGATGATCATGGCCGGGATGGAGTTCATGGAGGATATCCCGTTCCGCGATGTCTACTTCACAGGCCTCATCCGCGACATGCAGGGGAGGAAGATGAGCAAATCGCTCGGCAACTCCCCCGATCCCATCGACGTCATGGACGAGTACGGAGCCGACGCGCTCAGGTTCACGGTCATTTACCTCGCGCCGCTCGGGCAGGATGTCCTCTACTCGAACGAGAAGGTGGAACTCGGACGGAACTTCGCAAACAAGATGTGGAATGCCGGACGGTTCCTCCTCCTCAATGCGAAGACCATCCATGTCGACGAAGCTCGCGCCGATCGCCACCTGGATATTGCAGACCGCTGGATCCTCAGCCGCTATCACCGGACCGTGCTTAACCTTGAGACAGCACTCGAACGGTTCGACCTGAACAATGCTGTCCACATCCTCTACGATTTTGTGTGGCACGACTTCTGCGACTGGTACGTCGAGCTCATGAAGGAACGCCTCTACGGTTCGGAGGACGAGGGGGTCCGCGTGGCGGTCCTCTCCCGCGCCGTGGGGATCTTCGAAAGGATTCTCCGTCTCCTCCATCCGTTCATGCCGTTTGTGACGGAGGAGCTCTGGCAGCACGTCAAGGGGGGCGGGGCGGGGGAGACGATCATGCGCGCACCCTACCCGGCGGGCGACCCGTTGTTCATCGACGACACGGTCGAGTCCGAGATGGAGCTCGCGCAAGAGGTTGTCTCGACGATCCGGACGATGCGCGCGGAGCTCGGCATTACGCCCTCGGCCATGTGCACGGTGGTCCTGAAGACTTCCACAGGCGATGAGTCGGCGCTCCTGAGCGCCGGATCCGACTCCATCCGCAGGCTCGCACGCGTCGAGTTGCTCACGATCGGTGTGGATACGATTCGTCCCCGTCCCTCCGTGAGCGGGCTCGCAAAGGGCGTGGAAGTGTTCCTCGCGCTTGCGGGCATCGTCGATGTTGAGGCGGAGCGGAGGCGCGTGGAGAAAGAGATTGCACGCATCACTTCGCAGCTTGAGGCGGCCTCCGCAAAACTTCAGAATCAGAGTTTTGTCGGCCGGGCTCCGGCTGCCGTGATCGAGCGCGAACGGGAGAAAGAGACGAGGTTCTCTGATATGCTTTCCAAACTCCGGCGCCACCTCGAAGAATTCGGGAGGTGAAATTCATGCGGATTCACTCACCGGCAGTCTGGGTTGTGATCCTGTTGATTCTCGTTCCCGTGCTTGCTCTGGCGGGCCGCTGGGAGTGGAAGCGGCCTCTCCCGCAGGGGAACACGCTCAATGGCATTGTCTTTGTCGATGATACGACGGCGTGGGTCCTCGGCGACCACGGGACACTGCGGCGTCTTGAAGCGCTCCCCGGGGGCGGCCTCCGTGCTCTCGACCCGGTCGATCTCGGAACGAGCAATCCGCTCTACGGTATCGACTGCTGCCGGCTCAACATCGACTACGGATGGATCGTGGGCGCCGCGGGGACGATCTACCGCACGACGGATCGGGGAGCTCATTGGGATGCGCCCGCCTCCAATCCCGTGAGGGACGATCCGCGATACGAGCTTGAGAGTGTGGCGGCCACGGGGCCCCTCACTGCATGGGTTGTCGGGAAGGACGGCTTCGTCATGAAGACGACCGACGGCGGGCACTCCTGGCGGACGGTGAGTCTCGGCACAAACGTGTGGTTGTGGAAGGTGTACTTCTTCGATTCCCTGCACGGATGGATCGCAGGCAACGCTGGCGAGATCTACAGGACGGGCGACGGGGGTTCGACCTGGATGAAAACCAGGCAGGCCACGTCTTCGGACGTCCGCGACGTCCAGTTCGCAACTCCGTTGACGGGGTTCGCCGCGGGAGGCGATGGGACCATTCTCCGCACAACAGACGAGGGAGACACTTGGACCGCACTCAACACCGGCCAGAACTCAAAGATGTTGAAGGCGCTCCTCGTCTATGATGAGGCGACCGTTGTCACGGTTGGCGAGGAGGGGACCGTCCTTCGATCCACCAATGCCGGGGCGACGTGGAGTGTGGTCCCCTCTCCTATCACACGCGATCTCAACGCGATCGCCCCGCGTGACCCGCTCCGCTCCTGGGTCGTCGGGCAGTATGGTGCGATGATGATGACGTCGGACCGCGGCCTCACATGGAGCCCCCAGTCAAGCAAGGAGCTCCCCGACCTTTATGCACTGAGGTTCAGGACCGTCGCAGATGGGTGGGCGGCGGGGAGCGGCGGAAGAGTTGTCCACACGACCAATTTCGGTACGACATGGAGAGACATGACTGTTTCTCCGTACAACCTGAACGCCCTTGAGATCATTGACTCGCTCAACGTCGTCGTTGCCGGTGATTATGGCAGGGTGTTTCGAACGAGCGATGCGGGAGTCACCTGGTCACAGGTTGCGCTGGGCACGACAACCGCAAGCATCTGGGGCCTGGTCCGCAGCGGCGTCCGAAGTCTCTGGGGCGTGGGTGGATCCGGGACGGTTATCCGCTCAGCCGACGGCGGCGCCACGTGGGTCAGGCAGAGCACGACGAGCGGAGACATCCTTTTCGGCGTCTCGTTTGTCGCCGATTCGCTGAACGGCTGGGCCGTGGGCTTTGGGGGAACCATCCTGCACACAACGAATGGCGGAACCTCCTGGCAAAAGCAGTCAAGTCCGACAAGGAACACTCTCTTCGGTGTGAAATTCACGGACCTCAACCTTGGTTGGGCCGTCGGGGAAAACGGGCTCTGCCTCCGGACACAGAACGGCGGCGCGACCTGGGAAGCTGCTTCGACGCCGAACAACTCGAGTTCACTTTTTGGTATCGCGATGGTCCCTTCGTCCCGTCCCGGGTCTGTGCGCGGATATGCCGTGGGTCAGTACGGGACGCTCTGGCAGACGGGCGACACCGACGGTAGAGTGTGGGTCATGGATGGCCTTGGAACCTCGAATACGTTCCGGGCGATGTGGCTCGTCGACGAGGATGCGTGGGTCTGCGGCGACGGAGGCACGATTCTTCGCGGCTCGGGGATCGTGGCAGTCCGTGAGGACGTCCCAAGGGTCCCTCCACGGTACGCTGCGCTTGCGCAGAACTACCCGAACCCGTTCAACCCGACGACGACAATCAGCTTCGCCACTTCGCGGCCGGGCTACGTGAGTCTCAGGGTCTACGATGTTCTCGGAAGGGAAGCGGCGACCCTCTGCGATGCGTACTTCACGGCTGGGGACCACGTTGTGCGGTTCGACGGACATGATCTCCCTGCAGGTATCTACCTCTATGTCCTCCGGGGGGATGACTTCGTCATGACACGGAAGATGAATCTTGTCCGGTGATCGTGACCGGAGGGTTTTCAGACGAGGATGGAAGAATGACAATCGAGTCGATGAACGAGTTCGCAGATACCCTTCTCAGGGAGCGTGATGAGGCGCGGCGTGCAGGGCAGGAGTGGTGGCATGCCGTGGTCCCTCTCCCTGCGTCGACCGGAGAGATCGCGGCCCTCATCGACCATACGAGCCTGAAGGCCGACACAGTTCCTGATCAGATCCGGGCGCTGTGCCGTGAAGCGAAGGAGCACCGCTTCGCGAGCGTGTGCGTGAACTCGCGGTTTGTGCCTCTCTGTGTTCATGAGCTCGAAGGGAGCGGCGTTCCCGTCGCGGCGGTCGTTGGTTTCCCGCTCGGCGCATCGAGCACAACGGTGAAGGTGTGCGAGGCGGAGGATGCGTTGAGGAACGGCGCGAGAGAGCTTGACCTGGTGATTCCGGTCGGCCTGCTGAAAGCGGGACTCATCGATGAAGTGTTCATCGACATTGCGGGTGTCGTGGAAGTAGCCCGCCGGCACCGTGCAATCGTCAAGGTCATCATCGAGGCATGCTACCTTACCGACCGTGAGAAAATCGCCGCGTGTCTTCTTTCAAAGGGGGCAGGAGCGGATTTCGTGAAGACATCGACTGGTTTCGGTCCCCGGGGTGCGACGCCGGACGACGTCGCGCTCATGAGAAAGGCGGTCGGCCCGTCGATGGGTGTGAAAGCGGCGGGCGGAATCAGGACGAAGGGGGATCTGCTCACAATGGTCCGCCACGGGGCGAACCGGATCGGTGCAAGCGCGAGCGTTCAGATCATCGGAGGCTCAACATCCAAATGAAGGAGGAAACAATGAAATCGATGCTCAGTGTACTCTCGGGACTGGTGATCGGCACCTCGTTGATTCTTGGGTTTGCGTCGTGCTACTCTTGGCGGAAAGCAGCCGGCTCAACGGGTGAGGAGACGCGGGGGGCGCTTCCCCCCAAGCCTCTCGTCTCAAAGCAGGATACGGTCGAGGTCGAAGTCCTGCCGCCTGCCCGCTCGGACACTTCCCACATGGTGACGATGAAGCCCGCAGAGAGCGTCATCGAGACCTGGAAGTTCACCGTCCAGATCGGGGCGTTTGAGTCGCGCGAGAACGCCGAACGGCTCCAGAAGCTCGCCGAAGAGCAGCTCCAGAAGCCGGTCCAGCTCGCAGTGGAGGGGAGCCTTTACAAGCTGACGGTCGGCGAGTTCACGACGAAGGAGGAGGCTTATAGCTACCGGGCGCTTCTCCAGAAGCAGTATGGATCACAGTACAGCGATGCATGGGTCGTTCCGTCGAAGAAGTGAGTCAACAGTGCGGACCCGGGCGCGGTGGCAAAGCCCACCGCAGCCGTGGACATGCAGAAACAGGATGACAGGATGAAAGCGGTGAAGGGCCGCACGCTTGTGCAACTCTCCTTCGCATGGGGCCTTCTCCTCGGGCTTGCCCTTGTTCTCGGCTGCGCATCGGAGAAGGAGTCAGGGAGAGTCTCCCGGCCTGCGCGCTCAAGCAACATCACAATCGATGAGGCGGAGTCCGGGTTCGATCCATCGCACTACAACCCATCGGTCGCGCGGATTGATACACTCCTCGAGCGAAGCTGGGCAAAGGGGCAGAGCCAGGAGCGACCCGTGGCCCTCGCCACCGAGACCGCTGGGGGATTCCGCGTCCAGGTCCTCATGACCAAGGACATCGATGAGGCGAGGAGGACTCGAACGGCACTTCAATCCGCTGCTCCGTCTGACTCGGCCTACGTGATCTATGAACCACCGTACTACAAGGTTCGCGCAGGTAACTTCCGAACGCGCTCGGAGGCGGCAGAGCTCATGGAGATCCTGCAGCAGCGTGGTTTCCCGGATGCGTGGGTGGTGCCTGACGAGGTCGTCGTTCCGCAGTACTGAGACGGGGACTGGCCCCCTTCATCCGTCACTGGAACCTGAACATGATTCCTTCGACGGGCCAGCGGGCGCGGACCCGTATTGTGTCGGGGAACACTGCAAAGGGGGCGGCCGGGCGGAACGGCAACACGCTCCCGAAGTCATACTTTCCGGTTGTGCTCCTGTATCCTCGCAGCGTGTAGCGCCCCTCTGGGACATTCCCAAATTGGAACGTCCCGGTGTCAGGCAGGACAACCGTGAATGAGGCCGGCGGCTCCACGCGCGTTGCTGTCATCACGACGTTCCCCCCTTGTCTTCCCGCGGTCGTGTCGATGACCACACCCGAGAGCGAGCCGAGAGTTGATGTCCGGGCGGTCCAGAACGTGAGCCGCACCGGACGCACGGCTTTCAGGCCGGCGAGTGTCATGACTGCGTCCGCCGGGGCGGAGAGTCCGTAACGCGCATCAAGTGAGAGGGGATCGGGAAGACGGAGGCTCACACTCGCCGCGTCCAACCAGCGCAGGTGATAGCGTACAGCCGCCCCGGTCGAGTCTGTGAAGCGGAGCGAGTCAGCGAAGTTCTTGCTCACGACCGCATCGCTGAACGAAAGTCCGATCGGCGCGCCGGGCTGAACGTCACGCGCACTGTCTGCGATCGTGGATGAGAAGAGACGCGGTGGAAGCGTGTCGGGGACCGCACTGCCCGTGAAGGGTGCGGTCCGGATTTCCAGGGCGATCCCCAATCCGCTTACATCCCACACGCTGTCGACTGTCGCCCGGTACTGCATGCCCGAAGTCTGCGCCGCTGTCACCGCGGTGATCGACGAGAACTGCTGAGGGCTGAGAAAGAGCGCCTGGACCGGGAGGGATTTTCCGAGCGAGTCCGTGATCGTGACGTGAGCGCGATCGAAGCGCGCTGTGTCGATCCCTTTGCTCAACCGCAACTCGACATGCCGGCGGTCAATGGCCGATGCCAGGAGGAGCCGCGGCTGCACGTTGTCCTCTTTTGTCAGCATGAAGTTGAGATGCATTACACGCTGAGCGCCTGTATCGATCCTCACATCACCTCGCGGGACTCCGATTGCATCGAGGCCGCGATCATACCGCAGATTTCGATCCTCATCCCGGAGGGCGAAAACACGGAACATCCCCGGGGGAAGGTGAGTGAGCGTGTAACGTCCGTCATTCCCGGTCTGGCTCACGAAGTCGGGCGATTCGCGGCACGGGTCACAGGTCCCAAACGGACGATGCATCAGGTCATATGCGAGGATCATCACGCCTGCCCGCCTCTCGTCGTACACCCTTCCCCCGATGGATGCACGGTCGATACGTTCGCCCGTCGAGAAAGCGAACGAGTAGGCTTCCGCGAGCCGGTTTCGGTTCCGTGTGTCGATGATGTCGGTCCCGAGCGTCACGACGTACGTTGTGTTCTTCCTGAGGGAATCGCTCCATGAGACGGTGACCTCTCTTCCTCCCCAGTCAAATTCAAGAGTGCCCACCGGAGGCGATATGAAGATCGATTCCTCAAAGGACCTGCGATCGACGTACTTGTTGAACTCGACGGAGACCGACTGTGTGGATACACCGGTTGCGTTGTTCGGCGGGCTCGTTGTCACGACGATCGGAGGTGTTGTGTCGACGGGGCCGCCGCCGGGAGATAACTGTCCTGCACATCCGGCAAAGAGGAGAGTGAAAAGGAACGGCAGGAAGCGGTTCCCATGTTGTAGATAGGTGACGGGCATGACGGAGAACAAAAATAGAAAACTCCCGACCCAACTGCAACGCCTTCACACTTGTCTCTGCGTGCGAGACATCGCCGAACATCGGAAATCCGTGACATGGTCAGCCGGGGCCGCGTCCCTCCACAATCCCCTGTTCCGGCCCCAAAGGGGATCCCGGACCACGATCCGTTATCAGACCCGCCTTTGGCTCTCTGTTTCTTGACAATCTTGGCGATTTCCGGTATATTTTTACAAGAGGTGAGATGATGCCGGACGCCCTGCAAGAAATCGCTTATGACATCGACCATAAGTTGAAGATAGACAGACGGTTTGTCGTGGCGGAGGCGAGGGTCCTGAAGAAACCGGCAGGAATCGAGTTCATTGGGTCAAGCGCCTATGCAGCCCGCCGCGCGCAGGAGATCTTCTTGAGTTCCGCCAAGAGGCTCAAGAGGCGGCGCGCACGGGGAGGCAGAGCAAGCGGTTTTTCGTTTACAGTTCACCTCCTTCCCGATGCCGGCGTCGGGGAGGAGTCCGTCGGCTTTTCAAAGGCTGCTTCGGCACCGGTGATGCGGTGGCCGTTGCACGCTTCGGAGATCGTCACGCAAGTCCTCCTCGCCGAGTCGTTTGATGTGCTTCAGCGTGACGCCAATTGGATCAGGGTAAGGCTTCATTCGGACGGCTACGTCGGCTGGGTGAGTCCGGCCCAGGTTGAGCTCTGCTCACCCGGAGAGCTTGCCGCCTGGGAGCGGCTTCCGCGTGCCGAGGTTTTCGAGAACCTCCTCCATGTGAAGAAAAGGCCGTCGCCGCAATCTGAGACTGTGAGAGATGCGGTGGCGGGTGTCCGGCTCCCGGCGGGCGCGGGCTGGGACGGCTGGACAGAGGTGCTTCTTCCGGATGGTGTGAGGGGGTGGGTCCCGTCTGACGGCATCCGACTTGTGCGCCGGCGTCAATATCCGGTGTCAACCGAGGCGATCGTGAAGACGGCGAAGAGGTTCCTCGGTGTCCCCTATCTCTGGGGAGGGAGGTCCTCGATCGGCTTCGATTGTTCGGGCTTTGTACAAACGGTGTTCCGCCTGAACGGCGTCGAGCTTCCCCGGGATGCGAGCTTGCAGTGGCGTGTGGGGAAGCGGGTCGGCAGGAATCCGCGCAGCATGCAGAAAGGCGATCTTGTCTTCTTTCACGACGAAAGAGGGGCCATCTCTCACGTCGGCATCGCGATCGGGGGAAGGTGTGTCATCCACGCATCGGGGTACGTGCGCGTCGACAGTATGGACCCCGGTGATCGCAGGTACGAAGAACGGCTCCGCACGATGTTTGCCGGCGCGCGGCGACTCGAGACTTGATGACAGGGGGTGAATGTCTTCAGCGAAAGGCGATTCCACGGAAACGGTTCGGGTCCGATGAACATTAAAGTCCTGGTGCTGAACCAGAACTACGAACCGATGAGTGTCTGTAACGTCAAGAAGGCCGTCATTCTTCTCTACCTCGGAAAGGCCGAGCTGGTCGAGTCAAAGAATGGAAAGGCTCTCCATTCGGTCTCCAGCACAATGCCGTGTCCGAGCATCGTCCGTCTTTCGGTCTTCATTCATGCTCCGTTCAAGCGTGTCGTTCTCACGCGAAAGAACATCCTGCGCCGCGACGCGTACCGGTGCCAGTACTGTGGAGGAACCGGGCTTCCGCTCACTGTCGACCACGTGATCCCCAAGGCGCAGTGCGGAGAGGATGCCTGGGAGAACCTGGTGAGCGCCTGCCTCAGGTGCAACAACAAGAAGGGGGACAGGACTCCGGAAGAAGCTCGCATGCCGCTTCTGCGGCGCCCGCGAAGACCGAGCCACGTCACCTTCATCCGTCACTTCGTGGGACAGGTCGACGATGGGTGGAAGCCGTATCTCTTCATGAGCTGAGTGTGCCGCCGGGTGCGGAACAGCACGTCGTAGAGGGAGAAGATCGTTCTGACACTTCAGGAAACGCCGAAGAAAACCATCCTCAGCGGGATGCGGCCGACGGGGAAGCTCCACATCGGACACCTTGTCGGGGCGCTTGAGAGTTGGGTCGCACTTCAGGGCTCATATCAGAACTATCATCTCATCGCGGATTACCATGCACTGACAACGAATCTCGAGACGTCGCACCTCCATGAGAATACCATCGAGATGCTCATCGACTGGATCGCGGCCGGAATCGATCCGGCCAGGAGCCCGGTGTTCCGGCAATCACAGGTGAAGGAGCATACGGAGCTTCATCTCATATTCTCCATGCTTATCACGACCGCCAGGCTTGAGCGGAACCCGACGCTCAAGAACCAGGTCCGGGACCTCCACATAGAAAACGTCGTCTACGGGCACCTCGGCTACCCGGTGCTTCAGGCGGCCGACATCCTCCTCTACAAGGGGGAGCTCGTCCCGGTCGGCGAGGACCAGGTGCCGCACGTCGAGATCACACGCGAGATCGCGCGGAGGTTCAATGCAACGTATGCAACGGTGTTTCCCGAGCCCGAGCCGAAGTTGACAGCCTTCGCGCGCCTTCCCGGACTCGATGGCGGTGCGAAGATGAGCAAGTCGCTCGGCAACACAATTCTTCTTTCCGACCCTCCGGAAGAGATTCAGAGACGGATGCGGGGCGCGGTCACGGATCCGCAAAAGATCCGCAGGGGTGACCCCGGAAGGCCGGACATTTGCCTCGTCTTCACCTATCACAAGAAATTCAATCCTGCTGAGGTCGATGACATCCGGGAAGGGTGCGAGTCTGGAAGGCTCGGTTGTGTCGACTGCAAGCGCCGCTGTGCCGAGCGCATCGCGCAGTACCTCGCTCCGATGCGCGAGAAGCGGAGTTACTACGAGTCGCACCCGCGCGAAGTCGAAGAGATCCTTGCGGACGGCGAGCGCCGGGCAC
>Ga0315282_10005672_pt1 | contig 21170 bp, 18 predicted proteins | sample YL17G07_20_MG_FD_203693 | JGI IMG/M metagenome (GOLD analysis project Ga0315282, IMG submission 203693) | Sediment microbial communities from Yellowstone Lake, YNP, Wyoming, USA - YL17G07_20 | ecosystem: Environmental > Aquatic > Freshwater > Lake > Sediment | place: USA: Wyoming | collected... | reverse complement strand
TGCAAGGGCCTGCTGGAGACGGCCGTCGGCGGGGCGGCCATCTTCCCGCGACAGGTCCGCCAACTCCTGGCCGACGCCCTGGCCCTCCGCGACCGCCGCGACGACGGGCAACTCTCGCCCCACGGGGTGGCCGTCGCCGTCGGCCGATTGAACAGCCGCCTTGACCGCATGCTGTATTGGACCAAGACCCACGCGGACAATGAGCGGCTGGCCAAACATCTGAGCAAACATCGCCACCAGTTGTTCACTTTCCTGAAGCTCCCCGGCATCGACGCGACCAACTACCGCGCCGAACAGGCCATGCGCCCCGCCGCCGTCAACCGCAAGGTCTGGGGCGGCAACCGCACCGCCGCCGGCGCTGCCGCCCAATCGATCCTCATGACAGTTCTCCGCACCGGCCGCCAGCAACTCCGCGACACACTCAGCCTCATATCGGATATACTCCGAGGCTGCCGCCCCCGACTGGCTCTCGCCCCCGCCGGACCCTGACACCACTTCAACCCGCTAAACAATTACCCATAATCATGCAAGCCGTTACGGAAATGATGAAGTTGGTTCTGGCGTCATCGAGTCCCCGTCGCCGGGAGTTGCTGGCCGAGGCGGGCTACGACTTCGAGGTTGTCGATCCTCCCATCGCGGAGCCGGCGGATCTTGGCCCCGCACTTATGCCGGTGGGGCGAGCGGAGGCGTTGGCGTACTTCAAGGCCAGGAGCGTGGCGGAACTGATGTCCCAGGCGTATATCCTTGGCGCCGATACGGTTGTTGCCGCGGCCGGGGCATCGGGGGAGCTTCTCGGCAAGCCCGCCGACAGCACCGAGGCCGCGCGGATGCTCCGCCGCCTGTCCGGCACGCGCCACCGGGTAATCACGGGCGTGGCACTGCTGGGGCCGGGAGGTTACAGGCACATATCGTCCGAGGTTACCCACGTTACCATGCGCCTGATGACCGAAGAGGAGATCGAGTCGTACGTCGCCTCCGGCGAGTGGATCGGCAAGGCCGGGGCCTACGCCATTCAGGAGTCGGCCGACAGGTTCGTCGAAAAGGTCGAGGGCAGTTTTTCCAATGTGGTGGGCCTGCCGATGGAACTGGTCGGCAGGATGCTTGCCGCCGCCGGCGCCGGCCGGGGCGAATCGGACAGGGAATGATGAATGCCACAGGCAGGACATGGCGGGCCGGGATGGTGGCGGCGATGATGCTGACCGCGGGTTGCCAAAAACCTCAGTCTCAGCCACCGCCCGCCGCAACGGTCACGATCCGCGGCCAGAGTTGGCAGGTGGAGTTGGCAACCACAGCCGACCAGCGTTACCAGGGCCTGTCGGACCGCAAGGACCTCGCGGCCGGGCGGGGAATGCTCTTCATCTACCCCCAGCCGCAGGTGCTGGGTTTCTGCATGCGGCAATGCCTGATCCCACTGGACATCGCCTTCGTCGGCCCAGACATGCGGGTGGTCAAGATCTGCACGATGGAGGTCGAGCCGTACGGGTTCGACACCAAGTTGTACAACAGCGAAGTGCCCGCCCAGTACGCCCTGGAGGTTCCCAAGGGCGCCCTGGCCGCCGCGGGGGTACAGGTGGGGGACAAAGTGGAATTCTCTTCCAACATGCCTTCCGCTGCTAAAGCGGAGCCTGGCCCGTGACGATGACGAGGAGGGGCAGGGTACGTGCCGGCCCCGCGGTTAGCCGATCCTCTTACCTCACGGACCGCCAAGGTTGAAATCGAGAGCGAGATTACTCTGGCTTGGCAAGTCGCCGGCGCCCGCCTGGGTTCGCAAGGCCGTCGCCGACCGCTGGGACGTGGTCAACTCGCGCAGCGACGAGCCGCTGGCCGGACAGTTGGCGTCGGTGGCCGTGGCGGTGGCGTGTCCTAACGGCGAGGCGGACGACCCCCACGAGATCGAGAAGCTCCTTGCCGCCGTAGATCGCGCCTCGGCCGTGGCGCTGGTGCTCCTGCCGCCGGATGCAAAGGTTGCCTGGGGCGTGCTGGGGCGCAGGGTGGGCAATTTCGTGCTGGCCCGCCAGGACGCCGAGCCGGCGGAGATCCTGGCCAAGCTGGACGCCGCCGCGGCGCTTCAGCCGGCCTTTCGCAACCTCCAGGCCGAACTGGCCGACGCCCGCAACATCGGCGAGTCCGCCGGCGGGCAACTCAAGGAACTCGACGAGGAGATGCGTCTGGCCGCCCGGCTCCAGCGGGACTTCCTGCCCCGCAGGCTGCCGGAGGTCGGGTCGGCGAGGTTCAGCGTTCTCTACCGCCCCCTGGGTTGGGTAAGCGGCGACATCTACGACGTGGCCCGGCTGGACGAGACGCACGTGGGCTTCTACGTCGCCGACGCCGTCGGACACGGCATGCCGGCGGCCCTGCTGACCATGTTCATCAAGCGGGCGTTCGAGACCAAGCGGATCGTCGGCAACTCGTACGAAATCGTCCCGCCGGACGTCTCGCTCCAACAACTCAACGCCGCCATCTGCGAGCAAAACCTCTCGAGCTGCCAGTTCTGCACCGCCGCTTACTGCGTGCTGGACGTCTCCACGCTCCGACTTACGTACGCCCGCGCGGGCCATCCCGAGCCGATCCTGATCCGCGCCGACGGCTCGGCCAAGTCGCTGGCCTCGCCCGGCAGCCTGCTGGGGGTCTTCCCGGACGAGCCGTACACAAGCGCTTCGGTGGACCTGGCCCAAGGCGACCGAGTGGTGCTCTTCACCGACGGCCTGGAGGACGCCCTGGGGGACCCGACGGGACAGGGCCAGAGCCTCCCCGAGCGGCTTGCCGGCTTTCGTGGCCGGCCTAGAGAGGAAATGCTGCTGCAACTGACCGCCTGGATCGACCAGCGCCCCGGCGGCATCCGCGCCGCCGACGACATCACCGCCGTCGTCCTGGACGTGGGGTGACACGCGGGCAACGGATTCGACCACAGAGACACAGAGCCCCAGAGTTTAGAAGAAGTAAAAGAAGAAACACCAGAAGCGTCTAACCACTCATGTCCGACTGCGGTAATCCTTCTGTTTCTTCTTTTTTTACTCAAACTGACCGGTTTTGGAAGCCCCGAACGGGGCGGCAGTCTTTAGCCGGGGGCGTAAGCCCCCGGAAAGCAGGTAGTTATATAAATGAGCCCCGTAGGGGCGACAGAACAAAGTTGCCCATTTGCCAATGGTGCGTAATTCTGTCGCCCCTTTGGGGCTCTGGTTCTAAACCCAACGTTTCCGAGGGCTTACGCCCCCGGCTGAATACTGTCGGCCCTCCGGGCCTGCCCCACCGGTCAGTTTGTGTTCTTTTACTCTCTGTGCCTCTGTGTCTCTGTGGTCGATTTCTGTCCGCAAGCCTCAGCGTATCTTGAAGGTTCGCCGCATGATGGGTTCGGGGCCGGAGTAGAACTTCACCTCGTACTCGCCGGCGCCGCCGCCCTTGGCGGCGATGTCCTTTGGGCTGAAGAGATAGCCGAAGCCGCCATTCTTCTTGTCCCACGTGATGTCCTGGGCGGCGAGGTCCTGCCGCTCGTCTTTGCGGACGATGGTGATGCGGAACCGGTTGCGGTCGCAGCTTGCCGGCAGGGCGACGACGGCGAACATCTTCTCGTCTGTCTGCTTGAACGTGTCCTGGTAGGTCCACTTGTTGTCGTAGAGGTCGCTGGCGGTCCGCAGGGCCTTGGCCTCGTCGACCTTGATTTCCCGGCGGGTCGGGGCGAAGGTGGACACCAAATTGGCCGCGACCATGCCGGCGGCCTCGGAGGCGCAGGCGTGGCCATCCTTCTTCGGCGGCGAGCCTTCGGCCCACACGCGGGCCCAGGCCGGCTCGGGCGTGGCGTAGACCGTCGAGCCGTCGGACACGCGGATCAGCGTGGCCGTCACCGTTACGTTGGCCTCGTTGCGGGTGTACATCTGCGTGATGTAGTGCGATATGTATACCTTGCCGCTGCGGTCAGTCGCGTATTGGGGGATCTGCTTTGGCTGGGTGTTGGTCGTGGCGGCGTAGGTGGTCACCGTGCCGACGAGAATCGCCTGGACCTCGGTGAGCTTCTTGAGTTTCCCGGCCGCGGCCACGGGGTCGGCCCCGAGGGCGATGTTCAGGTCGCTTTCGTCCATGACCGTCTTCAAGTCGTTGCGATTGAAGACCTTGTATGCCCCATTGGCCATGAGCCCAGCCGCCACCTGGTCGGCAATTATGTCGTTGGCACCAGGCCACTGGGTCTGGTTGCGGAAGGGGGCGACGGCGATCACCTTCAGGTCCGGAGTGTAAAACGTCGGCACCTGGGTGATTACCAGCTTCTTGTCGCAGCCGCCGGGAATCGCTCCTGCCATCACGAGGCAGACGAAGGGAATCGCATTACGCATTCGATTTGACATACGCTCGCTCCTAAGATGACTACGTGTACGGAGAGTATAACCAGCCCATCGGCCAGACAGGCCCTCGGATTCACTGGGAAACAAACAAGGCGGCGGATAATAACCGGCAGGCGGCGTCGCGAGGGAAACAAGTTGCAGTCTTCTCATCATGTTTTTAGTGAGCTTGAAGTTGGTTCTTGATACGCCATATTGCATTTGGCCGCGCAATACGGTACTAATCCAGTCGGCAATTACGGGCACCGTCCTGAGGAGCGATATGGCGGGAATTGCTTCAGCCCGCGGCCCTGGAAGGACGATGCATTGAGGTACGTGTTCGTGGTGAAGCTATCGGGCCGCCGCGGGGCGGCCAAGGAGTTGAGCAATGTGCCGTTCCTGTTTGATTGTTTTATCGGTTTTATCGGCGGGGGTGCTGCTGGCGGCGACGGCCGGGTGCGAGACGAAGGACAAGGTCGAGCTGCGCTACGATCGTCCGGCCCAGTACGACATGCCGGCGAACATTCGCACGCTTGGCATTGCCGAGTTCGGCGGCAAGACTACGGCCGACCGCAAGTGGGGCGACATCGCCTCGGACCGCCTGGCCGCTCAACTCGACACGTACAACAACAAGTACCATCGCTACCAGCTTGTGGACCGCAAGCGTCTCAAGGCCGTGCTGGACGAGCAGGACCTCCAGTCCGCCTTCAGCGATTCCAGCCAGGCCGTCAAGGCCGGCAAGATCGCCAAGGTCGACGCCATGATCTACGGATCGGTCACCGTCACCACCCGCGACGAGCAGGCCACCCGCACGGCGTTCAACCCGCTCAGCAAGTCGACCAGGGAAGTGACGTACATCAAGCGTTACGTCATGACGGCCGTAAACTTCACGGTCGATACCGTCGATGCCGGCAAGACGCTGGCGAGCGTGGCGATCATGCGGGATTATGACAGCGACAAACAGAAGGAATCCGGTTCCGGCGGGCTCTCCGGGATCACCAAGATGGTCGGCATCGGCGGGGGCAGTTCCGCGGAGCCGGCCGACCAGGTGGCGTCCCGGCTGATCGACGAGTGCGTGCAGGAGTTCCTCACCAAGATCAGCCCGCACGAGGTGGTCGTGACCGAGCCGCTCGGCAAGGGCAAGACCGACGCCGTCAAGACCGGCAACAAGCTGGCGATGGCAAAGGAATACGCCGACGCCCTCGAGGCCTACAACGCCGCCATCGCCGCTAACGGCGACGATCACGAGGCCGTCTTCAATGCCGGCCTGATGTACGAGGCGCTCGGCAAGCTCGACAAGGCCTGGGAAATGTACGACCGAGCCTTTAAGATCAAGCCCCAGACCCAGTACGTTCAGGCCCGCACACGCGTGCGCCAGGAGTCGGCCAAGTAGCGGCCTGGCCAATGGGACTGCCAGACACTGGTACAGGTCTGCCCTCTGGCAGGTTTTGTAATAGAAGCGCGAGAATTCAGGCAAGGACCAAATCCCAGGCGCCAAGGTCCAAACAAAAACCAAATGCCAAACGCCAAGGTCCAAACAAGAACCGATCTTCGGCTCTCCAAGAATGAACGAATGCACTGCCTGACCGTTTGTGATTTGGAAATTGTTGTTTGGAATTTGTTTGTTATTTGGTGCTTGCGATTTGGAACTTGCTCGTGCTCTGGCGCCTGCCGGCGTTTGGAGCATTCGAGTTTGGCTGTTCGGTCACAATAGGACCATTCCGCCCGAAGCGCCAGGACGGCGCCGGGCGGGGCAACTAAGGAGAATACTGATGAGTGTGAAGATCAAGAGACTGGCATGGGTTGTTTCGGCAGGGATTCTGCTGTCACAGGCCGGGCCTGTGCTGGCCGACGCCCTGACGGAGAAGTACGCCGCGCAGAACAAGCTGCTGGCCATGAGGGCCGCCCGCGTCGACGCCATGCGCAAGCTGGCCGAGCGGATCAACGGACTGGTCATAACGTCCGACACGACCGTCAAGGACTTCGTCGCCACCAGCGACATCATCCAGTCGTCGATGATGAGTTGGCTGCGCGGCATGAAGGAAGTCGGCGAGCCGATATACACGCCCGACGGGATCTGCCAGGTCACCCTAGAGGTGACCGTGCAGGAGGTCGTCGTCGAGCTCCAGAGGCTCTGCCGGCAGTACTACAAGGGCAATAAGTACGCCGTCGCGGACTTCGAGAAGATCACCGTCAACACCACCGAGAAGACCATTCGCGAGACCGGCTCCGGCGCCCCGCGCCCGGAGTTCGACCCGCGAGGCCAGTTCGCCCCGCCGACTGCCGGCGGTCAGGATATCATGTCCAGCAACGCCTGGGCGTACTGGACGGCCCACTGCACCGGCCAGGGCCGCCTCATGGCCGAACGGGCCGCCAGGCTGGACGCATACCGCAAACTCGGCGAGCGGATTAACGGGCTGATAATCACCTCCGACACCACCGTCAAGGACTTCGTCGCCACCGACGACCGCATTCAGACCGCCATGCAGACCTTCCTTCGCGGCGCCAAGGAGGTCGGCAAACGGTACCACGAGAACGAACTGATCGTCGAGGTCGAGCTCCAGGTCACAGTCCAGGAACTGATCGCCACGCTCGAGAAGTTCCGCAAGGAGTATTACCAGGGCAACCGCGTGGCGGTGGCCGACATAGAGAAACTCAGCACCCGCATCGAGGAGAAGGACATCCGCGAGACCGGCATGGGCGTTCCGCCGGATCAGTACCTCAAGGACCTTGGGCCTGACGGCACGGCCGCCCTGGGCGTCGCCCAGCAGGCCATGAAGTGGCCGCCGGTGGCAACCGCGACGGGCCAGGCCGCCATCGACACGAACAACACCAACGCCGCCCAGGCCAAGCTCATGGCCATGCGCGGGGCCGAACTGGACGCCCGGCGGAAACTGGCCGAGAAGCTCGACGGCCTCATGATCTCCTCCAACACGTCCGTCAAGGACTTCGTGGCCCTCAACGACGTCATCCAGACGTCCATGCTCACGTTCCAGCAGGGCGCCCACCGCGTCAACGGCTCCGAAAAGATCGCCCCCGACGGCACGGTCGAGGTGACCGTCGAGATCGAACTCGAACCGCTGACCAACATGGTGCTCTACTACCAGAAGAAACTCTCGCTGACGATCAAGTAAACCTTAACAAGCAAACCTTTAATGGAGAATACGAACATGAAGACAAATCACCTGATTGCCATCGCCCTGTTGTCCGCGGCCGTCTGCGCCGGCGGATGCACCAAGACCGTGAAGCTCACCATCATGAACCATAGCGACGCGTCGCGCCAGCTCCAGCTCACCGTTCCCGACGGGACGACGACGCTGGGCGCCGTCGGGCCCAACAGCACGTTCTGGTCCACGCTGAAGGTCAACACGAGCGACCTGCCGGCCTCGTGCAACCTTGCGGCCGGCGCCGGCGCCAGCCAGTCGTTCACCGTTACCGAGGACAGCCCGTCGGCCTGGTGGTTCGACATCAATCCGGACGGCACGCTGACAGGTCCCTTCGGCAAGAACGATGAACGAACCGTGACAGAGCCCCGCGGGAAGATCGAGATCCGCTCGGAACCGAAGATGCTGTTGAAGTAGCAACGGCAAACAAAGAAGAAAAGATCTCAACGCAGAGCACGCGGAGCACGCAGAGGAAGAGAAGGGAGAAGAGACGGCCTTTCTGTTTGTTCTGGTCTAATCTTCTCTGCGTTCTCTGCGATGAATGTTTTCTCACAGGAGCATCAGATGATTAACGTTCGTCTTGCCTTCGCCGTCGGGCTCTGCCTTGTGGCCGCCATGCCCGCATGGGCTCAGACCGTAAAGCCCAAGGGCCAGAACCTGGTGGAGGTGACCGTCACCGGGGCCGGGGCCACCGAGGACGACGCCGTTCGCGACGCAATGCGAAAGGCCATCGAGAGCGGGGCGGGCACGTTCATCAGTTCCCATTCCGAGACGAAGGATTTCGCGCTCGTCCGGGACACGATCCTGGCAAGGGCGGCGGGGTTCGTCCAGAGCCGGACGATAGTCTCCAAGAACTCGCTGCCGGACGGCACGTGGGAGGTCAAGATAACCGCCACCGTCAGCGTGCAGGGAATCGAGGACACCTGGGGCGCCGTGACCACCCTGCTTCAGCAGATGGGCAGGCCAAAGATAATGGTCTTCATCCGCGAGAAGATCGCCGAGCAGGTCCAGGACGATTCGACCCTCCAGACCCGCATCGAGAACATCCTTCTCAAGAGCGGATTCCTGCTGGTCGACAAGAACCAGCTCAAGGAGATCGACCTCAAAGACCTCGCCGCCGCCGCCGCCGAGGACAGCCCCGCGAAGGTCCAGGCCGTCGCCAAACGATTCGGTGCCCAGATATTCATCACCGGCGTTGCAAACTGCACGCCCGGCCCCAGGGGCAATGTCGGCGGCGTGGAACTCTTCCCATACCAGGCCGAGTCCAACGTCCGCACGTTCCGCTCCGACACGGCCCAGATGCTCTCCAGCGTACCCGGCTCGCCGACGCGCGGCGTGGACCGCGTGTGGCGCTCAGCCGCACAGAAGGCGCTCGACGCCCAGGCCCAGACCGTCGCCCCGCGAGTGCTGACGGACATACTGGGCTTCTGGCAGGAGGCCCTGGCCGGCAGAGGCGAGGTCCAACTGCACGTCGAGGGCATTACCTTCGCCCAGTCCTTGGCCCTGAAGAAGAAGCTCAAGGAAATCAAGCAGGTCAAGGACGTCAACAACAAGTTCGCCAACCAGATCGTCGAGTGCTCGATCCAGTCCGACGTCAACGCCGAAACGCTCGCCGAGAAAATTGCCGAGGCAATCACCGACCTGGAAGTCACCGACGTCTCCCAAAACGTGATCAAGGCCAAGTTCAAGAAGTAGCTCGCGGCCGCCGGCCGCAACCAAAAGAAGAATTCAACGCAGAGACACAGAGGTCGAAAAGAAACAGATCATGTCCGCACCCGCGAGGGCAGCGGCCGGAGGCGCCAGCGATGACAACCCAACCGATCAGACCCATGTTGGCGGCCGCCTTTGCGGCTGCGGCCCTTGCGGCATTTGCGGCCCATGTCGGCGCGGCGCCGTTTGCGGCCGCGCCCCAAACGCCCGTCGACCAGTGGGTGACCGCCACCGGCAAGGCCGCCGGCGAGGACGACAAGGCCCGCGACGAGGCCATCGCCCAGGCTCTTCGCACCGCAGTCGAGGAGGCGTGCGGCGTCTTCCTGACCGCCCAGGCCAAGACCGACGACTACAAGGCCGTCTACGACAAGGTCATCGCCAACGCCGTCGGCTACGTCCGCGAGCACAAGGTGGACAAGGTGACCGTCGAGCAGGGCGTGACAGTCGCCAGCATCCGCGCCCGAGTCTCGACGAGGAAGTTCCAGGAGGACTGGGCCTCCATCGCCCACACCATCCACCAGGAGAACAATCCGCGCGTCGTCGTGGCGATCGTCGAGGCCGTGCACGAGGCCGCCGGCGGGCCAAGCTACGAGGTCAAGGAGAACGGCAAGGTCGCCTCCACCGTCGAGAACTTCTTCCTGTCCAAGGGTATCTCGTTGGTGGACGCCAACATGGCCGCCAAGGCCCAGAAGCGCGACATCCTGCTGGCCGCCGTCAAGGACGACGTGGCCGCCGTCGCCTCGCTAGGCGCGCGGTTCAGCGCCGACGTGGTGGTGCTCGGCCACGCCACCGCCAAGTTCGGCAAGGAGCTCCGGATTGCCGGCCAAACCATGTATCAATACACCGCAAGCCTCAACGTCCGGGTGGTCCAGTCCGATTCCGCCCGCGTGCTGGCCGTGGAAACCTACGGGCCGCTCACCGTCAACACCATGCAGAAGGGCGGCGGGGAGGACAAGGCCCTGGACAAACTGGCCACCGACTGCGCCCCCAAGCTGCTGGCGGCCGTGATAGAGGCATGGCGCAAGCGGGCCAACGTGTCCAAGACCGTCGAGCTGAGCATCACGGGCATGGACTTTGCCCTCTGGAAGACCTTCAAGGCCGAAGCTGAGAAGATCCGCGGCGTCCAGGCCGTCCGCCTGCGTGAGATCACCGAGGGCGTCGCCAACATCGACATCGAATACCGCTACGACAACGAGGGCCTCGCCGACAGGCTCAGCGAACTCAAGACCGTCAAGCTCAAGGTCACCGAGATCACCTCCAACCGCTTGCGCCTAAAGACAGAATAGGGACCGCGAGGCCCCCCCGAAGTGGCGAAGGAATGGCGCCCGCCTAACGATTGTCTTGCAACTCCGCCAGCGCGCGGCGGTAGTCCTCGGGCCAGTCCAGGTCGGCCAGGATGGCCGGGTCGGCTTCGGGCAGTTCCAGGACGTCCTCGGGGTGGGCGGCCAGCAGGCCGCGAAGGCCCACGCCGTCCAGGCCGGTGAGGACCTCCCGGCGGCAGCACGCGGCGAAGAGGATCGGATGGCCTCGCCGGTGCTGGTGGGCCGGCACGACAATACTGTGGCCGGCGGCGCGGCCGGCAGCAGGCGCCGGCAGCTTGGCAGCGCTCGCGGCGGCGGGATTCGATTCGCCGGAGCGGTTGGCTGAATCTCTTCCGACGGCAGCCGCCCGGAATACGGCGATCATGCGGTCGATGAGAGCGGCGGTGATTGTCGGCTGGTCGCCAAGGGCGACAAGGAAACCCTCGCAATCGCCTGGCAGCGCCCGCAGGCCGCAGCGGACGGAACTGAGCATGTCGCCGTCGGCGTCGGTGTTGACGACTATCTCCAATCGCTCCACCCCAAGGCCCGCCAGCGCCTCAGCCACGTCGCCAGCCCGGCCGGCGGGCGTATCGCCGCCGCGAACAACCGCGACGATGCGATCGGCGCCGCTGGCGGCGACCTGTCCGGCCACGTGGCCTATCAATGTCCGCCCGGCGTAGGGCAGCAGCAGTTTCTGCGCGCCCATTCGCCGGCTGAGGCCCGCGGCGAGGATGACGGCGTGGATCATGGGCGTCTTACCCCGTGGGCATTCGCGCGGCCGAGCCCTTGCGACGCACGGCGATCAGTTGGGCGACTATGCTGGCGGCGATCTCGGGGACCGTCTCGGCCCCGATGTCCAGGCCGATGGGTGCGTACAGCCGCGCAAGTTGCTCAGCCGTCGCCGCCCCGGACTCCAGCAAGTCCTGGCGGATAAGCCCCACCTTGCGCTTGGAGCCGATCATGCCGACGTAGGCCGCGCCGCCGGCCACGCACGCGGCCAGGGCGGCCCGGTCATGCTGATGGCCGCGAGTAACGATGGCGACGTACGTCTCGCCGTCCAGCGGCGTCGCCGCCAGTTGCCCGGCCACGTCGCCGCGGCGGCTCTTGGCGCCGGGCGGGTAGAGGGCCAGGTCGGCAAACTCCGGCCGGTCGTCGAGGATCAGCAGGTCGAAGCCCACGAGGGCGGCCTGCCTTGCCAGCGCCTGGCCAATGTGCCCGCCTCCGGCGATAACCAGCAGCGGCTGGGGGATGATCGGTTCGACGAGGACCCACGGCCCCGATGCCGCCGTGGCCGCGGCGGCGCCCGGCACCTGGTGCTCGGCGGCAAAGAGGCGGGTCGCGCCGCCGGCAAGGACGCTCCGCAAAACATCCGCGCCGGGCAAGGGCAGGTTGGGCGCGACGTCTTTCTCGACGGCGTCGGCGGCTATGAATTGCACCATCACGGTTGCCGGCGCCGCCTGTCCATCGGCTGGCGGGGACGCCTTCGCCGTTGCCGGCTGGATCGTGGTCAGCAGCCAGCCGCGTTTGCGGTCGCGGCGCGCCTCGGCCGCCTTGGCGAAGGCGCCGGCGTGCATTGTGGCCGTGGGGTCCAGGAGGATCTTCATGCTCCCGCCGCAGATGGGGCTCTGTGCGGCGGCCGCGTCGCCCCGCATGACGAAATCGAACACGACGGGCTTGCCGGTGCGGATGGCGGCGACGGCTCGCCGCTGCGCCTCGGCCTCGACAGGCCCGCCGCCGATCGTGCCGTCGATCGCGCCGGTTGAGTCGATCAGCGCCTTGGTGCCGGCCTTGCGAGGCGTCGAGCCCGTGTCCGCCAGGACCACCGCCAGCGCGAAAGGCATCTTGCCCATTGCCGCCAGGGCCGCGATGGCCCGCGGGATGTCCGGCTCTGGCGTTGGGGTCCTCATGCCCGCGTGCCCCCAGCGAGGCTGATGGGCATGCGGCGGATGCGTTTGCCGGTGGCGTGGAACACCGCGTTGGCGATTGCCGGCGCCACGGCCATGATCGGCGTCTCGCCGGCGCCGGCGCTGGGCAGATCGGGGCGGTCCAGCAGGTGGATGTCCAGCTTCGGCAGGTCGGCCAGCCGAGGCACGCGGTACCGCCGGAACGAGGCGTTGGACACGACGCCCTTGTCGAAGATCATCTCCTCGCGGAGGGCCGGGCCAAGGCCCATCACGATGCAGCCCTGCACCTGTGCCAGGCAGTTGTCGGGATTGATGATCTTGCCGCACTCGAAGGCCTGGCAGACCTGGCGGACGGAGAGCTTGTCGCCGTCGATTGCCACCTCGACGCACGCGGCCACGACCGAGCCCTTTTCCGTCCCGCACGCCAAGCCGACGCCGACGGCGGGGTCCTTCTTCCTGCTTCGCGAGGCCCAGTCGAACTCCTTGGCGGCCTTTTCCAGCACGGCCCGGAGCCGCTGGTCGTCCAGATTGGCCAGCCTAAACGCCAGCGGGTCCATCCCGGCCGCCGCGGCCAGTTCATCCATGAAGCTCTCTCGCGCGAAGTTGTTCGCCGTGGAGCCCAGGGCGCGGTAGCTGCCCTGCCGCATGGGCGAACTTGACGACACGGCGTCGCATCGCACCTGCCCGCCGCGGTAGGGGGTGTTCACGCCCGAGCCGCCCGGGTTGATGGAGACGAAGTGCCACGACGTGAGTTTGCCTTGAGCGTCCAGGCTCGCCTCGATGTCGATGACCGCGCCCGGGCGGAAGTACGCCCACGTGAACTCTTCGGCCCGCGTCCACCGCACGCACACGCACTTGCCGACGGCCTTTGCCAGCCTGGCGGCCTCGATGTCCGCGTCGGGCTGGTGCTTGCCGCCGAAGCCGCTGCCGAAGTCCGGCACGATCACGCGGACCTTGTCCTCGCCGAGGCCCAAGGCCCGCGCCAGGCCCGACCTGCACCCGAAGGGGTTCTGGCTGCCCACCCAGACGGTGAACTTGTCGCCTTCCCACTCGGCAACGGCCGAACGCGGCTCGAGCGGGGCGTGTTGGACGTAGGCCACGTTGTACGTCTGCCTCAGCGACTTGGCCGCCTTGGCAATCTCGCCGGCGAAGGGGCTTTTGCCCGAGCCGTCGCGGGCATTCTTGCGAAGGTAGTCGTAGACCTCCGTGCTGGACGGGTGCGCCGCCGTAGACCACTTCGCGCCCGCCTCCAGTGCCGCCAGGGCAAGAGAGGCCGCGTGGGCGGTCGGGGCCGCGACGCCGACGAAATCGCCGTCCCGCACGACGGTCGCGCCCGCGATCGCCTTTGCGGCCGAGTCGTCCAGGGCCGTCAGCTTCGCGCCGTACGACGGGGCTCGCAGGACCTTGCCGTAGAGCATTCCTGGCCGGGCGATGTCCGACGGGAACTGGTGCCTGCCGGTCACGAGGTCCCTGGCGTTGACCCGGGCGTGCGAGATGCCCATGACCTTCCACTGCTTGACGGGCGTGACCTCCACGCCGGGCGGCGGGGTCTGCTTGAAGAGCTTCGCGGCCTCGTCGGTGCCGGCGAGGTCGGCGTAGGTGACCTCGCGTCTGCCGGCGGCGTCCAGCGCCTTGCCGTCCCGCACCGTTACGGCGGCGCGGCCGATGCCCCATTTCGCGGCGGCCAGGCCGATGAGCAACTCGCGCGCCGCGGCGCAGCCCTGCCGCACGGCCGGGACAGTCGAGGGCGTGGTCCTGCTGCCGGCGGTGATGCCGTCGTCCGGGCAGAGGCTTGTGTCGGCCATGATCAGCTTGACGGCGGCGGCGGGCACTTTCAGTTCCTCAGCCGCGGCCTGGGTGATCTCCGTCCTTGCGCCCTGGCCGCCCTCGACCTTGCCGGTCATGACGGTAATGGCGCCGTCCTTTGCGATGTGCACGCGCGCGGAGACCGGCCCGGCGCCGCCTCGCCCGCCGAATCCTCCTCCGCCGCGCCGCGGCCCGCGGGCCTGTGCAATCGCCCGCCCGCCGACAACGCTGATGACCAGCCCCGCGCCGAGCGCCTGGAGAAAGCCCCGGCGAGTCATGCCCCCGGCAGGCAGGCCGGAATCGCCGCGGGCGGCGCCATACATCCGCAAATCCGCATGTGTGGTTTCATTGGCTGTCATGATCGTTACCTCCGGGCCTGGCCCGCGGCGCGGCGCACGGCCTTGACGATCCGCTCATAGCCGCCGCAGCGGCACACGTGGCCGTTGAGGGCGGAGGCGATCTGCTCGTCGGTCGGGCTGGGCGTCGCGGTAAGTAGTGCCACTGTCGCCAGCACCATCCCCGGCGTGCAGTAGCCGCACTGGAACGCCTTCTCGGCCAGGAACGCCTCCTGCACCGGGTGAAGCTCATCGCCCTTGGACAGGCCCTCGATGGTGACGATCTTCGCCCCGGCCGCCCTGGCTACCGGCGTGTCGCACGAGGTCACCGGCTTGCCGTCCATCAGCACCGTGCACGCCCCGCACGCGCCCTGGCCGCAGCCATACTTGGCGCCGGTGAGCTTGAGGTCCTCCCGCAGCACGTCCAGCAGCGGCCGCCGCGGGTCCGATGTGACGGTCGCCGGCTGGCCGTTGACCGTAAACGTGATGGTCGTATCCATGTCGCCGCCTCCAGCAAGATTCCGACGCCGCCGGCGCCTTTGCCGGCGATCGCTACCGAGTCAAGTCTAGCCGCCACCTGCCGGCGAATCCAGACCTTCCGCGGATTGGCGGGCCGCGTTGGACGGCCCCAGGCCCCCATGCCTCCCGTGGGCCCGTGACCCGCAGGGATTGATGTGCCACGAGATAATGTGCCGATGGATATAATCGTTCATCATCGGCGCCCATGCGCCCGTATGCCCGTGCGCCATCGTGCCCGTGCCTCCGCGGCGTGCGGGCATGAGGGTGGTGAGACGTTTCGGAGATCTGCCAATGGCGGAGCTGGAGTTTGATCGGCCGGAAAACGAGATCGAGGCCGTCCTGGAGATTGACGGCAAGCAGTACCGCTGCGCGGTCGTCCAACTCAATTTCAACGGCGCGCTGCTCCGGACGGATGCCCCGGTCGGCCGGGGCGACACGGTGGAACTGGACTTCGACATGATCGCCGGGGAGCAGGACCTGTGGGTGCACCTCGGCGGGCAGGTGATGGCGAGGCAGGATCGGCTCGTGGGGGTCGAGTTCTGGGACATGGACCTCGACAGCCTCGGCGCCCTGCGGCAGATCATCTCCGCTCGCGGCCCCGACGACGACGTGGTCAGCGACGAGCGCCGGACCTTCACCGGGCGGCGCATTCGCCACAGCCGCGACGGCCGGCTCGAGTACTGATCGGCCGCACCACCGCGTGTTACTTCTTGCCCTTGAGCAGGCCATCGAAAAGCCCGCCCGCTTCCTTGCCGATCATCTTCTCAGCCGCCTTCTTCAGCAGCGGCTGAATGTCCACCTTCGCCATGTCCAGGTTGGGCTTGTCGCGGGTGCCGAGGATCGGCACGTCGATCCTCACGCCGTCAAGCAGTTTGGCGTACTGCTCGGCCGAGCCGCCGACGCCGAGCTTCTTGAGCAGCTCCGCGCGGACGGGGACCGAGACGACCATGTCGATGCTGTCGTCGAACCGCACCACGCCGCGAAAACGAAGGTCGAACGAGCCGCCGAAGGTCATCGTGAAGTTGTCGTACCGCAGCGCCCCGTCGCGAATGACGAAGTCCACGCCGGAAACCCGCACGAGCTGCTTTCCGCCCAGCCCGCCGAGCTTCAGCAGTTCCGCCATCATCCCGTCCGGCTCGAACTGGAGCCCGCTGAGGTCCACGTGCCCGCTGCCGGTGCCGCTGTCGGGGCCGCGCTTCTTGATCGCCTCGCCGAGCGGCACGTCGATGTCCCGCGTGACCAGCGTGATCCGGCCCTCCAGCGAGAGCAGCTTGCCGAAGATCGGGTTCAGCCGGCTGAGGACTTTCTGGCCGACCTCGCGGTTGATCTGGATGTTGTCGAGCACGACGAGCTTGCCGGGCATGGTCAACCGCGGCGCCGGCTTGGACATGTCCACCGTCGCGGCCAGGTTCGCCTTGCCGCCGGAGGCCTGTATCTGCGTGCCGGGCACCACGATCCGCCCGTCCTCGAACGTTATAGGCACGTTGGCGTCGCCCAGGTCGAAGCCCAGTATCCGGGCCGTACGCCAGCCGAAGCCCGCACTTGCCTGCATTTCGCGGTAGACCGGCATCAGGGTGGGCCTCTGGGCCGGGCCGGTGAGACGGAAATCACTGTCCAGCGGGCCGGTAATCGCGATGTCCGCCGTCGAGGGGGCAAGCTCGTGCGCCACGCCCATGATCTTGTCCCATTGGCCCTTGTAGTGCCCGCGGATGTCCAGCGCCCTGTCCGTGCTGAACTTGCTGATCGTGCCGGAGGCGGTCACGTCGAGCACGTCGCTGTTCACCGAGGCCGCCAGGATGCGGATTTCCCGCTTGTCCGGGTCCATGCGGGCGTCCTGCCTGAACGTCAGCGGCTCGACCTTGACGGCGTTCTTGCCGCTGCCGGTCTGGAAGCCGGTTATCCCGCCGCTGCCGGTCAGGCTTATCTCCGAGCCGGTCTTCTCGGCCTTGCCCAAGTACGAAAGCTGCCCGGTCAACTCCATGGGCTTGGAGTTGGGGTCGCCAAAAGCGTGGGCCACGGTGGCGACGCGCGCCAGGTCCGCCGAGGCCGTCAGGTTGCCGGCAAGGGAGACCTTCTGGCCGGTCTGGACGTCCAGGCCGGTGATCGTCAGGGTCGCCACGTCGCTGGTAAGGCTTATCTTCTCCGCGGCCAGGAGAACCTTTGGCCCCATTGCCTTCAGCCCGGCCAGGACAAGCTGGACATCCTTCTCGCTGATGGGCTTGTTGTCGATGCGGCACTGGCGCAGGGTGAGGCTGCCGTCGGCGGCGATTGCGTCGGCGGAGCTCTTGCGCGAGGCCCGCACCTGGCCCGTGATCGTCCCTGCCAGTGATGCCGGGCGCTTGAATCCCATCGCAAATGCCTTGGCCCACAGTCCGGCCAGGTCCGCCCGCTGCACGATGGCGTTGGCGTCGAGGCCGCCGGTCGTAACGTCCATCGATGCCTTGCCGGAAATGGCGAGGCAGTCCTCGACGCCCATTATGAACGTCTCGGCCGCGAACCTCACGTCCTTGCCCGCTTTGTGGGTGAGGTATCCGTTGCTGGACAAGGCGGCCCTCTGCACGGTCAGCGGCGGCTGGTTGCCGTCGGCCACGGACACGCCGCCGGCCTTGGCGTCGAGGCGGTAGTTGAGGCGATTCTCGCCCGCCGTGGCGACGTCCATCGCGCCGCTGAGTTTGCCGGCCAGGGCGAGTTGCTTGAGGTCTATGATCTTGCCGATTTCCTCGCGTGCGGCGGCCAGGTCGGCGTCGTAGCGGGCGTGGAAGTCCTTTGGCGTGCCGTTTCCGTCGAGGGAGGCAAAGGCGCTCTTGAGTTCAAGCCGGCGGACCTCCAGGCCGGACTTGCTGACGATGGTGGAATCGAAGTCCGCGCTGATGGGCTCAAGCGCGATGGCTCGCTTCTGGCCGTCACGCCGCGTCTGCATGGCGGTGACGTTGTCCAGGCGGGCGGCGAACTTGACGGCCGGGGCGGCCCCGCCGCGAACCGTAAGGCTCGCCAGCTTCGCCGTGCCGCCGGTTACGGTCACGTCCTGCCTCAACTGAAGCAGCGACGGCACGGCGTTAGCCATCGCGGCCAGATTGACCAGGCCGTTGGCGTCGAACGCCATCTCGGGCAGTGGGGGAATCTCGCCGGCCAGCGCGGCCGAGAGAAGCTTCGAGGCCGTCAGGTCCGGCATCGGCCCCGGCCGGCAGATGTACGTTCCGGCCAGCCGGCCCAGGTCGCCGTCGAGCCGCATCGTGCCGGCAACGTCCTTGTCCTTCAGGGCCGCCGTCGCGGTCACGTCGAAGCTCACCGGCTTGACCTGGGCCGCATAGCCCCCGGCGGCCTTGAGGCCCGCAAGCGACAGGCGGCACCGCCCGTCGGGCTTGCCCTGGTCGAACTTGACGTTCGCGCTGATGCCCAGCGTCCCGGCCAGGCCTTTGCCGGGCAGGGCGAAGTCGCCCAGCGGGGCCAGGTCGATCGGCTTGTCCGACCCGATTTCAATGGTCCCGCTGAGCCCGTCCGGCTGGAACTTGCCGTCCTTCACGAGGCCGGCCAGGTCGTACTTCGACTTCAGCACGCTGCCGTTTGGAAACCGCACGCTCGAGCCGCCTGTCAGGTGGTCCAGCGTCTGGATGTTCACGTCGCTGTCGGCGTCGGTCAGCGCCAGGCGCCGGCCGTTGGGGTCGACGGCGGTTATCGTCGCCCGATGCACGAAGATCGTCCCTCGCGGCCGGGGCAACGCGCCGGCGGGCTCGGCGGGCTTGGGCGCACCTCTGGGCGCGAAGGCGTCGTTCAGCGAGTACTGCCCGTTGCTCATGCGGTAAAGCACGACGTTGGGCTCGTCCACGTCGATTTGTCCGAAGTCCATCGGCCCGGTAGCCAAAGCGAGCAGGCCCTTGCTGGCGCGGATTGCTGGCACCGACAGCACGGCCCGGCCGTCGGCGTCGCGCACAGTGAGCCCCCGGACCCAGGGCGCGGAGAACCAGTTCAGCGAAAGCTCATTGACCTGGATCTGCCCGCGGAGGCGGCCGTTGACCGACGACAGAATCCACCCCAGCACCGGCCTGGACGCGACGATGTAAGGCGCGACGATCACAAGCAGGCCGATGACGGCCAGCACGATAATCAGCCAGCGGCGCCGGTGGTGCTTCTTCTTCTTTTCGCCGCCATTGGATTGCGGGGCCCCTGCGCGGGCGGAGTCGTCCTTCTCGTTTCCCATGGTCCTGACCTTTCGACGGAATTATAGGCAAGCAAGCCAGGAAATCCCCTGCGAAAGGAAGGCAGTAGGCAATAGGCAGTAAGGTAGCAGGTAGGTAGTGCCGTAAGGCAGTAGGCGTTAGGTGGAGAAACGGCGCAAGCCCAGGGATAGCAATCCCTGGGACTCGACGCAGCGTCTCCTGATTCTCTCGGGTGGGCCGAAGGCCCATGCGAGCCGGCACTCAAGGCCGCGCAAACCGCCCAAATGCCCGATGGGCGGGCATGCGGTCTTGCCGTCCCGCCCTGCGGGCCGGCGTGCGGCCGGGGACGATCAATCCGGGCCGGCTGTGCCGCGACGGCGCGCGCCATAGCGGCGAACCAGCAGCCATAGCACCCCCATGAAGATCAGGCCCGCCGCGCCTGGCTCGGTGAGGATGCCGACCCCGAGCCACCACGCGCCGTGCTGACACGCCGGGGCGACGGGAGGAATGTCGGCCTGGGCCCGATACGACAGGCCCCCGATTGGCAACAGCACCAAGGCCATCGCCAACAAGCAGTTCAATCGCATTAACATGTTGCCCTCTCCCACAATTGATTCCCCGCCACGCGTCCGGCACGACCGTCATGCCACCCACGCGTGACCGAATCCTCTCCACAAAGGGCTTTCCCGCGGGAACGGGGCTCACGGCCCCACGAGAGAAACTTACGATTCATCTGCCGCGGAGGCACGCGGGTCTGGGGCTCGAAATGAAGAAATAGCGGCATTTGCCGCGGTCACACGGGAGCCTTCTGCTCACGCGGCAAGGCGAAAAAGCACTTCAGTCATCGGCCCTGGCGGTGAAGGTTGTACTTGTACCAGGCGGCGCAGGTGCCCTCGGTGGAGACCATGCACGGGCCGACGGGCGTCGCGGGGGAGCATTTCACGCCGAACAGCGCGCAGGATGTCGGCTCGGCCCTGCCCTGGACGACCTCGCCGCAGCGGCAGCCGGGCGGCTCGTAGTTGGGCCCGAACTCGACGCCGAACTTCGCCCGCGCGTCCATCCTCGCGTAGCGCCCGCGCAGCGCCAGGCCGCTTGCCGGGATGCTGCCCATCGCCCGCCACCGCGTCGCGACGGGCTCGAAGACCCGTTCGATCATCCGCTGGGCGGGCTGGTTGCCGGCCTCGCCGACCGCCACGCTGTAGGCGTTCTCCACCTTCGCCTGCCCGGCGGCGACCTGGCGAACCAGCCGCAGGATGCCATCCAGCATGTTCGCCGGCTCGAAGCCGACCACAACACACGGCTTGCGGTATTTCTCCGCGATTGGCCGATACGCAGCCGAGCCGAGGATCACGCTCACGTGGCCGGGGCACAGGAAGCCGTCAATCGCCGAATCGTCCGACGAGAGCAGCGCCTCCAGCGCCGGCATGAGCACCTTGTGCCCTGGCAGGATGAAGAAGTTTTCCAGGCCGGCAGCCTCGGCCTCGATCGCCGCCGCGGCCGTCGCGGGGGTCGTCGTCTCGAACCCCACCGCCAGGAAGACCACGTTGCGCCGCGGATTCTCGCGGGCCAGCTTGACGGCGTCGCGGGCGGAGTACACCACCTCCACGGCCGCGCCGCGCCCGCGTGCGGCCTCCAGGCTGTCGGTCCGCCCCGGCACGCGGACCATGTCGCCGTAGGTGGCGATTATCACGTCATTCCGCGCCGCCAACTCGCACGCGGCGTCGAGATAGCCGCAGCTCGTGACGCACACGGGGCAGCCCGGACCGCTTATCAGCCGGACGTTGGAAGGCATGAGGGACTTTATCCCGCTGCGGAACAGGCAGACCGTGTGCGTGCCGCAGATCTCCATCAGGGCCATTCCGCGCGCGCCCGCGGCGGCCTCGACCACCGCTGAGACGAGATGCCGGAGGTTTTCGTTACTGGCCGCCACGATTACTCCCCGCCGCCGGTCTGGAGCTGCTCGG
>Ga0315282_10005671_pt1 | contig 21170 bp, 21 predicted proteins | sample YL17G07_20_MG_FD_203693 | JGI IMG/M metagenome (GOLD analysis project Ga0315282, IMG submission 203693) | Sediment microbial communities from Yellowstone Lake, YNP, Wyoming, USA - YL17G07_20 | ecosystem: Environmental > Aquatic > Freshwater > Lake > Sediment | place: USA: Wyoming | collected... | reverse complement strand
TGACCAACCCGGACCTTCTGCTCTTGGATGAACCCGGTGAGGGACTGGCTCCTCTGGTCATTCAAGCCATGAAAGAACAACTTGGAGAGATTAAGAAGTTGGGGATCACCATGCTCATCTGTGAACATAATGTAGGTTTAGCAACCGCCTTAAGTGACCGAGCCTATGTGATGGACAAAGGAGCAATTCACTTCCAAGGTACAATTGAAGAATTGAGAAAGAATGAGGAAGTTAGAAAAAAATACCTCATGGTCTAAGTCACCTCTATCATCACACAAATCAATCCCTGGTTCCGAATTAAAATATCTCATCGCTTCAATTGTTTATTAGCTTACGAGGCTGATCGGGAGGTACCTCATGAAAGAAATGGCTATTGGAAGAGAAGTTTCTCATCCCATGTTCTCCCCTACCCCGCCGACCAAGGTGAAAAAGGGAAAAATCCTATCAGCGGAAGAAGCCATCAAAGTGATTAGTGATAGGGATGCCATCGCCACCGGAGGTTTTGTCGGAACCGGATTTGCCGAAGAGATCGCTGTCAAACTGGAAGAGTATTTTTTAAAAACGGGCAAACCAAAAGAGTTGACGTTGGTCTATGCGGCGGGTCAGGGAGATGGAGACCAAAGAGGTTTGAACCACTTAGCCCATGAAGGGCTTCTAAAAAGGGTGATCGGGGGTTACTGGGCATTGGCTCCAAAACTTCAACAATTGGCCATGGAGAACAAGATCCTTGCTTATAATCTTCCACAAGGGGTCATCTCCCATATGTATCGAGATATTGCCGCCCATAAACCAAGAACCATCACAGCAGTAGGTCTTGGAACCTTTGTGGACCCGAGGCTGGGCGGGGGGAAAATGAATAAGATGACCATAGAGGACATGGTCGAACTGATGATCTTTGACGGAAAGGAGTACCTTGCTTATAAAACTTTACCGATAAACGTGGCTGTTATTCGTGGGACAACAGCGGATACAGATGGAAACATAACAATGGAGAAAGAAGCCCCGACGCTCGAATCCCTCTCCATTGCCATGGCAGCTAAGAATTCAGGTGGATTTGTGATTGTCCAGGTTGAAAGGATTGCAGAGCATGGAACTTTAAATGCAAGACAGGTCAAGATTCCGGGCATCCTGGTTGACTGCATTGTGGTCGCACCTCCTGAACACCACTGGCAGACTTTTGCTGAACCTTATAACCCTGCCCTCAGCTGCGAAAGCAAAATTCCAATGCAATTCATCTCTCCCATGGAGATGAATGAGAGAAAAATCATCTCACGAAGAGCAGCTTTTGAACTCAAGCCAAATAGCGTGGTCAACCTTGGGATTGGGATGCCGGAGGGAGTGGCCAATATCGCCAACGAAGAAAAGATGATTGATTATATTACCCTCACCACAGAGCCGAGTGTGATCGGGGGGGTTCCAGCGGGTGGTCTAAACTTCGGGGCAGGAACGAACATGGATGCCCTCTTAGATCAGCCCTATCAGTTTGATTTCTATGATGGGGGCGGCTTGGATGCAGCTTTTTTAGGATTAGCTCAGGCAGATAAAGAAGGAAATTTGAATGTCAGCAAATTCGGTCCTAAACTGTCCGGTGCAGGAGGATTTATCAATATTAGTCAGAATGCAAAGAAAATCGTTTTTGTAGGAACCTTCACGGCTGGCGATTTGAAAGTTTCCGTGCATGATGGGAAGCTGAGGATTGACCAAGAGGGAAAGGTAAAGAAATTTGTCGATCGGGTTGAACATATCACGTTTAGCGGAAAGTATGCGGTTATGAAAAGCCAACCTGTCCTTTACGTCACAGAGCGTTGCGTCTTTTCGTTAACCCAAAAGGGGATGGAACTGATTGAGGTTGCTCCGGGAATTGACCTAAAAAAAGATATCCTTCCATGGATGGACTTCAAACCTGTCATTAAGGAATCGCTTCGTCTCATGGATGAGAGGATCTTTAGACCTGAACCTATGGGCCTTAAGGAAGACCTATTAACTCTACCTCTGGAAGAGCGTTTGATTTATGATCCTTCTGAAAATCTCTTTTTTGTCAACTTTGAAGGGCATTTAATTAAAACGCGACAGAACATTCAGGAGGTTAAGGAAGCGGTTGAAAAAATTCTAACCCCCCTGGGAAAGAAAGTGCATACCATTGTTAATTATGACAATTTTACCATTTTACCGGATCTTGTGGATGAATATACGGAAATGGTGAAATACCTTGTCAACAAATATTATTCAGAAGTCACCCGATATACCACCAGTACTTTCCTCCGTATGAAACTTGGGGATGCCCTTCAAAGGCGTGGGGTGAAACCTCATATTTATGAAAGCAGTAAAGAAGCCCGGGAAGCCCTTAAGAAAGGTTAGAAAGGAATTTATTTTATGCCCGAAGGAAAATCAATCCATGAACTTAAAATCGGGGACTCAGCACAAATCTCCAAAACAATAACAGAAGCGGATATAGAACTCTTCGCCAGAGCTACGGGAGATTTTAATCCAGTCCATCTCGACCAGGCCTATTCAGAGAAAACTATGTTTAAAGGGAGGATTGCCCATGGCCTCCTCTCCGTTGGCTTCCTCTCCAGTATCCTGGGAAATATTCTTCCCGGACATGGAACCATCTATCTCTCCCAAGAGGTCAAGTTCCTTGCTCCTGTGAGAATTGGAGATACCATCACTGCAGGGGTAGAAGTCATTGAACTGATCTCAGAAAAAAATCGGGCGAAATTCAGAACGACCTGCATGAATCAGGATGGAAAATTGGTGGTGGATGGCATCGCCTGGGCAATGCCTCCCAAGAAATCATAAAAACTCTTTAAACTTTTATCGCCAAATATGATAAATTGATAACCCTAGGGGTATGAAAATAAGATATAAACAAGAAAGGAGGGCATGACCATGTTATTAAAGAAAGGACTAAAGGTTTTTACATTAATCATCTCCGTGCTATTGTTTCTAACCGTTCAAGCTGGGGCCCAACAGCCCATAAAAATTGGTATCGTCCAGGGCTTTTCAGGAGCGTTGGAGGCCTATGCCAAGCAGATGCTCACTGGATTTAAGATGGGCTTAGAGTACGGGACCAAAGGCAAGAATGAAGTCATCGGGAGAAAGATAGATCTGATTGTTGAAGACGATCAGATAAAACCAGATATTGCTAAAAGACTGATTACAAAATTATATGCTGATGACAAGGTGGATCTCGTTGTTGGAACCACCAGTAGTGCAGCAGCATTGGCCATGCTTCCTGTCGCCCAGGAATTTAAGAAGATTTTACTGGTGGAACCCGCAGTCGCTGATTCCATCACCGGAAGCGCCTGGAATCGATATATCTTCAGGACAGGAAGGAACTCAGGACAGGATGCCATAGCCAATGCCAAAGCCGTCGCTAAATCAGGAGTCTTTCTTGCAGCGATAGGTCAGGATTATGCTTTTGGAAGGGATGGCGTCGCAGCCTACAAGGGAGCTGCTGAGAAGTTAGGAGCCAAAATGATTCATGAAGAGTATTGTCCTATGGCACAAACGGACCACACCTCCTCTGTCCAGAGGATTATTGACGCCTTAAAAGGCAAGCCTGGGGAAAAATACGTTTTCGTAGTGTGGGCAGGGAAGAACCCTCCTATCGAGCAGATAGCTGTCATGAAGGTTGAAAAATATGGGATTAAACCCACAACGGGTGGTAATATCCTTCCTGTTTTGAAAAGTTGGCATCCCCTTTTGAAAGCATACGATAACTTAAGGGGATTCACTGGGGGAGCCTATTACTATTATGAGCTCCCTAAAAATCCGGTGAATGATTGGCTGGTAAAGGAGCATACAACTCGATTTAAAGAGCCTCCTGACTTCTTTACCTGCGGAGGATTTGCGGCAGCCATGGCAGTCGTCAGAGCCTTCGAAAAAACCAAATCCACCGATACTGAAAAGTTAATCTCAACAATGGAAGGGATGGAATTCATGACCCCAAAGGGTAGAATGTATTTCCGTAACATAGACCATCAAGCCATGCAGTCAATGTATATCTTTAAAATGGATATAAAACCAGATCGAGAATGGGCGGTCCCAACCCTTGTCAGAGAAATATCACCCGAAGAAGGGGCTCCTCCCATTCTAGTGAAAAAATAATCATTCAATCCTTTCTTATTCATGTCACCTTGAACGAAGTGAAGGGTCTCTTCAAAAAAAGAGATTCTTCGCTTCGCTCAGAATGACAAATCGGATGTTTTTTGCGGAGTCGTATGAATCACACCCCCATTGTTGAAACCAAGAACCTTACCATTCGATTCGGCGGTCATGTAGCGGTAGATCATGTCAATCTTCAAATCCCGCCATTCACATTCAAATCGATTATTGGCCCGAATGGCGCAGGGAAAACGACCTTTTTTAATATGATCTCCGGGCAATACCGCCCGACAGAGGGAAAGGTCTTTTTTAAAGAAAGGGACATCACTCCTCTCTCTCCCAGCATTCGGACTGAACTGGGTATTGGAAGGTCTTTCCAGCTCACCAACGTCTTCCTCTCTCTCACCGTATTGGAGAATGTCAGGTTGGCTATTCAATCTCAAAGGAAGATTGGCTTTAATTTTTGGAAGAATTATCTTGGCTTTTCTGAATTGGAAGACCGCGCCTATGAAATCTTAAAAATGGTTTTATTAGATACGAAATGGAATGTTCCTGCGAGCAGCCTCACCCATGGAGAACAGCGAAAATTAGAGATAGCCATTTTACTTGCTTTGGAGCCACAAGTGCTTCTTTTAGATGAACCCACTGCCGGTATGGCCTTGGAGGAAGTTCCTTCCATCCTGGAACTCCTTAAGCAGATCAAGAATCGGGGGGATAAAACGATCCTTCTGGTTGAACATAAAATGGATGTGCTGATGGCACTTTCTGATTCGATCGCCGTCCTTCACGAGGGGAAACTAATTGCAAATGACACTCCTGAAGCTATCAGTAAAAACAAAGAGGTTCAGGAGGCCTATTTTGGTGGAGGTCGATCCCGTGCCTGAACCGATCCTCAACGTCGAAGGGATTCATACCTTTATCGGAAAGCATCATATCCTCCAGGGAGTATCTTTTGAGGTCCATCCTGGAAAGGTCACCGTGCTTTTGGGCAGAAACGGAGCTGGAAAAAGCACCACGTTGCGAACGATCACCGGGTTGCTTTCCCCTTCTCAAGGAACCATCCGCTTAAGAAATCGAGCCATCCACCATATGAAACCCTATGAGATTGCCCGTTTGGGCATTGGCTTCGTCCCTGAGGATCGAGGAATATTCAACCTTCTTACCGTTGAGGAAAACTTCCGCGTGGCCATGCTTCAGGATGATGAAAAAACTCGCGAGATGATGGAAACCATCTTCGAAGTCTTTCCTGATCTCAAAAAATTCTGGAAGGCAAAGGCAGGCAATCTCAGCGGGGGGCAGAAACAGATGCTGGCCATCGCCCGTCCTCTCGTGAACCGGAACGAACTTCTATTGATCGATGAACCCTCCAAGGGATTGGCTCCGATTGTCATTGATCATCTGATCGACTCCATCAATAAACTGAAAGAATATACCGTGATCATTCTTGTGGAGCAGAATTTTTATATGGCCAGTAGCCTGGGTAACGATTTTTACCTCTTTGATGATGGGAAAACGGTTCACAAAGGTGAGATGAAAGAGTTAGTCCAAAATGAGCAATTAAAGAAAAAATATTTAGGTATCTCTACTGCGAGTTAAGAGGAAATCACTGTGAATGTTTCATGGAGAAGATGGCTTTTAGCGCTGATTGTCTCGGCCATCTTTCTTTCACCCCTTCTGTTGATCAATCCCAAAACGTATGTCACCCTGACCATCTCCGGTCTGGCCATGGGGATGCTCCTCTTTTTAGTCTCCTCCGGATTTTCTCTCATCTTCGGATTTCTCAGCGTTCTGAACTTGGCCCACGGCGCCCTCTTCGCCTGGGGGGCTTATATCGGCTTTACCTCGTTCACCCTCATCAATAAATGGACCGGTTGGGGTGGATCGGATTCCGTCTTTTTTAACTTCGTCATTTTTCTTTTAGCCCTTATCGTCGCCGGGCTCCTTGTAGCCCTCCTGGGTATTATCACAGAAAGGCTGGTGATCCGTCCTGTTTACGGAAGCCATCTTTTCCAGATCTTTATCACCGTCGGTGCCATGATCGTCATGGAGGAACTCATTCGCATTGTATGGGGACCGAACGATGAGGTGATGCCGGTTCCTATTCATTTCATGGGGTCTTGGGATCTCTTTGATGTGGTGGTATCGAAGTATCCTCTCATCACCATTGTCATAGGATTAATCCTGTATCTCATCACGTTTATGATTCTGAGAAAAACTAAATTGGGAACCATTGTGAGGGCAGGCGTTGAAAATCCTGAAATGGTTCAGGTGATGGGCCACAATATTTATCGATATTTTACAGGCGTTTTTGCGGCGGGGTCCGCCCTGGCCGCCATCGGAGGGGGGATGTGGGCCACCTTCGTCAAATCGATTCATCCGGCCATGGGAGGAGAAGTCATCGTTTTCGCATTGATCGTGGCCATCATCGGAGGTCTTGGAAGCATAACCGGTTCTGTGGTGGGTGCCCTGATGGTAGGCCTCTCCTATAATTACGTCGCCTATCTGGTCCCCAAGGCAGCACTCGGAATTACGATGTTGCTTCTCGTGATCATACTCTCAATCCGTCCAACGGGACTCTTTCCGGAAGGGACCTGATTTGGAAAAAGAATTTCTAAATCCCGTTCAACGATTTCACTTCGAAGAGAAAGAAACTCGCTTCAGAAGCCCTGCTTTCTTTCTAAGAATCCTCCTGCTCGCTTTCTTTGTCTTCACTCCCTTTATGTTTCGTTCTTTTGAGATTCTGGATGTCATCTTAAAAATCATCATCTTTTCAGCGCTGGTAGCAAGCTACGACGTGATTCTTGGTTATACAGGAATCGTCTCTCTGGGCCATGTCCTGTATTTTGGAATCGGTTGTTACTTCGTTGGCATCTTCATGGGAAAATTGGGTTGGGCTTCTTACAGCCACTTGGCACTCGCTTTTTTAGTCGCCATAGTGATCTCAGGAATTCTCTCTATATTGATCGGTCTCTTTTCCCTTCGGATCCGTGCGATCTTCTTCGCCATGGTCACCTTGGCGTTTATGGAGTTCACCTTCATTCTCTCAAGCCAGTTGAGATCGATCACCGGAGGGGATGACGGGATCAGCTTCAAGCTTCCGGGTATCTTGGCGGTGGATTTCAGCTACGGCAAATTTTTAGGCGTTGAATTTACAGGAAGGCTGATCAGTTATTACTTGATCCTTGTCGTCTCCCTCATTTTATTTCTTCTCATGCTCCGGTTCGTCCACTCCCCCGTGGGCCGTGTCCTTCAATCGATTCGAGACAATGAACAACGGTCTATCGCTTTGGGTTACAGAACCTATCTCTTCCAAGTCATCGCCTCCTCCTTTGCCAGTTGTGTGGCTGCTGTGACGGGCGGATGTTTTGCAATCTGGGTACGATATGTGAGCCCTGATTCAAGCTTAAGCGTCTCCATTATGTTAGATGTCCTTCTCATGGTCATTGTGGGAGGAATGGGAACGCTCTACGGTGGAATTTTTGGAGCTGCCTTCTTAATGGTCACACGAGCCTTTCTTCCAAAGTTACAAGTCTTAATCGCCTCCCTTCTTCCGGGGGTTCCCTTCGCAGTTAGATTATCCGAGCGCTGGCTTTTCTATTTTGGACTTCTCTTCATCTTAATCGTCTACTTTTTCCCAAAAGGAATCGTGGGAACTGCCCAGGAGATTTTTTCAAGGGAAAAAGGCAAATGAATGTGATCAGGTTCAGGCTGAGGTTGAGACCAAATTAAAGATTGATGACTATCGCAGAAAGGATGAATCATGACTGAGCCAAGCATGATGAAGGCCAAAGGCGACGGTGTTAACATTCAACTGGCAATCTGGGAAGGAAATGGAAAACAGATTCTCTGTATCCATGGTATCACGGCTAATTCCCGGTTCTGGGACTGCCTGGCTTCGGTTCTCTCTCCCCATCACAGGGTGATGGCCATGGATCTTCGAGGGAGAGGACTCTCGGATAAACCGCCCACAGGTTATTCTATCGAACATCACTGCAAAGATATCTTGGCCCTTATGAACGATCAGGGTCTGGAACGACCTGTATTGATGGGCCATTCGCTCGGAGCATTCATTTCCCTTGTTTTTGCAGCCCGGAATCCTCAAAGGGTGGATCGTTTGATCCTGGTGGACGGCGGAGGAAAACTTTCCGAGGCTCAGTGGGCCAGGGTTTTCAAGAGTATTAAACCCTCTTTGGACCGCTTGGGACAAGTCTTCCCCTCTTTTGGCGATTATCTCTCCCTGATGAAACAAGCCCCTTTCCTTCAACCATGGAATGCCTATATGGAAACCTATTTTCGGTATGAGATTGAAGAGGTAGGGGGGGGCGTTCGATCCCGCGTTGATCCAAAACACATCGAGGAGGAAAGCACCAACATAAGGAATGAGGATCCCTCCCAGTTTTATGCAAAAGTGATACGCCCTACGCTCATCCTGCGGGCCACAGAAGGAATGTTGGCAGAGGATGATTTTGTCTTACCTGAGAATGTAGTGTATCGTATGGTCCAAGAGATGCCAAATGCAAAACGAGTGGATTTGAAAGGAGTCAATCACTTTACGATTCTATTTAATCCAAACATAAAACGCGACCAAGCCATTCTTAAATTTCTCAGTGAATAAATTTTTTTGGTTAAATAGGGTTATTAGACAGGGTTCAATCTGCCATTAAATATTCAAAGTCAGGATTTGACCTTTCGGACACCGTCAAACTTTGCAGTGATTTCTTCCTGAAACTTTCTATTCCCTAATTTTTGAAAATAGTGTATATTACAAATGCAAATGAATAAAGCGAATATGCCTGTGCAGCAATGAATAACTCATTCTGAAATTAAATTGCTTCTATATAATACTGTTCAGGACAACCTTTTGTGGAAAAATGGCATGAAATCTCGACCTTTTTGAGGAACGAGGGTAATCCTTTGGCTCATGTTTAGAGAAAAATAGAGAAAGAATAGGATAAGCATAAAAAATAATGTTATGTTTCATAATTCCTACTAATGGAAACAGAAAAGGACCGCGTGGTCCAGCAGGAGGAAGGAGACAATGGACACTAAAAACGGCATTTTGCGGTTCAGCGTCGGTTCACTTGAGTGCGTTGCCATCAGCGACGGCTGCTTCACCTATGCGACTGCCAATTTCTTTCCCAGAGCTCCTTCGGAACTTCTCGAGCTGGCGTTCGGGGGCTCTGTGCCTCAAGAAGTCATTTCCCCGTATACCTGCCTTGCCGTGAGAGCAGACGCTCAATGGATCCTACTGGACACAGGGGCCGCAGGGATGGGCCCAACAACCGGCAACTTCCGAGCAAACCTCCATGTAGCTGGCATCAGAACAAGTGACGTCACACAAGTTGTGTTAACTCATGCCCACCCGGACCACATCGGCGGAGTGATCGACGCGGGCGGGCGACTATCGTTCCCTGACGCGCAGTTGCTTATGATGAAGCAGGAGTGGGATTTCTGGAGCCAACCAGACTTGCTGTCCAGGCTACCTCGTCACCTACCGGAAATGGCTCGGGAGCGACAAACCCGAACTTTCCTGTCAAGATTCCCAGTGCTTAAGCAGAAAGTGAAATTGGTCGAGCAGGAGGCTGAAGTGGCCCGGGGAATTCGAGTCCTGCTCGCACCAGGTCATACTCCGGGTCATGCAATCGTGCAGCTCAGATCGGGGCGTGACACCCTCATGTACATTTCAGATACAGTCCTTCACCCGATTCACTTAGTACACCCCGATTGGCGGCCGGTCTATGACATGGATCAAGACGAAGCCGAAAAGACAAGGCGAAGCACCTTGAGCCGGATTGCATCCGAGGGGATGCTTGTTTTCGCATTTCACTTCCAATTTCCTGCAGTTGGGCACATACGGAGCAAAGGTGAAGCGTGGAGCTGGGAGCCCGTGTCCGAAGGTGTGTTCTGACTGAGAGGCTCAGCGGACGCATGAAACATAACATCTGGTTGAAGCTGACGCCTTAGGTGCATCTCTGGCTCGTCGGAGGGCTGGTCGCCGGGGTTTGCTTCGTGCTGGTGATTCGGCGGCGCAGCTTAACTCGGCGTTATGCTTGTTTTCAAACCGTAATCTTCGGCCTCAAGCATCACGCTCGTCCAAACATTTGTAGGTGAACTAAACAACTCCATTCCCAACCCTTGCTTCCTGAAATGTTGATTTTGAGATTTCTCTCCAGGATGCAATATTTCAACTCAAAATCCATAACTTTAGCCTCCTGATACTTTCTTCTCAACCTACTAAAAAGATAATTTTCACAAGCCTTTTTATTGTTTGACTTTCACAACACTTGATGATATTTGTCTCATGAAAAATAACTCACCCAAAGTTCAGTAAACCCAACAACCTAACCTCTAACCTTCTGGGGGAGGTCATGAGAAGGAGTTTCCAGAAAGTGCCGACATAATGGCTCCAGGGAGATTTCTGCATCTCTTTGGAGCCTTATTATTTTGGCTCTCAATCAAATTAAACAACGATTAGTCGATAGACAGGTCTAAATGAAAATAGAAGTTCGGAGACAAAATGGAAGCGGTGCGGCCTTATCAATAAAAGTTATCCAGTCAAAAACCATGAATAAGGAGGTGTGAAATGCCAACTCTTTTTGCCGTATATAGTCTGAAAAAAGGGAAAACACCCGAAGAATATGAGAACTTTCTGACCAAAACCAAAATTCCGACGTTGCGGGGAGAATCTTATATCATTAAAGATTTTAAAACCTGGAAGATAGACAAAGTTCTCGCATCTGCGGTTTCTGAACCCGAGGGGAAGTTGCCTGCGGAACCTCCTTATCAATATGTTGCTAAAATTGAGGTTTCGGACTTGAATGCCATGGTGAGTTTTCTTGGAACAGAGGGAGGCAAACAACTTATAAAATCCTGGAGCGTATATATGGACCCTACCTCAATCTTCACCCTGGGGCGTGAAATGTAGCAACCTATGCACGAGTTTGTGCCGAGGAAGGGCCGCACCGATTTTAAGTATTGTCGTTCAGGCAATTTGGGCTAAAGGTACATAGTTCTGCTATATCTTTTCTGCTTTCAGACTAGCGAAAATGTTTCGATTTGATTTTCATTTATCGAACGGGCATACATGATTTCTACCAGGAATCTTCGATTCCTAAAGCATACCTCGATTGAAGATAAGTGTACTCGTTGGGCTGAGGAGTCAATTCACAATCTCTTTCAGATTAAGTTTCGTGTGTGTCCAATATCGATATTGCAGTATTCCGATATTGTGACTCATCTGGGCATGGAGGACTTCTCTGGGGAGGGTTGTTTCAGCTGGGAAGCCTCAGATGGTGGTATTTTGGGAAACGGTGTATTTAACGTCCTTTATATTTTGGAATCTTGAACGCCATTCTTCCACATATTTTCGCCCGAAGTTTGAAAGCTCTCCCGGCCTATATTCTTTCAAAATAGATTGATATATTTGGAAAGCAAAGGTTAGCACTATCGTAAGAAAGGTACGGATTCCTTCAAGCTGCCTAATAGGTTCGAAAACCATACCTTCTACCTTAAATAAGATATGCTTCCGAAAAGCTTCCGAATGGGCAATTTCTGAGAATTGTGAATAGAAAATGTCATATTGCGGCTTTATCCCCAATTGTTCAGCCATATCAGCAATGGACTTGGCCCCACACGGTCTGTACCAGGGCTTGTCATAATCACGGCCAGCTTTTCTCATTTTATCAAATGCAGCATTTATCTCTTTATATTCGTTTTTTGACAACAACTCATCTATCGCAGCAACTTGTTTTACTGCTTCCCTCTGCATCTCCTGATCCTGCGAAAGCTTTAACTGCTTGATGGCTTTTTCAAATCTCTTATGCTCATTGGTTGTCGGTATCACTCTGGAAGTCCATGTGCGCTGCCGGCGCAGATGCCACACGTAATAGTGCCTGGCTCTTCGATCTTTATCTTTTTGAAGAACCCAATTTATATATACGTAAACCTCGAAAAGGGCACGTGCTGGAATATGAGCTTCGTAAAGTGCGCCCTGGGACACCAAAATTTCTATAGCATCGAGCATTGCAACAGCCTGCTTCAATAATGATCCGAGGATTATGATGTCAGGCAATTTTCTCTTGGTAGAAATAAAACATCGAGGAATGAGATTAGAGCCATAGTTTGTAACTTCACAGATCAGTTCAACAGTGTCAGAAAAATGTTCTTTTATGTATTCGGCGCTTGTGTGTCTGTCCAGTATTGTTTTGTGTGCTTCTTCTTTCATTTTAAAGATGAGAGTCCTTCTTTAAAATTACTTATATCACAAAGGACACCAAATTTCTATGTCCTCGGAAGTGGGAAAATGTTCATAGGTTTTTCAACACGTAGAAAACAAAAAAAACTGACCTAACATAACCCTTTGGTGTGTGTCCTCTTTTTTGAGCAATCACCCTCTCCGTTTCGTTAGAAGCCCGCTTTAGCCAAAGAGCTTTTGCATTGAAGGGGTTCCCCAAGTAGAAGCTCCGAGGATTCCTTCCTGGAAGTTTTGATTGACTATTCTCCTCGAAATTTGTATATTCCAATCATTAATCAAGGCTATCTGGAGGGGGATGTTTCTTTCACTTCCGACCAAATGTGCTGGATGCTTCTCAAGATGAGGAAGCAATTTAAAGCATTCTTTCAATATTTCACGGATAAGGATGTTCTTGCGTTTCTTGCCAACACGGTTGGATATATTCTGTTTGCTACAAGCGGATTGATCTACTCCATTCAGCTATTAAACCATGACAATCCAAAACTTACGGCTATTGGCATAACAGCATTCGGTGTCTGTGCTGTGCTCTCCAATATATCGTATAGAGCGGCACCTTTGTTTGACGAAGAAAACAAAAGGGTTCTTATATATTCTGGAGAGAAGTTCTTTCACTGCTCTCTCCTTATTATTCAGACGATTGTCTTCCGCTATGTCATCGATGCCCTCCTAACATTCAAACTGCCGCCAGAAAGAGCAATGTGGATGGGGGTTATAAGCACAATTAGAACGGTTTTTAATGTTATGATGGTTGTGATTGGGCTGTACGCCACTTATTTCTTTCTCTATGGGTTTGAATCCCTAAATAGTTTTCTTTGGGGAAGGTATCATGCAAGAAGATTAAGGAAGTAGAACGTATGCGAACAGTAGTGAAGAGGTTCTTCTACGTCTCGTTATGCTCTACTTCCAGCGGTAATCCTCAGCATTTTCTTTGATTGAAATCATTTGTTTGTAGGTGGAACGTGCAACCCACTTTTCCACCCCTTCCTTCCTGAAGTGGGGATTGACAGATTCTGCCAGAAATTGTAGATTTCTTTCAGAAATAAACAATTCACTTTGCCTTGAAGTTACTCACGATGAATCAGAGGGGAAAGTGTATGTGTATTTTCAGGCTTCATGGGTTAGGCATAGGTAGGTTTTGGTTGGGTGTCGGGGTCGTCATCGGCAGCATCAGCGTCGTCATTTTTGTACTGAACCGGCTGTTTGGGGTCCCAGTGGTGCAAGCCGTGACTGCGGTCGGCTCGGTGTCAACAGCAGTCGGTGTCCTTCTCGCTCTCTTGACCCTTCGTCACACACATGAATGGAATCGCCGCCATTACACCGTTGAATTCTTGGACGATTGGAACGAGAGCGCCAGGAGGCACTTGACCGTACTCGAAAAGCAATTCCCGGAGTTCTTTGCTGTTCCAGACTTCATAAAAAACCCGGATTTGATGAACTCGTGGCGTCTCGATCAGGAACGAGCAAAACAACTCGTAGAAGTAAAATCAGAACCTCAGGGATCTGATCCTAATGAAATAGGCATCCGTGGGCATCTACTCGAGCTATTGAACTACTTTGAGGGGATAGCCACCGCCTACGAGCAGCATGTGGTAGACCGCACCGCGATAGAAGAGTCTGTCGGGACTGTCATTTTGGATGTTTGCGTCTATTTCCAGCCCTTCATTGAGGAAATGCGTAAGGTCAATCGTCGTGATCCTTGGCCACCGCTCTCGCGCGTCGTTGAGCTATGGCTGACAGAGGCCACCAGGCGCAAGGCCCAAGCTCAGGCCGAGGAGGCGTCGAGGTGTTACGGGGAGGCACGTAAGAAGTTCGAGTCGAAATTAAAGCAACCAACAGGCATATAGACACAAACGGTGGTAGCGGTAGTGAATAAGGCGACCGGCAGAGGACGAGCATATGAATCCTTAGAAACTGCCCCCATAGACGACATGCTCGCTTTCAATCCGTAATCTTCACCTTCCAGGATGTAACCATGCTCACTCTTTGTAGGTGGAAGAGTTATCCCGACAGAGCCTGCCAATTCAAATATTATCTTTTACATAAAAATTAGGAAGCTCTGCTGGTTTCCCAGCAGAGCTTCCTGAAGCCTGACCTCCCCTATTTTGCCTGTTCGAGAAGGGCTTTTAACTTGGGGATACGTTCGTTTCTCTTTTTGGCAACCAGATTAAAAGACCTTGGAACATCCGCCATTAAATGTTTCGACTGCTCGGCTGCAATTCCATAGAATTTTAAGATCTTCTCCTCCATGGCCAACGCCTCTTTCAAAGCATTCGAGTAACTCGCGTCCTTGGAGGGCGCTGCCTTGATCTGATAATCTTCTGGATTGAGATCAAAGGCAAAACAACCCTCAATGGCATCGGTGATCACGCCATAGTAAGCCCGCTCAATCTGGGTGACGTACTTTGCATTCTCTTTCGCAAAGGCGAGGAAGAGATCTTTATCCTTTTCGAACCTCTTTGACAATTCCTGATAAAACTTGGCAGACTCATTTTCCAGTTCTCTTGATAGGCTGATCGCTCCAGAACATGTACTGATTCCCATTGGCATTTACCTCCTCTATACTAACCCAGCATATGATTCCTGATTAGGCAGGAACGGGTTCAAATTTTAAATTACAAATCCCAAATAATTTCCAAAACCCAATCCCAAAATGTCCGAAACAATTTTGTTTGAAATTTTGTTCATTGGAGCTTATTTGTTATTTGGTGCTTGGGATTTGGTGCTTATCTCCCTCAGAACCATCTTTGGATGATGACCTTGCTTTCCGTAAAGAAACGAACCGCCTCCTGGCCCTGGGTATGCAGGATTCCGAAGAAGGAATCTTTCATCCCGCTGAATGGGAAGAAAGCAACAGGGGCTACAATTCCAATATTGATTCCAACATTCCCGCTCGCCACGTTGTATTGGAATTCCCTGGCGCTCCGTCCATTCTGCGTGAAGATCGCATGACCGTTCCCAAAAGGACTTGCATTACATATCTGGATTGCTTCATCCAGAGTTTTTGATCGAAACACACTCATTACTGGACCAAAGATCTCCTCGCTTCCTATTCTCATATCTGTTGTGACATTTTCAAAAATCGTCGGGCCCACAAAACAGGTGTCAGGAAGGCCACCCTCAACCCTGGGCTTCCTTCCATCCAGTCTCAGTTTTGCCTTTTCTTTAAGTCCAATTTCGATATAGCCCATGATCTTCTCTTTTTTCTCCTTGTCCCGCACGGGCCCCATCTGGATGGCTTCATCCAGTCCGTACCCCATTTTGATCTTGGAGGATATATTGTAGACCTCATCCATAAAACTATTGTAGAACTTGTTATCATCGCCAACGACGAGGAGATTGGCACCTGCCAGGCAACGCTGCCCTGCATTGCCGAAAAAGGAGGTCATCAAAGCAGGAACAGTGGCTTTGACATTGCAGTCTGGCATGACGACCATGAAATTTTTCGCTCCGCATTGGGCGATCACCCTCTTCCCTGTCTCACCACATTTTTTATAAATGACATCACGCCCCGTGGGGGTGGATCCAACAAAGGTGATCCCCACAATATCCTTGTGGGCTAACATTCCATCGACCACCGTTCTTCCACCATTGACGACATTCCATACTCCAGGCGGAAAACCAGCTTCCTCTGCCAATTCAGCGAGCCTCATCTGGCTGAAAGGCACCTCGCTCGAGGGTTTGATCACAATAGTGTTTCCCGTGGCCACCGCATAAGGGGCTGACCAGAGAGGAATCATAAAGGGGAAATTAAAAGGGCCAATGATTCCGAAAACTCCTAAAGGCGATGGAATGACCCACTCATCAATCCCAGATGCGATATCCTCTGAATAGTAGCCTTGCATCAATGTGGGGATACCACAGGACACCTCCACATTCTCAATCCCTCTTCTTGTTTCGCCCCGTGATTCATCAATACACTTCCCATGCTCCATGGTCTGGATTCTGCTCACTTCCTCAAAATTCTCTTCGAGCAAATTTTTCAATCTGAAGAGAATCCTCGTCCTGGCAAGAGGGGTTGTCCTTCTCCAGTCCGGAAAGGCGGCTTTCGCCGCTTCCACGGCAGCATTGATCTCCTCTTTGGTGGAGATAGGGCATTTTCCCATCACCTTTCCTGTTGCCGGATTAACGACATCCACAATCTTCCCTTTCGAATCGACCCATTCCCCGTTGATGTAATTCTTTACCTCTTTCACTCCCTTGATCGGTTCCTCTAACATCGCCATCTTGATAAGCCCTCCTTTCTGTTTTTTTATTTAAATTATTTAACTAACCTCCCAAAATAATGGATGAAAATTTAGGTTAAAGTCCGAGATAGGCCTTACGGACATTGCTGTTCGCCAAGAGCTCACTTCCAGAACCTGAAAGAGCGATCCTGCCCAATTCCATCACAAACCCCTTGTGGGCAAGTGTCAGAGCATGTTGAGTGTTTTGCTCAACAAGAAGAACGGTAACACCCAATCGATTAATCTCCGTGATGACGCGAAACACTTCTTCGACCAAAAGGGGCGCCAGTCCCAGCGAAGGTTCGTCCAACATGAGCAACTTCGGTCCTGCCATCATGCCTCGGCCAATCGCCACCATTTGCTGCTCTCCTCCAGACAATGTCCCTGCGATCTGTTTCCGGCGTTCCTTGAGCACAGGAAATACACTAAAAACCCGTTCCAGCCTTTGTGGACGCTCGGATTGAGGGATGGTAAAGGAGCCCATCAAAAGGTTATCGATCACCGTCATTTCGGGAAAAAGTTTTCTTCCCTCAGGAACATGGACGACCCCATGTTTGACAATTTCCGGTGGGGATGCCTCCTCGATGTGCTTCCCATCGTATGTAATGGAGCCGGACTGCCTTCGGATAAGCCCAGAAACCGTCTTCAATAAGGTTGTCTTACCAGCACCATTAGCACCAACGAGGGCCACAATCTCTCCATCTGGAACGGCAAAGGTGATATCCCAGAGGGCCTGAACTTTTCCATAAGCAACCTGAAGTTTCTCAATCGTTAACATATGACTTATCTTTTCTTTGTCCCGAGGTAGGCGGCGATCACGTTTGGGTTCTCTACAATCTGTTCCGGGGGTGCGTCAGCAATTTTTTCCCCTTGATTGATGACAACCACACGATTCGAGCTATTCATAATGGCTTTGAGCACATGCTCGACCCAGATGATAGTCACTCCCCCCTTACAAATATCACGGACCAGTATCGAAGCCTGCTCAATTTCCGTAGCGTTGAGACCGCCCATCGGCTCGTCTAACAAGAGCAACTTGGGCTGTGTGGCCAGAGCCCTGGCGATCTCGAGCCTTTTTTGTTCGCTCAGAGTGAGATCCACGGCTAAGACAGAAATCTTTGATCCGAGCCCCATTCTTTCGAGAACTTGGCGAGCTTTGGATTCCGCCTCTCCCCGCGAAGGGAATCTTAAAAAAGCAGCCAGAGTCACATTCTCTAAGACACTCAGTTTTTTGAAGGGCTTTACAATCTGAAAAGTACGGGCAATGCCCTTTCGCGTCACCGCATAAGGTTTCATTCCAGCAATGCTTCCTCCATCCAGAAGGATCTCGCCTCTCGTGGGATGAATGAAACCAGCGATGAGATTAAAGGCCGTCGTCTTTCCCGCCCCATTCGGCCCGATCAGACCAAGGATCTCTCCTGGCTGGACTTCGAACGAGAGATCATGAACCGCTCGTAAGCCACCAAAATATTTTGTGAGTCCTTTGACGGTAAGCAAAGCCATGCTCAATTTCCATTAATGCTAATTGCCAAACCAGAGGCGCAACTTTCCCCAAATTCCTTCAGGCAAATAGCGAATGACGATCATCATCATGAGACCATAGAAGATCAAGTGACCCACTAAAAAAATCTGCCTGAATGTCTCTCCGAAAGTGACGAGAACAATGGCCCCGATCAGTGGACCTGCCACGGTGGTCAAACCACCGACCACGGCGATGAAGACCATTTCAACGGAAAGGGCAATTGAAAAAACAGCGTCCGGGTCGATGTAACGCAAATACATGGCATAAAAGCCGCCAGCCACTCCAGCGAAAAACGCCGAAAGCGATAAGGCTGCCACCCTTGCCTGAACGGTATTGATCCCAATCGCCTCGGCACTATCAATGTCTTCCCGTATGGCCAGTGAATAGGCTCCTAACCGGGTTCTAGACATTATATAGGTTGCCACGATGGCACCCAGCGCAATCACTGCGATGATATAATAAAAGGGTATTTTATTCTCCCAGTCAATCGATCTCCCCCAGAAGGTCACATCAGGAAGTGTGGTGATCAGTAATCCCACCGGGCCATTGGTGAATGATTCCCAATTGAGCGCCACCAGCCGGATGATCTCTGCCACAGCAAGGGTGGAGAGGGCAAAATAAGGGCCGCGCAATCTGAAGCAGATAAAGCCGATCGGCAAGGCGATCAATGCGGCCACCAACCCTCCGATTGGAATTCCATACCAAGGGGCAATTCCCAGTTTGAGGTATAGAATCATGGTGGTATAGGCACCTGCCCCGAGAAATGTCGCATGACCGAAGGAGACCTGACCGGTAAAACCGCCGAGGATATTCCACGATGCTCCTAAAACTGTCCACATCAGAACCATGATCATCAAATGGATAAAAAACGGAGAAGATACGATCCATGGTGCTGTGAAGAGAAGGAGTATGGCAAGAGCGATAACGATCTTTTTCATGATTTACCAACTCCAAAAAGTCCAGAAGGCCTGAATAACAAGACGAGTAAAAAAATCACAAATCCAATGGCATCTTTGTAGGGAACCGAAACATAGACGGCTCCGAGGGATTCAACCACTCCCAATAACAAGCCTCCAGCAATCGCCCCCGGAACAGAACCCAGTCCACCCAGAACCACAATCACAAAACATTTGGCAACTAAAATTTCACCAACAGTGGGATAGAGATACAAAGAAGGTGCCAGGAGAACGCCAGCCCCGCAAGCCAGTGCTGTCCCGAGAGCAAAGGTGATGATGGCCATGCGGTCCACATTCACCCCCATCAGTGCCGCGGCTTCTGGCTCCTGACTCGTTGCCCGGATGGCTCTCCCTGTATCCGTACGGACGAGGAACCAATAGAGAGCAATGGTAATCAATATCGCCATTCCAAAGGCGATGGCGAGCGGAATAGGAACAGAAATCCCGAAAGGACGAAGAGGTATGACGGCGTATTTTAATTTGATGGTTCGGTAGTCGCCGGTTGCGATGAGAAGTACAAGATTGGCAATGAAGAGAGAGAGTCCCGCCGTGTAAAGCAGCGTGTTCAGCTCTCCAGCGGGCACAATATTCTTGAGCAAAAATCGGTATATCAAAACACCAATAAGAAAGGCTATAGGAATCCATAAAATAATGGATAAAAACGGGTCGATTTTTAAGAACGTAATGGATAGAAAGGCTCCGTACATTCCAAACATGACCATATCGCCATGGGCCATATTGATAATGCGCATCACACCAAAGATCACAGTCAGGCCTACGCCTATCATCGCATAGAGCGATCCTGTCAAGATGCCACTTACGATGCTTTGGACAAAGGTTTCCATAACGCTCGACGATATCGCGCGCACGCCCTCTATTAAGAGGGCATGCGCGGCCAGTTAAGATTAACGTTTCACTGAGGGGTCAGGAAAAACAACGTCTATCTCTGCAACTGCTTTTGGATAGACATTGAGAAGTTTTCCACCTCGCCATTGGGCAAGAACCGAATGTTCGGGTGAATAGATATTTTGGTTGGTATACTGATCTCCTAACGGGCCTTTATAGTTGCCAAATTTCACCTTTCCGAAAACAGTCGTCATGTCGGTTTTGAGCAGGGCCTGACGGATGGCCTCGCGGTCTTCTTCAAGTTTCCCTGTCAGTTTTGCACGCTTCAAAGCATCGGCAAGAATATAGATGGCTGCATATCCTTCCACCTCATGCTCTTTTGGATAGAAGTTATATTTTTCAAAAAACTTCTTATAGAATGCCTTGGTTGCAGGATCGTTGGGATTCCCAGACCAGGCGGCCGAGGAAAATAAATTTTCACTGAGTGGCCCCAGCTCAGTGGCTATATCGGCAACTCCAAATCCACCACCAAATCCGACGAAGGCGCGAGGTGCCACTCCCATTTCCTTGGCCTGGCGGGTGAGCAGGATGGCATCCGTCGTGGAGACTGCGACCATGAGGAGAAAATCGGGATTCTGTGCCTTGACCTTCGTCATCAAGGGTTTAAAATCGAGCGTATTGACTGGGTAGGCCTCATCATTAACAATGGGCACATTCTTTGATTTGAGAAAAACCATGGCCGAGTTGGCGATTGTTTTCCCAAACACGGTATTGTCGTATACGACCGCAGCCGATTTCGGCATTGCCCCTGTTACTTCGCTGATGAATTTGTTAAAGGCTTGGGGATAAATCGATCCGGTCGGGTTGTTGCGGTATACCCACTCAAAACCCTTGGAGGTGATGATGTCAGCAGATGGGTGATCCACTACATAAGGGGTCTTCAGGCGCTGTGCCACCGATGCGATTTCAACAGCTTGGCCCGAGGCTCGGCCTCCGGTAAGGGCCAGGACTTTGTATTGGGTAATCAGTTTTTCAGTGACCGTGGCTGCCAGAGGATTTTTGGCCTGATGGTCTTCGATGATGACTTCAATTTTCTTCCCCTTGACACCACCTTTCGCATTGATTTCTTCCAGAGCCAAGTTATAGGCTTTTTGGAACTTGCTTCCGAAGGGTGCATCAGGACCTGTCATCGGTTGAGGTGCACCAATTTTTAGTGTGTCCTGTGCAAACGATGGAATTGCCATTAACGTTAAAAACAAAAC
>Ga0315282_10005670_pt1 | contig 21173 bp, 15 predicted proteins | sample YL17G07_20_MG_FD_203693 | JGI IMG/M metagenome (GOLD analysis project Ga0315282, IMG submission 203693) | Sediment microbial communities from Yellowstone Lake, YNP, Wyoming, USA - YL17G07_20 | ecosystem: Environmental > Aquatic > Freshwater > Lake > Sediment | place: USA: Wyoming | collected... | reverse complement strand
GCAGCACCGCCTCCGTCATCAGAATTCTGCGCTCGCCATAGCGATCGATCCATCGCCCGAGCTGCGGGATCATGAAGATGCCAATGGAGCTCGCGATCATGGAGAGCAAGCCAAACGTCGAGGGGTGCTGGTTGAAGATCTTTATCAGCACCCATGGCCCGAAGGTGATGAAAATCTGCTTGCGCGCGCCGAAGAGCACGGCGAGGGCATAGTACAGGCTGTACTTGCGCTTCATCACGAGCTTCGGCCGCGGGCCTTCATGCTGGCGCAGCGGGCGCATGTTGAGGATGACCGCCGCCCCCACCAGAGTGAGGCATCCCGCGGTCAGGAAGAGCGTCATGTACTGGACGTGGAGGTACCGCCAACTCGTCCACACCACCGCCGCGCCGGCGATGGAGGCGATGAGTTGAATGCCGCCGACCTGGCCCAATCGCGTCGCGCGCTCGTGCGGTTGGGCCTCGCTGAGGATGATGGCGCCGCCCAGCGGGCCGAACAGGTGCATGCCGCTACTGTAGAGGAACATGAAGAAGATCATGATCCAGTAGTCGCGTCCGAGCAGGGCGATGCCAATGTGGCCTACGGCCAGCGTCACCAGCGCCAGCGCCGCGAGCCGCGTCTCGTTCATGAAGAAGAACACGCCCGCGAACACCGCGACGAGGAAGCCGGGCAGCTCGCGCGGGAACTCCAGGCGCCCGCGCGTCGCCGCCGTCAGGTGGAACGTATCGCTGAGGAAGTTGTTGAACGTGGATTCGAAGATCTTGCCCGCGGCGGACATGAAGCAGGCGGCAATGATGAAAAGGAGCAGCTGTCTTCCCAGCCCGCTCCAGCGTGGACGCACGAACACTGATTATCCCTTATCCGGTTTGCCCGCAGGCTCGTTCGCCGCAGGTGGATGGCGCAGATATCACAGGTCGAGCTCCGATTCGCGAGCCCCCTGAACGAGGCGGTGCCGCTGCAACGGCGGAAATGCAGGAGCCCGGAAGGCGAGCTTCGGCGCGTCGAGGAAACCGCACCGGCATATGCGCTCACAATCTGTTGAATCTGCGGATTGACATTCCCCGGTCTTACTTCTTCTTCCGCGGGCGCACGAAGCCCGTGCGCAGCCTGATCGTCTCCTGCTTCGGGGCGTAGAAGTGACCCGCCTCATAGGTGCCGTGCGCGAATAGTCCCATGCTCAGCAACGTGTCGGCGCCGACGCGCGTCCCCGGCGCCAGGAACACCGCGACCCCCGTGCGCACGTCATCGCCGAGGTAGCTCGCGTTGTCTATGCGGTTCTTGCCCGGCTTTACCGGCCGCCCGCGGATCAGATACTCACAGCGCCCGCTGTCGAAGCGCCAGGTGCCGACGAAGTTGCCGGCGCCCATGTCAGTGTGGCGCCCGCTGACCACCCAGTGCTGGCCCGGATGCATCCAGATCGTGCCCGTTCCGGCCACGCCGTCGAAATCGGCCGCGCACTCGAAGCGCGAGTGGTCCCCGCACACCGTGAGGCTGCGGATGAAGGAATTGCGGCGCACGCCAACGCGGCTGCCGATGACCACCCCTTTTTGCACCGTTGCATCCTCGATGTAGGTCTCTTCGCCGACCGCGATGGGGCCTTCGAGCATCGCGTTGAGGCCGACGCGCGATCCCTTGCCCAGATGCAGGTCGCCGCGGATGCGAATAGGGATCACCTGTGGCTGGCCGCGCTTGAGCGCCGCGAGGTGCTGCTCGCGCGTCTCGTACGGGCCGATGAACGCGCCCTCTTCGCACACGACGGTCGCGCCCGGCGAGATGATGGTGCCGGGGAAGATGAACTCCGGATCGGGATCGCCGTCGCCGCCCGGCCCTGAGCCCGCCGAAGGGGCGCGATACACATAGGCGCCTTTCTGTTCCGGGATCGCCTTGCACACGCGCATCACCACCGTCTGGTTCGCGTCCAGGTAGTCGAAGCAGCGATCCACGTGCACGGCCTCATCCTGCGCCTTCACCGCGCCGATGGGAACGCCGTTCGCGATCGCCTCGTTCAGCGCGCTGGCGATGTACATCGGCTGGCTCGGGCTCAGCGAAAGCTCGCTCGCCATCGAGAGCGAGTTGGCGTCGATCGCATACATGCCGGTCAGGCGATACTTGCCGTCCTGGACGCGGCCTTTGACGCGCGCGAGACGCTTGCCGTCACCGCTCAGTTCGACCGTGTGCCAGCTCGGCTTGTCTTCTTCGTCGTCGAGTTCGTCGTAAAGCGCCACCGGATGACTCGCGCCCATCTCCACGAACGCGTTAGCCAGCCCGCGGTAGTCGGCCTCGAAGGCCAGCAGATCGCCGTTGACGATCATCAGGTTGCCGCGAATGCTGGCCTTGCGCGCGGCCGAGAGGGCGGCAATGACGTCGCCGGAGCGGAAGCTCTCGATGGTGATCACTTCCACCGGCCGTCCGCTGTAGGCGTTGTCCGCGATCTCCTGGATGATGTGCGCCTGGAACCCCGCGACGACGTACACCTTCTCCATGCCGAGTCCCAGGAGTTGGTCAACCACGCGCTTGACGAGCGGGACGCAGGCGACCTCGAAGGCGTACTTGGGTCGCGGCGACTTCTCGCCGCCGAATGGAAAGCAATCCTCGCCCACGCCGTGCGCGAGCACCATCGCCTGCTTCAGTTCTTTCGCCATCGAATCACCTCCGAGCTCTGGATCTTTGGCCGCGGATTAGCGCGGTTAATCGCGGATCAATAGGAATCACGGAAAGCGCGAACGCCGCAAAGGCTGCGCTCGCGCGCACGGCCGCAGCACAACCGCCGGCGAGATACACCTCGGCGTCGGGACCTCCTTCGCCGCAAGACGTGGAATCCCTTGGCGCCGAATCACCGGCTGGCGGGGTGGGCGAGGCCCGACGCTCGCTGGAATAGCTCAGGATTCGCCGGGGCAGCCTGGAGCGAGGATGCCGGTGCCGTTGCCCATCCCGGAACGGCACCGACCAATGTCCGGAGTTGGGGTCACGGAATCGGCTGCGGTCCTTCTGCTTGCGCCTTCACCAGCGCCTGCCTCGCCGCTTCCTGCTCGGCCTGGCGCTTGCTGTTGCCGCTGCCGGTGCCCATGACCTCATTTCCCAGCCTCACCTCGATGACGAACGTCGTATCGTGGTCCGGTCCCGATGTGCTGAGCACGCGGTACTTGGGGAGAGCCTTGCGAACCCGCAGCGCCCATTCCTGAAACGCGCTCTTGTCATCGGCGCACTCTTCAGTCACCGCGCGCAGCGACGGCTCCATGATCTTGAGCACGAACGAGCGCAGCGCACGGCGCTCAGGTTCGGGTGCCAGCGGGAGCACTGCCGCCGCCACCAGCGCCTTCACGGCCCCAGCGAGCGCCGCCGGAGCGGCGCGGCCCCCACGCGCCTTTTCGAGCGGGCTCATGAGCATGCACTCGCCGAGACCCAGATCATGACCGATGGCGCCGAGCGTTGCGTCGTCGGTTGCCAGATTTCGAAGCTCGGTCATCTCCTTTGCGGTCCAGGTCAGGCACATGGCGTAGATATGCATGGTGAGGGCGTGGTGCAGCAGCGCGTCGCCGAGGAAGGCGAGCCGCCCATTCCCAAGCCGCGATGGATCCAACCGGTCGTGGACGTACGAGTCGCGAATCAGGGCTTGCCTGAGCAGCGATTGATCCGGGAACCTGAAGCACACGCGCGCCTCGACTGCGGCAAGGATGTCAGCGTCGGATGACTCCGCACTCCGCGCGACCTCCGGGTGAGGCGGCGTTTCGTCGGCGGCCTCACACATCGCCCACAGGGTGGCGTCGCGCCCCACATCCGGATGAAGACGAGCAACCTGGGCAAGGAGCGGCCCGAAGATTCGTCGCACTCCGGCCTGGGCCGCGTAATGATAGCGGTTGGGGAACGCGAGTTCGACAAACGCCGCGCCGATCAATGCCTCGAGGGCGCAAGCGAGGATGCGGGGGCGCGCCCGCCCGCCGCTGCGCTCCTCACCCTTCCCCAGGAGCAGGAAGTCCCCAAGGCCAAGGTCGCGAGCAATCTCGGCAAGCCTTGCCTTGCTGACAACGGCGGCACGCGCCTTGGTCAGGGCGCCCCTCGACCATTCAGGATGAGCGTCGTAGAGGCGAACCGCGATAACCGCACTGAGCACAGCATCGCCGAGGAATTCCAGGCGTTCGTTCGACAGGGGAGGTGCGTCCGGTTCACTGCCGCGGTAAGACCTGTGCGTCAAGGCCTGCTCAAGCAGCGCTTGATCGCGAAACTCGAGCCCAATGCGCGCTTCGAGGGCTCCCAGCCTTCCCCCAGCAAGGTTCTTCATTGCGGCAGACAGGCCTCCCGCCCAATGGTGACGTCGGCCTGGACCTATTGTTAACGCCGTTACGTACCACGTCGCCGGCGGACCCCCGGCCGGCCCTGCAACCGACGCCAAAAAGTTCGCTTCGCCGCGCGCCGCCGAATACCTGCGCGCGTCGGCGATGGGGAAGGTAGGGGTGCGCGCTACGTGGAAAGCGCGATGACAGATGTGGCCTTCGCAGGGGTGGCCGAGGCTCCATCATCTGTTCACGCTGAAGCGCCGAACGGGGGTGATCGCAATGTCTCGGAAAACGGTGGTATGGGTCTCGATAGCGGTCTGCGCCGCTGCGGCGGCGGTCGCTGTTGCCGCCGGTAGCCGCATCTCGATCTACGTCAATGGAATGCCCCTGCGAGCGGAGGCGATCGTCCGCGACGGGGCAACATACCTACCCGTTCGTGCGGTCGCAGAGGCGTTAGGCGTCGCCGTTCGCTACGATGCGCGCACCCATGCGATCTACGTTCGGAGCGAGAGGACGAAAGTCAACGCTGAAGCGGCGCTGCCTCGGTCGGGCGAGGCCCCAAGCCCCACGGCTTCGCCAAGCGCCATCGAAGCGGCGCGCGCGCTCGCGGCCAAGCTTTCAGCCCTCGCATCGCGGGTCGTCGCGGGGATCAACTATCGCGACTACGGTGTTGCCGTCGCGGACATTCACGAAGCATGGCGCCGGCTCGGCAAACAACCTGGCGCCACTGCGGTTCCAGCCTATGCGGCCCTGCAGGCGGCCATGGGTGAATACGACTTTGCCCATGAGGTCTGGGACTACTACTTCGCCTCCGGCGGGCGCAACGACGTGCTCCCGGCCTCGTCCCCCTATGATTCGCGGCTGATTGATGAGTATGGAGTCAAGCCCAAAGACGTATCCTACATCGGGTGGAAGAAGGAAGATCTGCGGATTCATCTGCCTACCGCTCTGACCGCCATCTGGGCGCGTGCGCATATTCACGTCGAGGCGGCGGCGCAACAACTCGCGGCCAGGTGAGCGCGCAAGGGAAGCGATGGGTTAGGCCAACCGGCGCACGCGATGCCCGCCCGTGAATTCGCCCTGACCCCAAGCGGATCACCGGGCGACGGCAATAAGCGCCACGCCGGCGCACGCTTGGTGCCCCTGCCCGAGGGGTCGTGGTGCCGACGAGTGGAGTCGAACCACCATGGGGTTGCCCCCACCTGATTTTGAGTCAGGCGCGTCTGCCATTCCGCCACGTCGGCACGGGGGTCGCATTTCACCGCTGAGAGCGCGGAGAACGCGGAGACGAACTGCAAGACGATTCATGTTCAGAGTATAGCATCGGTGCGCACGGTGGTCAATGCGGGCCGAACTGTGAACCACGAAGAGCCGTTCGACTTCGCTCAGGGCAGGCACGAAGAGACCAAGGCAACGGACCCCAGGCATGCAACAGTGGGGTCGCCGCTGGGCGCGACCTCTCCAGCGGTCCGTGTTTCGCGCGGTCTTGAGACCGCGCGCCCAGTCCCCGCGCGGACTAAAGTCCACGCGCCCAGTCCCGCGCCCACTTCCCGCGGGCCAAAGTCCCGGGCGCCCGGCGCCAACGGCGACCACAGGATAGGCGCTCACTGCAACAGGAAGTCTGGATGCCCCGCCGAAGTAAGTGCGCGTCACGCAATAGGTGACCAGATCGATCGAAGGAGTTTGCCATGGACCAGCAGAGCCAACCGCCAGCACAACCGACACCGCCGCCGCAGTGGCCTACGCAGGCGGCGCCACCGCCACGCCAAGGCATGAGCGCAGGAGCAAAATGGGCGATCGGCTGCGGCGCCGCGTTTGTCCTTGCCGCGATTGCGGTCATCGTGCTCATGATCGCGATGGTCGGCCTCATCGGCGCCGGAGCCAGGTATGGCGGCGCCACCACGGGCGGCAACATGGCTCTGATTCGCGTCGAAGGAGCTATCACCGCCGGTGGAGCAGGGGGCGGGCCGTTCGGCAGCGCAGGCGCTTCCGCCGAGGAGATCGTCCAGCAGCTTCAGAAAGCGGCCAACGACTCCGGCATCAAGGCGATCCTGATTCGGATCAACAGCCCGGGCGGGAGCGCCGCGGGCTCGCAGGAGATGTACCGGCAGGTTCGCGAGGTTCGCGAACGCAAGCCGGTATTCGTCTCCATGGGCGATGTCGCCGCCTCAGGAGGCTACTACGTCGCCTCCGCCTCCGATCGCATATTCGCTGACCCCGGCACCATCACCGGCAGCATCGGGGTGATCTCGGCGAACATTGAACTGTCCGGCCTGCTCAACAAGATCGGCGTCAAGCCCGAGGTGATGAAGGAAGGGAAGTTCAAGGACATGGGCTCGGGATTGCGGCCCTTGACGGACACGGAGCGCCAGCTCATGCAGGGGCTGCTTGCCAATGTGTACCAGCAGTTCGTTGGCGCAGTGGCCGAGGGCCGCAACCTGCCCGTCGACCAGGTGCGCAAGCTTGCCACGGGACAGGTCTACACCGGCGAGCAGGCGCTCAAGCTGAAGCTGGTGGATGAGTTGGGCGGGATGCGTCCGGCGGCGCTCGCGCTGGCGGCAAAGGCGGGTATCCGGGGCGAACCGCAGCTCCGGGAGTTTCGCAAGCGTGGTCTGATGGACGTTCTCTTCGGCGATGTGGGCACAATGAAATCGCAGGGCGCGAAAGGGCTGCTCTACGACCGCGTGGCGGATCTCATTACGCGCGGCGCGCTGGAGGCGGAGGGGCAGAAGTAGAGGCGGCGCAACGAGTCGGGATGGAACCCGAGTGCTGCGTCAATCATTGTCTGATGGAACCGCAGATGAACGCGGATCCTCCTTCGCTAAAGCTACGAAGGACAAGTGGACGCAGAGGAGAGAAAACCCCAAAGCAGACTCTTCGCTGCGCCCCGACGAGTCGGGGCTTCGCTCTGAGTGACAAGCGAAAGGCCCGGCGCTTTTCATCGGCAGCTTGTGCCAGGCTTACCGCTGTGTCATTCAGAGCCCCGATTTGGGACGGTGAGTGCGGCTGCGCCGCACTTCCGGAGGCGCGATCCTATCGCGCCACAGCCGCGTGCGCCAGAGGCGCATAAATCTCCGGAGCGGCCCCTCGGCATTGCTCGGGGTCACCCTGAGCTTGCCTGCCCTGAGGGAACTCGAAGGGTCGAAGGGCGGCGGACGCCGCCGCACACGGGCCGAAGAATCTGTTTTCCCGCCAGGGACACAAGCAGACTCCCGCCACAGGCGGGTAAACTTCGCGGAGTTCATCCTGAGCGTAGTCGAAGGGCGCTGAGGCGCTCGCTCTGAGTGACAGACGAAGGGCTGGAGCGCTGAGGCGGGGTGGTTGTGCCAGGCCCACCGTCTGCGGAACGGCATCTTCCGTCTTCGTCAAGGCTACGGCGGGCAAGCGCGGGCGCAAGCGGAAGCAGCCCGAACAGAGGAAATGAATGACCTGTCGCCAATTCCCCTAAAGGGGCCACGGAAGATGGGTTGAGTGGTGGAATGAAAGTGTGTGTCCCCGGATTTCGCCCTCCCGTAGTGCGTCGGATTAGGTAGAAGCTCATGGCCAAGTCTCGAGTGGCGGGGCCAACCTGGTTCTTTCTCATTTGGCTCGGGATCACCGTGATTGCCATCGAGTGCGCCGTGGGGTTCGGGATGCGGCGAGCCTTCGCGCTTCGGACCAGAGGACGACATGCTCAGGGATTCGTCATCGATAAATTAGCGGTTGGCGGACGGATCATGGACAACCAGGATGAACGCCTTGTTATTGCCTACCAATTTCAGGCCGGCGCGGTGTCTGTGACCGATCAAGCACGTGTGAACGGCTGGATATTTCGCAGTCTGAAGAAAGGCGGCCCCGTGGACATTGTGTACCTGCCGGAGCGGCCTGAGATCAACAATCTAGCCGCCAATCTGAGCGGGACCGCCTTTTGGATCGTTATTGCTGCAGCCGCGTTGTTCAGCATCATATCATGGGCTGTGCTCGCGTGGGGAGCAACGTTGCTTATCAAGCGTCGCGTGAATCCCGGGGACACGAGTTAATTACGCAACCGAAGCCCTTCCTCAGAACGACACTCTCGATAGCCCACGTCGCAATTCGGCGGCTGATCCCCTCATCCGCCGGCGCGGGCGATGATGTGCTCCTGCATTGCGCGATCGAGGGCGACGAAGTACGCGCTGTACCCCGACACCCGCACCACCAACCCGCGGTACTTCTCGGGTTCGCGCTGGGCCTCGCGCAGCGTCTCTGGGCCGACGATGTTGAATTGCAGATGCCCGCCGCCCATTCGGAAGAACGCCTCGACCAACGCCGCGAGCGCCGCGCCACGATCGGCGCCGGCGATGGCCGAAGGATGAAGGTCGAGCATGAGCGAGGTGCCTGCCGCCGCCCGACCCGGCTCAAGCCTGGCGGCGGAGCGCAGCAGAGCCGTGGGACCGGCGGTCGTCATCCCTTGCTGCGCCGCCATGCTGTTGGCGAGCGGCTCATGAGCCTGGCGCCCGTCGGGGCTCGCGGCGGTATTCTGCCCGAAGCCGACACACAGGACGAACGACAACAGATGCGCGCGGAAATCCCCGCCGCGGGCGTCGCGGTAGCGCTCCACTGCGCGGCAAAAATGCCCCACGACGTCGCGCGCGATCGAGTCCACTGACTCGATGTCGTTGCCGTACTTGGGCGCCGCCAGGAGCTGGCGCCGTAACCCCTCGAAGCCCTCGAAGTTGCAGCGCATCGCCGCGACGACCTCATCCAGCGTCGCCTCGCCGCGCTCGAACACTACCTCGCGCAAAGCGGCCAGCGAGTCCGCCACATTCGCGATCCCGACGCAGCAGACACCGGTCGAGTTGTAGCGCGCACCGCCCGCCGTGATATCGAGCCCGCGCTCGACGCAGTCATCGGTCAGCGCCGACAGCGCTGGCAGCGGATATGACGCGACCTGATCCGCCTCCGCCTGCCGCAGACGCTCCGCGACCTGAGCCAGTTCGTGCTCAACCTGCGCACAATAGGCGCGCCGGACATCGTCGAACGCATGCAGTTCCGAAAGCGCGCCGGTCCGGGGGCCGATCTGCTCGCCGGTGAGCAGGCACGCGCCATCGTTGAGGGCGAGTTCCAGGCTTTTCGCCAGGTTCGAGTAGTGCGCGACCACCCGCGGGTCGGCGCGTCCGCCCACGGTCACCTCGATGCAGCCGATGATCGAGTAGTCGCGCGCCTCCTCGATCGGCACGCCGCGCTCGACGAGGCTCGGCACGATGACGTCATCGTTGAAAAACTGCGGCAGGTTGAGGCCCGCGCCGGCGATGTCGCACGCGCGCCGCAGCAGGCGCTCGGGCGCTCCGCTGTGCCAGCGCACCGAGGTCTGGCGGATGATCCCGATGTCCTGCAGCGTATCGAGGATCAGGTAGCTGAGTTCATTCGTCGCATCGGCGCCATCAGGCCGCGCCCCACCGACCATCGCATTCTGCACATCATAAGGCAGCCACATCTTGAGCCAGAAGTAGGCGAGCAACTCGCGAGCCTCGTCACGGGTCAGGCGCCCCTGGTCGATATCGGCCTGATAGAACGGCCACAGATACTGATCGAGGCGGCCGAGCGACTGCGCGTTCGGCGGATCTTCGAACTGGAGAAGCATGTGGGCGAAGTAGACCGATTGCAGCGCGTCAGCGAATGTCCGCGCCGGCTGCCCAGGCATGCGCGCGCAGCGGTCCGCGATGGCAAGCAGTTCATCGCGGCGGCCGGCGTCCTGCTCGTCGGCCGCTAGCTCCTGCGCCAAGGCCGCATGACGTTCACCGAAACGCGCCGCCGCTCGCGCTACCCGCGCGATAGCCAGGCGTGTGTGGCGCTGCTGCGGATTCCCTGCGAACGCGCCAAGCTCCGCCTGGGCCGCGATGCCATCGAAGCCAAGTGCAAGCACCTTCTCGAATCCCGGAACGGTGTGGCCGTAGAGCGTGCCCTTTGCCCATATCTCCGGACGCGCAGCCCAGTACGCGGCGATGTCGCGGGCCTGCGCGGCGTCATCGGCGTTCGACGTGCCCGGCGCGCGCCCGCCCCAGAACTCGGGGTAGGCGAGGGGGCCGAGGCAAGATCGGTCGCCGACGATGAGTTCGTCGGGATGAATGGCAATAGGGATGTTATTGAGGACCGCCTGAAGCGCGGCGGCGCGGCGGAGGATGATGGGCTGATCCTCGGTTTGCCGGTATGCCTCGGTGGCGAGGCGCGCGCGATCGAGACCGGAGGCCGGTTGTCGCGCGAGGGTTTGCTGCTTCAAGCGGCTGATACGCGGCGTCATTATGGCAAACAGCATATCACCTGGATATGGATTGCGGCAAGGGAGGTTGAGAGTGGGTATCACGACGGACCTGTGACGCCAGGCGAAACCTCCTCTGCGCCGGGGGAACTGTAGGGGCACGGCATGCCGTGCCCCTAGGGAGAGGACGGAGGGCGGCCGCGCCACATGAAGGTTAGTTCCCGACGCTCCGCCTCACGCCTCGGTCGGCGTCTGCTCGAGCCTCATGCTGAGTAACTTGCTCACGCCGGCCAGCTCCATGGTCACGCCGTAGTGCGTGTGGGCGTGCTGCATGGTGTGGGTGTTGTGGGTGATGATGATGAATTGTGAGCGCTCGGCGAATTCGCTCAATATGCGCGCGTAGCGGCCGACGTTGGACTCATCGAGCGGCGCATCGATCTCATCGAGCACGACGAACGGGGACGGCCGCACCCGCAGCAGCGCGAAGATGAACGCGACGGTGGTGAGCGCGCGCTCGCCGCCCGACAGCAACAGCAAGTTCTGAGCGCGCTTACCGGGCAGTTGCACATGCACGTCGATGCCGCTTTCGAGCGGATCGTTCGGCTCGGTGATGATGAGCTTGGTGCTGCCGCCCTCGAAGAGCCGGGTGAAGATGTCCTCGAACTCGCGCGCAACCTGCTCGAAGGTGCTCATGTACCGCGAGCGCGTCGTCTCGTCGATCTCGGCGATGATGCGCTTGATGTCATCGCGCGCCGCGAGCAGGTCGGCGCGTTGCCCGGTCAGGAACTCGTGGCGCTGGCGCACGCGGTCGTACTCCTCCACCGCGCCGAGGTTGACCTGGCCCAGTTCCTTGACGCCGCTCTCCAGCTCGGCCACCCGCTGCCGCGCGCGCTCGCGGCTGGGCACCGGCGTGTGGCCGATGAGGGCCTGCTGGACATCGACGCCGAATTCCTCCTGCAAGGTGCGCTCGAGGAAGCCGATCTCGCTGTGGAGCTGAGTGGTGCGCAGCTCGGATCGGTGCAAACGCCCCTGCATGTCCTCCGCTGCGGCGCTGCGCGCCTTGACCTGCTCCAGCTTCTCCGAAATGGTTTCGAGCAGCTTGTTGCGGTGATCCTTGGCCCGCTCGACCTCCCCCTGCTTCTGCTCCGCGGCGCGCACCAGTTGCTCGATGGACTGGGACGCCTCGTGGGTGCTCGACGAAAGTTCATCGACGCGCGCCTGCGCCTCGACCAGCGCCGGCCCCCTGCGCTCCAACTCGGCGGCGAGTTGATCGCGCGATTGGACGGCCTTTGCGGATGCGGTGCGCGAGGCGTTGATGCGTCCGTCCACCGCGGCGAGCTCGAGCCGCAGACGCATCAGCTCCTGCGCCATTGACTCCCGCTGCGCACGCTCGTGGGACGCGTTCTGCTCGGCGGCGGCAAGCGCTTGCTCCGCCTGCTCCTGACGGGCGCTTGCAGCTGAGGCCTTTGGCGACAAGTCCTGCTCCTCGGACACTGCCTGCCACAGCTCCGGCCGCAGCGACGCAAGCTCGGACTCCACGGTTTCCTCTTCGGCGCTCAGGCGCGCGAGCTCACCCATAGCGATCTCGCGCTGGCGGCGCAGCTCCTCAAGCTCCTGGGCCAACCGTTCCCCGCGTCCGGACGCGTCGTTCTCCGCGCCCGCGAGAATATCGAGGCTGCGCGCGACCTCATCGCGCCTCATGGTCAACTCGTCCAGGCGCGCTCGCAGGCCGATCAACCTGCGCTCCAGATCCTCCATCTCGCGCGCGCGCCGCAGGGGGCCCGCGCCGGGCCGTCCCGCGATGACCGCGCCCGACGGATAGAGCACCTCGCCGTCCCGCGTGACGATGGCCTCCCACTGCAGGCCGGAGGAGGTCAGGCTCCGGGCGGCCTCGGGGCTCTCAGCGATCAGTATCTTCCCAAGCAGGCGCTCGATCGTCGGCCGCACCCAGGCGTCGCAGGTGACCGCGTCAGCCGCCGTGCCCATGCAATTGGGCAGGTCGACAGTGTCGAGACATTGCCCCGAACCGGGGCGACAAGCCGTTACCGATGCGCGGCCGATATCCGAGGCGCGCAGCAATCGCACCGCTGCCGCGCCCGTCTCTTCCTCGTGGGCGACGACGCCGTGGACGTGAATCCCCAGGGCCGCTTCGACAGCAATCTCCATCCCGTCCTTGGGCTTGATCATGCTCTTCAGCGCCTGGAGTGGGCCCGGAAGGCGGCCCTGGCTCGCGATATCAAGCAGCGCCTTGGCGCCGTCGGCACCCGCACCGTTGTTCATCTCACGCAGGGCCTGCGCGCGCGCGGCTACCGATGAGATGGCCTCGCGCAGGTCGCCGCGGTCGCGCTCGAGGACGGTGAGCGCGGCGCTGGCTTCGATCCTGCTGGAGGCGACTCGCTCCGCCTCCGCCTCGGCGGAGGCGCGCTCTGCCGACACCTGCTCGATGCGCGCTTCCGACTCGGCGGCCGAAGACGCGGCCTGCTCGCGCGCCGCCCGCGCCACATGCAGGCGGTCCTCCAGGCGTGATATGCGCTGCTCCAGGGCCTTGCGTAGGGACTGGCACTGGTGCAGGCGATTGCGCTGCGCCGCCGCCTCATCGAGGGCCTGGAGATAATCCCCGCGCCGCGCCTCGACGGCCTCATCGGCAGCGGGAAGGCGCCCTTCCACCTCGCGCAACGCCTGCTCCCAGTGGGCGATCTCATTCGCGAGCTGCCCCGATTTGTCGCCAAGCTCGGCGCGTTCCTTCTCCGCAGCCTCAAGTTCCGCTGATGCCTGCGCGATTCGCGCCCCCAGTTGCTCGATCTCGTGCTGGAGCTGGTCGCGGCGCGCATGGGCCGAGCGCAGCTTCTCCTCGCGCAGTGAGGCCTCGGCCTGGGCGCGCTGCGCCTCGGTCGCGGTCCGCGCAGCGAGACCGCGCAGATCCTCGAGTTCCTGCTCGACCTTCTGAAGCTCGGCGCGCAGGCCCGCCTCGGCGGCATTGAGAGTCTCGATGTCGGTGCGGGCGCGCTGAAGCTCCTCGGCGAGATCGAATTCCCGCTGGCGCGCGCGCTCGATGTTGGCGTAGGCGGCCTGGTGTTCATCGACCAGCAGCGCCCGCTTGATCTGCGCGAGTTCGCGCGAGAGCTCGCGGTAACGCTGCGCCTCCTCTGCCTGGCGCGCCAGCGGTTCGACCTGGGCTTCGAGTTCGCCGATGATGTCGGAGAGGCGCACCAGGTTCTGCTCGGTGTGGTCGAGCTTGCGCTGGGCCTCTTGTTTGCGATGGCGGTACTTCTGGACCCCCGCAGCCTCCTCGATCAACGCGCGCCGGTCCTCGGAGCGAATCGAGAGAATCGCGTCAATCTCGTTCTGGTTGATGACGGAGTACGCTTGGCGGCCAATGCCGGTGTCGAGGAAGAGGTCGTGGATGTCGCGCAGGCGGCAAGGCACGCCGTTGATGAGGTACTCACCCTCGCCCGAGCGGAACACGCGCCGGGTGACGGTGATCTCGGCAAAATCGAGGGGCAAGCTGCCGTCGGCGTTATCAAGGGTCATGTGCACCTCGGCGTAGCCAACGCGCTTGCGACCCGCGGAGCCTGCGAAGATGACGTCCTGGGCGCGTGAGGAGCGGAGCGTCTTCATGCTCTGCTCGCCCAGGACCCACAGAATGGCATCGGCGATGTTGCTCTTGCCGCTGCCGTTGGGGCCGACTATAGCGGAAATACCAGGGCCGAAGTCTAACTCGGTACGATCAGCGAATGTCTTGAAGCCACACAGCTCAAGCTTTTTGAGGTGCACCTCTTATCTCCCGCGCGCCCCCGCGCGAGAGCGCGCGCTGCGGCAACACGACGCCCACGCCGTGCGAAGCAGCGCGCCGACCCAAAGCGCCGGTTATTCTAACACAAGTCATCGGAAAAGAAAACGGTTCAGCGAAAAAAGGTGTGACCGGGAAATGTTGGCATGAAGCCGAATCCTGTGGGGGCGGCCCCGCGTGGCCGCCCATTCCCAGCCGCGGGCGGCTGGGCCACATGCACTAGCGCAGCCGGCTCCCCAACGAAAAAACGGTCACACCCGCGAAAAAGGTGCCGGGGCATGCGTCACTGACGCCCGGTGGAATGCGGGACCGCAAACAAGCGCTTGGTAGGATGCCGCCATGGCATCGAACCCCGGCCGTCGGGCGCGCGATTCCGGCTGCGGTGCGCAGTGCGCACGAGGCGCGGCCGATGTGCACACCGCAGCGCTCGAGAGACGAGCGACCCGTCGCTCCGCGTAGTCACCCGATGCCCAGCCATCTCAACGCATTCGTGTTGAGCACGCGGTTGATCGTCTCCTTCGACGCGCCTGCCTCGCGCAGCATGTCCGCATCCTCGAGCAGCCGCCCGCGCACCATGCCTTCCCCGTCCGGCAAATGGGCGTCGCTGCCAAAGAGCAGGTGCTGATCGCCCAGGCAGCACAAGGCCTTGCGAAGCGCGTCGACCTTCCAGATACGCGGCGCCCCGGTCGTGATATCGATGTAGCTGGTCCACTCGCCGGTCTGATTCACCTGGAACTTGAGGTTCACGGCGAGGCATTCGTCGGTCCAGGGCCAGCTCATGTGCGCCATCGCAAAGCGAATTCGCGGATAGTGAAACATGATCTCGTAGAAAGCCGGGCGGCAGTACTGGGACTCGTCACTCGTGCCCCAGAGGATGCCGGTGTGGAATAGCATCGGCTTGCCGTACTCGTTGATCTTGGCATAGCAGGCCTGGGCGCGCTCATCCGCCGGGTACCACTTGTTCGGGATCATCTTCACGCCGCGCAACGCCTTCTCATCCAACGCGTAATCAACCGCCTGCACGGCGTCCGCCAGCGTCGGCTCGATCCAGGCGAAGCCGATCAGTCGCTCCGGGTCCACTCGCACCACCCTGGCGAGCCTGTCGAGCATCGCCTTGTGCGGCCGCTTCGACCGCGTGGCTTCTTTCGACCAGTGCGGCGGCACGCTCATCAGCACCGCGCGCTCGAGCCCGACCCGGTCCATCGCCTTGAGCATCTTCGCGCCGTCTTCCGTGCCCCGGGTGTGGATGTGTACATCAATTGCCATGAGGTCGCCTCGATCACGAGACAGGGTGTTCGCCCGTCGCTCTCACGCGAGATGTATGACCTGTCTCAGTGGTTCCTTTAGCCTGTCATCCTATTGATCTTTCACCTTTTTCCGTCCCCTTTTCCCAGTGTCCTGCAGATGGCAGAGGAAGGCGCACGCTCCAGGCGAAGACCAACATCGTGGCCCTGATGGCGAGGCTGCGAGCGATCGCGATGGACAATGAGGGGTCGGACTCGCGACTCCTCAGGGGCACCTAGAGCGGAGATTCACGAATGGGCGGCGCTGCAACGCCGCCGATATTGCGGAGGAGGTGCGGATATGGACGCAACCATCACCTATTTCGAAGAGACGGGCCCGGCCAATACCGCTGCGGTCCTGGCGCTGGTGAAGAAGCGGGCCGCCGCGGGCGATATCGGGAAGATCGTGCTCGCGTCCACGCGGGGCGACACCGCGCGTCAAGCGAGCGCAGCTTTTGCCGATACCTCGATCAAGCTGATCGTTATTCCTCATCAGTACGGCTTCGGCGAGCGAGTGCAGTTCGATATGGAACTCGCGACCGAACTGGAGCGCGCCGGCCACCGCGTGCACTGGGCAACCATGCTGTTCCACACTGACGACCTCTATGGTACGCACGCTCCGAGCGCGCTCGCCAACATGCTGCGCACGTTCGGTCAGGGCATGAAGGTCTGCCTCGAAATCTTGCTGATGGCGGCCGATGGCGGCCGATGGCGGCCTGGTAGAGAGAGGCGAGCAGACGATTGTAGTGGCGGGCAGCGGCCGCGGCGCGGATACGGCCATCCTCGCCACTGCATCCACGAGCAACCGGCTCAGCGAGGTTCGGATTCACGAGATCCTCTGCAAGCCTATCTTGCGCTGAGCGGGAGCCGCCATGAGGCCACCGTGATCGACGGTGTCAGGAATTGGCGCCAGGTCGGTTGGGGTTGGCAGGCACAGCGGCGACGATGAGGTAGGCCCGGTCGGCGGTCTCAGAGTGGCGGCTGCTGGACGTTCGGCTTGTGTCCGCGGCCGGACGACCGCGGCCGCAAGCCGCGGGTCAGTTCGACGTTGTGCGGGCCGACGGCGGACCTGAACCGGGCGCAGAGGGCGCGCGGCCGCCGGTAAGCTCACCGATCTTCGCGGCGATCTCGGGGAGGCCGGGAGAAACCACACCATCATTCCAGCTCAAGGCCCAGGCGGCCGCGGGGTCGGAGTGTCTCGTGTCGAGGCAGAAGGTGAAGAATGCGCTGCCCTCCAGGCCAAGGCGCTGCTGCTCCGTCAGGCGGTCGGCGACGCGCTTCCACACCTCGACGTCCCGCATGGACTCGCCCCGCAAGGACGGGTTCCATTTGTCCACCCAAATGTGGACGTGATGTCCGCCATAGGAGCGCTTGCCCTCCAAGTTGCGCCGCAACTCCAGCGCGATCTCAGCCTGAGATGGGTACTTGCTGCCCGGCCGCGCGAACGCGGGCAGGTGATGAAACCCGATGATGTCGGGAAGCTTCCCGCTCGCCATCCCCCGCACCAGGCGCCCCTGGAGCGCGTCTGCCATCACGGCGATTCCGGTCTCGCGTTTCGCCATCTCGGCGGTAACCGCCTCGACCAGCTTGCGGTAGTTGTCCTCCGGGAAACCGAGGTCGTTGCCGATCTCGATCCATTTGACGACGCCGGGGTAGGCCCTATCGCAGTGCGCCGCGGTGCGGGCGAAGAGATCGGCATAGAGCGCAATCTGGCGATCAGTGAAGCCGCTGGTAACGCTTGGGAACAGCCACGCGCTGCCTTCGTCAGGCTTTCGCTCGCCCCGGAGCAGGCGCTCGCGGAATGCGGGCGACACGGCGGTCCAACCCGGATCGAGGTTAAGCTGGACCTTCAGTCCCAGACTCGCGGCCTTGCGGATCAGTGAATCCAGGCTTTCGCGGTACTTCGGCTCGAACCACGGCCACGGGCGGTGCTGGGGATTGAGGAACGCCTTCTGGATGTCGCCTTCCATGTACTCGACGCGGGCGAGGATCTCGACGTAGTTGATGTTGGATCGTTTGAGCACGTCACGACCGGCCTTTGACTTCAGGCCCATGCCCCAGCAGTCACCGATCCACATCGGCTTGGCCGCCGCGGGCCACGTGGAGGCGGCCATAGTGAGTGCGGCAGCGGCTAGGAACAACACGTGCAGTCTGCTGACCTTCATCTGCTACCTCAGGTGCATTCCTGGTTCGCATGCAGTCGAAGAAGGCGCCATACGCCTTTCTCTTTCCCCGCACAGGGCGCGGCAAAACGCCAAGCGGCTATGGAGTGTTTGGCATTAGTGGATGGCCGCTGATGCCGCAAGGCGCCCTGCGCGCCTTTCCGGAGCGCGGCGCAGCCGCGCCATACTCTTCCGGACGGTGGTCGCGCTAAGCGCGACTCCGGAGCGACACGCGGTGTCGCCAGGTTGCGCGGAGCGCAACTCTGGAGTGACGCCGGAGCGTCACCAGGTTCTTCCGGTTGCGTAGCGTAGCCCACCGGAGCTTCCCATAATGCAAGAACCTCGCTAGTAGCCAGCCGCGGCTTGCTCCAGCGTCCGCGCGACCGCGCTCTCATCATTCGAGCAGGGCGAGATGAAATCCGCGGCCTCGCGAGCTTTGGCCACCGCATTGGCAACCCCCACTCCAAGCCCCGCCCAGGCAAGCATGGGCGCGTCATTGTCGCCGTCCCCGAAGGCTATGACTGCCTCGCGCGCGATGCCATAGGTATCGGCGAGTGCCGCCAGGGCCACCCCCTTGTCCGTCTCGCGATTGAGGAACTCCAGGTACTCGGGGTTGGTCTTGAACAGCGAGATCTCGCCGTCCCAGCGCGCGTTGAACTCGTGATACAGCTCGTCGCGCCGCCTCGGGTCGAACCGGCCCGGTAGCGACGGGTCGGTGATGAGGATGATCTTCGTCGGCTCGCGGCCCTTGAACTGCTGCAAGCTGGGGACGAAGTGATAGATCGAGCCCGTTTGCTTCGCGTAGAGGTCGGCGAAGCGGCGCAGCTCCGGGTCGTCCTTTGCGTAGAGCGTGTCCTCGACGTAGTAGTTCAGGTGGAAGTGATGCTCGTCGGCATAGTCAATCAACCAGTCGCCGTAGCGCGCGGGCAGCGCCCTTTCGAAGAGCACCGTCTCGCCGCACGCCTCCGAGTCGCGCACCATGCCTCCGTTGTACGCGAGCACCGGCCCGTCAACGCCCAGGCGACGATACCAGGGGCGGATCGAAGCGCACATCCGGCCCGACGCCAAGACCACGAGGGCACCCAGTTCCCGCATTCGGCGCAGTGCAGCGGCGTCGTCGGGGGAGACCTCTCCCGCGCGGTTCAGCAGCGTGCCGTCAAGGTCCAACGCGACGATGCCATAGGTGCGTTTCACCAGGCTCACGATGCGGGGCTCTTCCAGCGCCGTCGAGCGTATTTCGACGGCGCCGCGCGGAATGCCTCCAGGAGCAGCATCAGCGCGTGCCGGCGTGAGCGTTGGGCGGCAGCCCACCTGCGACAGGCGCGCGGGCAGAGCGTCAGCGTTTTGGACCTCGACCAGCGGTCGCCGGTGGCCTGGGCGCGGTGTACCCCGTGCGGACTGGAAGGAGGAAGAAGTACCAGTACGCCGCGCAGATCGCGCCGATCAGGATGATGATGAGCGCGATGAGGGGCAGCGTTCGCCGCCGCCGCCGCGGCGGGCGAAGGAGGTCGGGACTGGATGCTCTTGTGAAGCGCACTGGCTATCGGTTCATGCAAAACGCACGCGGGAACGGTAAGCGTCGTCTTGCTATCGCATACTGTCGATTGCCGGCAGGAGCCGCCGCCGGGCGGGCTATCCTTGGACCCAGATTATGCATAAGGTGCCGGCACCCAGACATTGGGCGCGGGGTCGTTTATCCCGAGCGCCCTTCAGGACCCCGAATGGGGCCCTTCAGGGTCCCAGAGGGGAAGTCGAGGGGCTGACCCCGCGAAACGCGGCCTTTGGCGCGGCGTAGCCGCGCTCCGGAGCGGCGCCGTGCGCCGCACAGAGGCCGCGCCCGATCCAGGCATTCACCCGCAGGGTGAGTGCCGTACGCTCCATATGCATAATCTCGGTTAGACGCGCCCGCAGTGGGCCGGACGTGAGCAATACGGAGGTGACCGTACAACAATGTCGGTAAGAGTGAGGATTCCAACCCCGCTGCAAACCCTGACCGCGGGCAAGTCCGAAGTTCAGGCCAGCGGGTCGAACTTGCGGGAGCTGCTGGCCGCTCTCGAGACGAGTTTCCCGGGGATGCGGAACCGTCTGTACGACGAGCAGGGCCATTTGCGCCGCTTCGTCAATCTGTACGTGAACGATCAGGATGTCCGCTTCCTCTCGGGAGAGGACACGGCGCTGGGCGAAGGAGACGAGGTCTCGATCGTGCCCGCCATCGCCGGCGGGCATGGCGTGGAGCGGTGAGGTGCGCCTGAGCGAGGAGCAGACCGAGCGCTACAGCCGCAACATCCTGCTGCCGGAAGTCGGCGGACGCGGCCAGGCGCGGCTGCTCGCGGCGAAAGTTCTCGTCGCGGGGGCGGGTGGCCTCGGCTCGCCGGCCGCGCTGTACCTCGCGGCGGCGGGGGTCGGCGCCATCGGCATCGTCGACAGCGACGCGGTCGAACTGAGCAATCTCCAGCGCCAGATACTCCACGGCACCTCGGATGTGGGCCGCCCCAAGACCGGCTCGGCGGCGCGGCGGATTCGCGCCATCAACCCCGAGGTGCAGGTGATCACGCATCGGCAGCGGCTGAGCTCGGGCAACATCCTTGACGTGCTCGGTCCCTACGATTTCGTGGTTGACGGGACTGACAACTTCGCGACGCGGTATCTTATCAACGATGCGTGTGTCATGGCGGGCAAGCCGCTGTCTCACGGCGCGGTGCTGCGCTTCGAGGGGCAGATCACGACCGTCATCCCCGGGGAGGGGCCATGCTATCGCTGCCTCTACCCGGAGCCGCCCCCACCGGGTCTGGTGCCCAATTGCCAACAGGCCGGTGTGCTGGGTGCGGTCGCCGGCGTCATCGGCGCGATGCAAGCCGCCGAAGCAATCAAGTGGGTGCTCGGCGTGGGGGAACCGCTCGTGGGACGGCTCGTCCTCTTCGATGCCCTTAACGCGAGCTTTCGCGAGGTCAAGGTTCGGCGCGATCCGAACTGCGCTCTATGCGGCGAGCATCCGACCGTCACTGGACTCATTGACTACGACGATTTCTGCAGCAGGGGGCCGCAGGGGTCGGGCGCCTAGCGGGCCGGCGTCGGATCCGCGAATGCAGGTGTCGGCCCCGCCCGCCCGAACGGAGCACAGACGATCATGGCAACCAAAGCTGTCAAGCTGACCTTCCCTCAGGCTCTGATCAAGGAGCCGGTCACCTTCCGCATGGCAACGCAGTTCGACATCATGCCAAACATCCGCCGCGCCAAAGTGACCGCGACCATCGGCGAGCTGGTGCTCGAGCTCGAGGGTTCGGAGGAGAACATCGAGCGCGGCATCGAGTATCTCCGCGAGCAGGGCATCCAGGTTACCGCCGTGCCGGGCGATGTTCTCGAATAGCTAGAAATCTGGCCGAAAAGTGGTGGTTGACGGATGAAACCGCAAGGGCTTGATTGGCTGCTTGTCGAATAGGGTGTTACCGC
>Ga0315282_10005669_pt1 | contig 21173 bp, 32 predicted proteins | sample YL17G07_20_MG_FD_203693 | JGI IMG/M metagenome (GOLD analysis project Ga0315282, IMG submission 203693) | Sediment microbial communities from Yellowstone Lake, YNP, Wyoming, USA - YL17G07_20 | ecosystem: Environmental > Aquatic > Freshwater > Lake > Sediment | place: USA: Wyoming | collected... | reverse complement strand
AAAACCCTGTCCCCGCCGAATATTACGACATCGAGAAACTCAAAGGGCACACAGACACCTATAGAGCGAGAATTGGCGATATTCGCGTAATCTATGAAATTTTCTGGGACAGTAAAAGTGTTCACGTTTTACTTATTGAGCGAAGAGAAAGAGCCTACGCATAAACCCGTTTACGACGTGGGTTCAAGAGAGCCCACGACTTCCGTCGTGGGATGAATTGAAGCATTCATGTATCCGCCTCCTCTATCATCCCTCCGTAGGGATGGGATAGCCCGAATACACGCCTCTGGAGATCGTGACCTCCGTAACCCGCCTTCCCGAACGCTTCCGATGGAAAAGCCCGTGAGGGGGCTTGTGGCTTGGGGTGAGCGGGGATCGAGTCTGGTCGATGAATCAGGAAGCCCGCCTCTTCAGAGGTGGGTAGTTGACCCCTCTTCTTTCTATAGCGACGTCAAACAAAGTAGGTTTTTCGGAACTCTCTTCAATTTTTTCTTTTCGCTATAGATTCAGCTTCCTCTAACGCTTTATTGTACACATCCACGGTCAGCCAGAAACCTGATGTGATCAGGCTGTCTAAACATTCCCTGAACTCTCTGAGGGTTATTCGATCCCTTGCCAATGCGAGCAGCAGAACCGCGATGGTGCCTATTGGCCTGACTCCGAAAATCTGAGCTGTGGCGGATGCCTCCCTCTCGTCGATTATCAGCTCTGTATCCAGCTTCTGGGCTAGGAGGATGGCTTCAGCCTCGCCCAAGTGTATGCCGGATGCGCCTACTATGACATCAGCTTCCTCCATCCTCTCCTCTGAGACCTCTATCCACCCATCCTCCACCGCCTTCGCGATTAAGACGGCATCCGCTGACCGCTTCCGCAACGCAGATTCCTCATATACCCTCATCGGGATGACAATCTCCCCGAAGAGGCTCTTCAAAAGCGTCAACCGGCCGATCTTGGCCAGCCAGATCAACGGGCTGCTATTGCTCACTACTGGTTTTCTGCCTAACATACTCTATGTCACGCCTGAGATCCTCCAACGAATAGGATACGGGTATCTTCTCCTCCTTCGCCAGTTCAATCATCTCCCGAAGAGACAGGCCCGCCATCTCAGCGGCCTTCCATAGAGTCACCCTCCCCTCTCGATAGGCCTGAACAGCCTCCTTAACCCTCTTCTCTCGAAGCGCGGAATCCAACAGTCGTCTTATCAACTCGGAGCGGTCGACCTTCATCTCCTCCGCCAACCTCTCAACCTCTCTGAGCATGTCCCGAGGAAGCCTAGCCGTGACAGCCTCAAGCGACATCCAACCCACCGTATACAACAGCATCTTATGCACACATATAAATATTACCTAACGTCCCCCTTCGACAAAAGGGTATCTGCAAACGTGCAGCCATCTCAAGTTCAGCTCTCAAAGGGGAAGTAGACGCGTGTTAATAAAAAATACAAATAACGTACGTATTTAACTACCGCGGCGAAATAAAGGAAAAACCGAGCACGCGCGCGAGAAGAATGGGAACGTCACCAGATTCATAGAGAAACCAAAAGAACCGATCAGCGACTGGGCCCTCATAGGCGTCTACCTTTTCAACGACAAGGTCTTCGACGCTGTAAAACAGATCAAACCCTCCTGGAGAGGAGAACTGGAGATCACAGACACCCTCCAGATCCTCCTCGAGACCGGGGCCAGGGTTGAGATACAGAAAGTCAAGGGCTGGTGGAAGGACACCGGAAGACCAGAAGACCTCCTGGAGGCCAATCAACTCGTCCTCAACGACCTGGAACCCTACAACCATGGAACCATAGAAGATGCAGCAACCATAACCAACAACGTCGGGATAGGAGAGGGAACCATAATCCACCGCCACACCGCCATCCGAGGACCCGTGGTCATAGGCGACCGCTGCGAGATAGGACCCAACGCCTACATAGGACCATACACCAGCATCGGAGACCACGTGACTCTACTAAACACAGAGATAGAGAACAGCATCGTGATGAGCGGCACGCGAATCGACTGCGGAAAACGAGTCACAGACAGCCTCATCGGGAAGAACGTAGAGATAATCGACTCGAACCAATTCGCCCCCAAAGGCCACAAGCTAATATTAGGTGACGCGTCTAAAGTCACTCTTTAAAACGGGGTGCCTTTAGACCATGAAACCAGTTCTAGCTTCTACGCTCCACGACCCTCAGAATCGACTCGAGAGCCTAATAAATGAACAAACCCCAAAACTCGAGGAGCTTTTCCACGAAAAAATAGTAACCCTCACATCAAGCACCAGCCGGGAAACCCTGGAAATACTTAAAAAATTAGGCTACGAAGCCAGCTACGGAGATGAAAGCGTAGCCAGCACCTACGTAATTGCCCTGCGCCGAGCAACTGAAAAAAAGGTCGAGACCATCTTCTACTGCGACTTCGATAGACTCCTCCACTGGGCATCACATTACCCCGAAGAACTCGAAGCAGCCACACAAGAATCGACCCACGACTTCACCCTATTCGGAAGAACAAAAAGAGCCATGCTAACCCACCCAGAAACCCAAATATTAACCGAAACCACCGCCAACATCCTCGCCTCAAAGATCCTGGGCTTCCGAAAAACCCGCGACGTCCTCGGCACAACCTGGATGCTTAAAGCTCACCAAGCCGAAGCCTTAATCGGAGCAAAGATCTCGAACCAGTACGGCTTCTACTTGGATTGGCCGATTCAGTCATGGATCAACTCCACCAACCCCGGGTACATCGAAGTCGAGGGCCTGGAATGGGAAACGCCGGACAGATACCAGCAAGAGATCACACAAGCTGGATACGATGCATGGAAAGAGAACTACCAAAACGTGCAGGAGTGGAGGAAGAGGAACCTGATGTTAAGAGACATGATGGAAGCCACAGCAACCCATATCCAAATTAAAAAATCAACGTGATCTAAAAACACCTGCACCCGAACCCATGCTTGAAGGAGATGATCAAACAAGCAGAAATCTTAAATTAATCTTCTGATGCGCTAAGCTCCATATTTTCAGCCTATCTTTTCTTGAATTATCTCCCCTCACGCGACCGAATAATCAAATACGCCAGCAACTCACTACTCGCCACAAAGATCAGCTTCATCAACACAATAGCCAACTTATGCGAAAAAATCCCCGGCGCAGACGTAAAAATCGTAGCCCAAGCCGTGGGACTGGACAAAAGAATCGGCCCCCTATTCCTAAACGCCGGCCTAGGCTACGGCGGCTCATGCTTCCCCAAAGACGTGAAAGCCCTAATCGCCCAAGCAAAAAACCTCGGCTACCACCTCACACTCCTAGAAGAAGTCGAAAATATAAACAAAACTCAACCCCTAAAAGCCATCCAGTTCTGCAAAGAACTACTCGGCAACCTCAAAGGCAAACACATAGCCATCCTCGGCCTAGCCTTCAAACCAGACACAGACGACATGAGGGAAGCACGGGCAATACCCATAATAAACCAATTAATAAAAGAAGGCGCAAAAGTAACCGCCTACGACCCCGTCGCAACACCCACAGCAAAAACCATCTTCAAAGACAAAATAGAATACGCCAACTCAACAATCGAGTGCCTAAAAAACGCGGAATGCTGCATCCTCGTAACCGAATGGGACGAATTCAAAAAACTCACACCAGAAGACTTCATCCAAAACATGAAGCAACCCGTACTAATCGACGGCAGAAGAATATACAACCCCGAAGAATTCAGCAAAAAACTCAAGTTCGCAGCCATAGGACTCGGAAATTAAGCCTTTAAGAAAAAATGACAGAAGATACGGAAAAGTGTTGATTACTCCGGAGCTGGCTTCGTCGGCAGCCACCTATGGCCCAACGCACACACCGTCACCACCTTCTACCACATCGAAGTATCCGATGATAAGGTTAAGACGAACGACGAGCACAGAGACCACAAATGGGTCACGGAGCCACCCAGAGACCTCCACCCCTACCTGAAGGAGATGATCAAGAAAGCAGACCTATTCAACAACACTTAACCCTATAGAGTGAAGCTTGGAACATCAATTCATAATCCCATACAGTCATCCAATTAACTTCACATCTACACAATTTTGATTAAACACACTCGAGCTGGGACAAGAAGAACAGGCGCCTCAACTGCATCGACAAAGCCCGCAGAGTCCTCGGCTACGAGCCTAAAATTGACTTCAAGGAGGGCCTCGGATACACCTACAACTGGTTCACCGAGAACTGGAATAACGTCAAACGGTCAGCCGAGTTCTAGTTAACAAACCCCTAAAAGAGGACTTTCGTACATCTTGAAGCCTGCATCGCCCCAACACAAGCCTTAATACCCTCCACGTATTACATATAATGTAATATGAGTGCTGTAATCTCCATACGTGTACCCGACGAGACCAAGAGAGACATAGAGAGGTACGGCATAGAAGTCAGCTCCGTGGCCAGGAAGGCCATAGAGGAGGAGATTAACAGAAGGAAGCTGGAGGAAGCCGCCAAGGCGGCCGAGGAGCTCGGAGACTACTTCTCAAAGACACCCGAGGAACAGATCCTCCAATGGATCAGGGAGGACAGGAGGACCCGCTGATTGGCCCTCTTCGACGCCAGCAGCATCCAGGCCGCAGTCAGGAGGCTACGCGGCCAAGCAGCCCAGGTCCTTGAGGGCGGCACCGCCCTCGACCTGACCCTCTACGAGCTGGGCAACGTCATCTGGAAAGAGAACCGGGTTAACAGGGGGGAGCCCCTTGAAGCAGTTGAACGAGTGAAGGCGCTTCAGAGGCTCCTCTCCATTATGGAGATACGCCGAATAGATCTAGGCGAAATGGCTGCCATCGCCGAGAACGCCTCCATGTACGGCCTCACCTTCTATGATTCCGCGTACCTGACGGCCGCCCTCACGACGGGCATGAGCCTGGTGACGGAGGACTCGGAAATCCTGAGAGCATCCGAGGAGGCCGGCCTCGAGGCATTGCCCCTGGACCGGTACCTTAAGCCCGATTAGTGGTGCGGGGGCTCCAATGCGTAGCCGGGTGCACCGCATTAGGACCTTCAATGGCATCCATCGTGTAGGGTACAGTCAATACTGAAAAAAGGTAGGGGGTACCTTGCCCTGGCCATTTTCTCAGCCATAGAACGAGGATCAAGCCCTCATGGAGACCGAGGAGAAGAGACACGCACCCGGCCGCCGGCCCAGTGGAGCGCCTCAACCCCGCCGCCACCGACCTCCTCGAGGCAAACCAGCTCATCCTCCAGGAGCTCCAACCATACAACCACGGGAAAGTCGAAGAGACCGCCACCCTAACCAACAACGTCGGAGTCGGCGAAGGCACAGTAATCCACAGCAGAACCACAATCCGCGGACCAGTCGTGATCGGCGAGCACTGCAAGATAGGCCCAAACACCTACATCGGGCCATACACAAGCATCGGAGACCACGCCACCATCCGAAACACGGAGATAGAGAACACCATCATTATGAGCGGCGCACTCATCGACTGCGGGAAACGAGTCACAGACAGCCTCATCGGGAAGAACGTGGAGATAATCGACTCAAACCAATCCGTCCCCAAAGGCCACAAACTGATATTAGGAGACCAATCAACAGTCACCCTCTAACTCAAAAGCACAGCTCTGAGGAAGAGGAGGAGATCAAGGGGGAGCCTCAGAAGACTAGGATGCATGCAGTAGAGACGACAACTCCGTCTGTCAGAATGCGCCTGTTTTTCGTCATAAATATCGCTTTGCGTTAGGATCAGGGCGTGGGGCACCACATTATCAGGATGCCTTCTATCCCGCGCGAGTAATGGAATGAGAGTAGAAAGGTATTTATCGTAGAAAATTCTACAAAACCTTATGAGCACATCAGTGAAGATAAGCGGGGAGAGCAAACGCCTCATCGACACATTGCAGGCGAGGCTCGTCATCGCCACAGGGAAGAAGATCTCCCAGCAGGAGCTCCTAGACACGTTGGTGAGGCTCTCAACCGAACGGAAGGATGAACTTTTCGGCCTCATAGCAGGCGTCCGGCTCCCACTCACCCCCGAAGAAGTAGAGAAGCTGATGAAGATACCTACCGACTGGGGAGTTGAAACGAGAGAAGAGGAGATCGACACAATCCTCTACGGTCTGAAAAGCGCCAAACATGCAGAACCGTCTCCCTAAAGAGGCTTGAAGATGAGCGTATTCGTAGATACCGGTGTCTTCGTAGCCTTCCATAACACCAGGGACACAAACCACAAACGGGCACTGGGGCTCATGAGGTCGATTGTCGATGGAGAGCTGGGAACCGCATATACCTCAGACTACGTCTTCGACGAGGCTGTAACCACAACTCTCGTCCGTACAAGAAGGCCGGAGAACGCCCTGGCCGTTGGGAGAATGATCCTGGGTGAACTCACCGCGCCCTTCCTCGCGATTCTTAGGTTGGACGACGAGGCCTTCAAAGAGGCCTGGAGGCTCTTCCCCCAATACGCGGGGAGAGGATTAAGCTTCACGGACTGCTCCTCCATAACCCTCATGAGGACGGGAGGCATAGAGAGCATAGTCAGCTTCGACGCGGACTTCGACGGGATCGTGTCTAGAATCTCATAGAACCCACCCCAAGGCAGGAAGCATAAGGAGCCCATCAGTGACTGGGCCCTCATCGGCGTCTACGTCTTCAACGACAAGGTCTTCGACGCCGTCCGCAAGATCAAGCCCTCCTGGAGAGGCGAGCTGGAGATAACCGACACGATCCAGACGCTCCTCACCGATGGGCACAAGGTCAGCGTCCAGAAGGTTCAGGGCTGGTGGAAGGACACAGGCAAACCCGAGGACCTCCTCGAGGCGAACCAGTTCATCCTCCAGGAGCTCCAACCATACAATCACGGGAAAGTCGAGGAGACCGCCACCCTAACCAACGACGTCGGAGTCGGTGAAGGCACAGTAATCCACGGCAGAACCACGATCCGCGGACCAGTCATCATAGGCGAACACTGCGAGATGGGACCCAACGCCTACATCGGACCCTACACGAGCATCGGAGACCACGCCACCATCCGAAACACGGAGATAGAGAACACCATCATTATGAGCGGCGCACTCATCGACTGCGGAAAGCGCATCACAGACAGCCTCATCGGGAAGAACGTGGAGATAACCGACTCAAACCAATCCGTCCCCAAAGGCCACAAGCTAATACTTGGAGACCAAACAACAGTCACCCTCTAAACCACAAGACCTTAGAAGGTGAGAGAACTAGAAAGCTCGAGCGACTGAATCAGGGCAAGAAACCGGCCTTTTTCCATTAAAAATCCAAATCAGCTCCTTGAAGGAAAATGTTATGGCTGCCAAGAGTTAGCTAACCTCTTTTAGCTTTCTCCCGTAGGAGGTTCTCCATGGCCTCGACCCGAAGGCGAACAGCCTCCTTGACGAACTCCGCCCTGCTCGTATAGCCCAGCCCAGGCACCGCCACTAAACCATCCACGCGCTGCAGCAGCTCCTCAGGCAGCTGAATCGTCTTCCACTGGCGCTTAGAGGCCCCGGCCACCTTCACTGACCTTCCACAGATGTCGTTACATAGCTCACCTATGAGATACCCTTAAATCCCTATTGAGATATGAAATGACATATAAGTGAGCCATCCATAACATACAACGGATGATTACAAACACAACTACGAGGGAGACCGGAAGATTGCTCACCGAGCAGACCCTAAATGCACACCGGAACGCTTGAAGGCGATTCAACGATGAACCGCGTCAAAACTCCCCTTCGCCACGACCTGATGTATCTCAGGCTCATCGTCACCAAAGCCGTCAGCCTCCAAACAACAACGAACACAGACGAACGAACCACCCTCGGCGCCCTCCGAGACTACCTCACATGGCTCACAATCGACGCCATACAAGACAAACAGCTCGCACGAAAACTAGTCTCCACCTACGCGAGACTACAGGAAGAGCTCAACGCCGAAGCCAAGAAAAGGCTCGCCAACGACACAGACCCATCCGCCCCAGCGTACCACGAGGGATTCCTGCACGCCCTCGAGCAGACCCTGAGCTTCAAACACGGCGTAGACCTCCTCCTCGACGAGGAGATCACGCGCGGAGAATTCCTCGAATCCTGGGAACAAGTAATGAGAAGGCTGATACCGGTGGAGGAAGGGTGAACGAAGTTCGATCTAGAGAAGAAAGGGCTGGAGACGGCGCTCCTACCATGGCAGGCCGAGATGATGAGGCTGATCTGGGGCGTTGGAGGAGAGATCGACTCGAGGACCGCCCACACCCGTCTCAAGGGCTCCGCCACCCAGGTGAGCCGGGCCTCAGCCATAAACTTCCTCAAAAAGATGGCCGAGGAGGGATTCCTCGAGCACAGGGAGGTCACCTCGAAGGGGGGCCGAAAGAGGCTGTACAGGCCGAGCCGCGTCGCCCCCGACGAGGACGGCTTCAGGAGGGCCCTCGCCGGCAGGATCTTCGACAGGGTGAGGACTGAGCTGCTAGGCGACTCCATCGGCGGGATAGACCCGAAAAAAGACTAGATACAACCAGATAAACAGGCATAACCAGCGACGAATAACCCGGCACGGGCTCATCACATTACTATCGACAGCCCAAATAGAAACCTCAACAAGCAACCATATGACTCAAGGTGCCCGACGAGAAGCTGATCTACCAACCCCGCCCTCTTCCAGCCCTAGACCTTCAGCACTCTCAGACGCGGACTCGGCCTCCACGAAAACACGGTGCTCAGGGCGCTGAGGACACTCAAGGATCAACGTCACTTGGTCTAGGACGATAACTACTGGCGGATGTAAAAAAAGGATCTAGGACGAAGTTGTTTAGGCGCGTGATCACCCCGAATTCGTTAGAAAGTATTTATATATAAACCTACATTATTTTATCAGATTTCGCATGTGCAATAGAAAATCAATAAAAAAATATAGGGAAAGCCTATCGCGGAATGAGGCAAGAATCCTATCAGATCTGAGTTACAAAGGCAAGGGATTATTCACACTTGAAGATATTCGAGGGTACATTGAGAGCCCGAAGGACTTATTGCACAACTTAATTCGAAAAAATTGGATTTTAAGGATAAAAAACGGGGTATACCTAATAGCTCCGTTAGAAGCAGGTGAGCTTGGAGCACATAGCTATACAATCCACAGTTTTGTGATAGCCTCAAACCTCGTAAATCCTTACTACATTAGCCACTGGAGCGCTTTGAACTACTATGGCTTCACCGAGCAGATACCCCCCGCCGTCTACATTACCTCGACGAAACCGAGGAACAGGAGACGCATACTCGACACCGAGTTCATCTTCGTCACGGTTCCTGAACGCAAGATGTTCGGGATAACGGAGATTGAGATCGACAAAAACATGTTGAAGATATCGACACCGGAGAAGACGATCGTTGACTGCTTAGACCATCCTGAGCACTGCGGTGGAATAGGGGAAGTTGCAAAGGGGATCTACTTCGAACGTAATAATCTCGACTTGAAAACGGTCGTATCGATGGCCGAGCGAATGAGGAATCGAACAATAATAAAGAGGCTAGGATATATTCTAGACGTTTTCCGGCTTACAGAATATATTGAAATACTTAAAAAAATAGGGCTGTCTGAGGGATATTCCAAGCTAGACCCGAAGCTTCCGGATAAAGGAAAAATTAACGAAAAATGGGCAATACGAATAAACGCCGACATAAACCCTGAGCAGTGGACGAAATGATCTCAAGCTCCGAATTGAGGAAAATCGCAAGGGAGAGACATCTTCCTCTCGATCTGATAGAGAAGGACTATACACTAGGCTGGATCTTGTGGGGCGTAGCAAGAAGCTCCACAGCTTCCAACCTTGTTTTCAAAGGCGGGACAGCTCTTTCAAAGATATATTTTCCCCTCGACTGGCGCATATCTGATGATCTGGATTTCACATTAATCGGCGACCTCCCGCTAGGAACGGTATCGCAGGAATTAGTTGAGGAACTGCCCGGCATAGTAGCAGACGCCAGTACTGGGATACAGTTGATTTTCAAAGACAAACCCTTTGTGAATCCCGGCTATTCACAGACTAAGGTGCAATTCGTCGGTCCGATATCAAAAAACACGGTAAAAATCGAAGTGACAAAAGAAAGTTATATTGGAGATTCTAAGAGCGTCAAAGTCCCGAAGAAGTATGATTATGTGTCATTCGACGTACCCACCTACACCCTCAACAACATCTTGGCTGAAAAGCTCAGGACCTTAATCGAAAGAAAACGAATAAGAGACTACTATGACTCTTGGAAGCTTCTGAAGTTGAAAGTGGTAGACCCCAACCGAGTAGACTATCTCTTCAGAAAAAAATGCGAGGGTAAGGGAATATCGTTTGAAGGATTGGAACAGTTCTTTCCCGAAGACATTGTTGAGAATCTGAAGCCGCATCTTCCCGATCTGACACGAATGACCGCTGAACCGCTACCCACGTTAGAAAAAATGATTAACGAGCTAAGAACCAACCTTAAAACCGTGATTATTTAAAATTCAAGGGGAACGTTTGGAACTGAGAAACGCCAAATATTCAATATATAGCGAGGATTTCGAAAAACCCGTAAAACCTGAGAACGAACTGACGCTTGTTTATAAGGAGTTAAATACTCTGAGAAGTTGGAGAGAGGTTAATCGAAATCCTCGTTATTAAAATTCTAACTAATTTTTGGTACTGTCCTACTTTAGATGCATTAACACTTTTTCCAGTTTTCCCGCAGCTTTTTTGAATATGTAGAGGCAAAACCCTCAATTATAGAAGGTTTTTCCGCTAAAATCTGGGACACGGCGCGATTCTTAAACCCAGGAAATAAATCATCTGAATTAGGACAGTACCCAGTAATCCACGGCAGAACCACGATCCGCGGACCAGTCGTAATCGGCGAACGCTGCGAGATAGGCCCAAACACCTACGTGGGCCCCTACACCAGCATAGGCGATCACGTCAAGCTAGCCAACACCGAGATCGAGAACAGCATAGTCATGAACGGTGCCCGAATCGACTGCGGGAAGAAAATAACTGACAGCTTAATAGGGAAAGACGTGGAGATCCTCGACTCCACGCAGAGACTTCCTGAAGGCCACAGGCTAATAGTGGGGGATTCGTCGAAAGTCACCCTTTGACATAAGTGAACCGGGCACGAAACCAATTCTAACATCCACGCTGCACAGCCTCTAAAATAGAATCGAGGTAGTCAAAAAAGACAAGCTGAAATACTAAGAACTCTAGAACAATCGTAAAGGGACTAACCCTAAGCGTTATGGCAGGCGACGCGCGCGCCTAGTATGACTCTACACCCACTCCCTCGATGCCCTCAAAGTGCCTCAGATTCCGGGTCAACACCTTCTCACCGCGAACCTTAGCGATCCCCGCGATCATTGCGTCCTCCGGATCAACCGCGGAGCCAAGCCGCTTCCTCTCCCCGTAGATCCGTCCGCCAGCTGAAGCCGACTCATAGTCGAGCGGCAGGAACGGGAGAGACTCCAGAATCGCTAGTATCCTCACCTTCTCCACATCAGGCCTCCTGCTCATGGATAAGCCCACGTAGAGTTCGAACACGGTCGGCGCTGAGACCATTATGGGCGTACCACTAGCCTCAATCGCCCTCGCCTTCTCAACCGCAGCCGCATCGTTGACCATGATGTCAATGAGGAAAGACGTGTCAGCCAGCAATACTACCCAACCCTACTCTCCGTTGACTTGACCCTCTTTGAGCTCGCTTCGCGGAGCTCCTCGACCTCTCCGCGGATCTCCTTACCCTCCACCTCGGTGATTGTACCCGCCAGCTCGAGTATCGATCTCTTCTTAGTGAGTCGGTTCACGACCTCCGTGAAGCTCTCGTTGGGCCTCTTAAATGCGGCGAGTCTCTCGTAGGCTTCCTCTGAGATGGAGATGTTCTTGGTGCCCATGATTACTCTATGTGGGTATGTGTGTGTATGTTTTTAGGGTTTTCGTTTACGCTCACTGACGACGGAAACCAGTTCTAGCTTCTACGCTCCACGACCCTCAGAATCGACTCGAGAGCCTAATAAATGAACAAACCCCAAAACTCGAGGAGCTTTTCCACGAAAAAATAGTAATACTCTCATCAAGCACCAGCCGAGAAACCCTGGAAATACTTAAAAAATTAGGCTACGAAGCCAGCTATGAAGATAAAAGCGTAGCCAGCACCTACGTACTTGCCCTGCGCCGAGCAACTGAAAAAAAGGTCGAGCCCATCTTCTACTGCGACCTCGACAGAGCCCTCCACTGGATGAAGACCTACCCGGACGAGATCTTGAAGTTCATACAAACCCCGATAAAGAACGACTTCATACTCTTCGGCCGCACCAAACGGGCGTTCAACACACACCCTGAGACACAAACCCTCACCGAAGGCATCGGAAACAAGATCACCTCAAAGATACTGGATTTCCCAGACACCCGCGACGTTCTAGGAACGACCTGGCTCCTCACACCTGCCCTCGCAAAACAAGTCCTCGAAAAAGAGCCCAGCAATCAATACGGCTTCTACATCGAATGGCCCATCACCTTCTGGCGCTCGGCTAAAAACCCGCGCTACATCGAAGTCGAAGGATTAGAATGGGAGACCCCCGACAGATACCGACGAGAGATCCAAAACCATGGTCTAGAAAGCTGGAAAAGAGCCTTCCAGACACCAGAGGAATGGCGAAAAAGAGTGATAATGCTTCGAGATTTCATAGACACCGTAACGAAATATCAAGAACTAAACGAAAGCTAATTACCATTCTTCACTACCTAAACCTCTGTTTGAAAAGTATGAAAATTAAGCATGAAGAGGATTCCAATTAACCTCCTTCCGGATTTTGAGAGTATTTAACCCCTTATAAGTAAAGGTCCAGTCAAGACTGGATTTCAAGGGTCATTCGGAATCCTCATAACTTATATTTGACATCAACGAAGAGTTATCCCAACGGATGAACATGAGGTTCAACGTAATTCTAGAGGTGGCAGAGGAAGGCGGATACACGGTCTTCGTCCCTTCGCTCCCAGGCTGCATCTCCGAGGGGGAAACAAAGGAAGAGGCGCTGAAGAACATAAGAGAAGCAATAGAAATATACCTCGAATCAAAGGACGAGGACATCACAGTATCAGAGGGCGCAGAGCTGGCTGAGGTCACCGTGTGATGGCACTCCCAGTGATATCTGGGAGAGAAGCGGTCAAGGCACTTTGCAGAGCTGGGTTCAGAGTCGTTAGACAAAGAGGAAGCCATGTCAGACTTGAGAAGATGAAGGAAGACAGGATGATCAAACTGACGGTGCCGCTTCATAAGAGCCTGAAGAAAGGGACGCTGAGAAGGATAATCGAGGATGCCGGGTTAACCGTCGAAGAATTCAACGGATTACTCTGAAAGCCTTCGAGTGCGCCTATAAACGGACGGCAAAGTTCTCTCTTCGCCCCTTTCTACTCCTTGGAGACCTGGAAGGGACCTAGAGATCACCGACACCGTCCGGACTCCTCTCGCAGACGGAGCCGAGGTGAACGTACAGGGAGTTCAGGGATGGTGGAAAGACGCCGGCAAACCGGGGGACCTCCTCGAAGCCAATCCGCTCATCCTACGGGGGCTGAAACCCTGCAGCCGCGGCGGCGCCAGGGAAGGCATGGCCTCGTCAACAACGTGAGAGTAGGAACCATCACCTCGAAACGACAACATGAGGGGAGAATGAGAGGAGGAGAACGCACGAACCACGGGATGTTTTTTTTTCGCCTTATAACAAGCCACCTGTTATATCGCCACGTGAAAAAACGTAGGGGAGTACCATGCCCTGGCCATTTTCTCAGCCATAGAACGAGGATCAAGCCCTCATGGAGACAAAGGAGAAGAGACCCGCACCCAGCCGATGGTCCAATTAAGCGCCTCAACCCCGCCGCCACCGACATTTTCGAGGCAAACCAGCTCATCCTACAGGAGCTCCAGCCATACAATCACGGGAAAGTCGAGGAGACCGCCAGCCTAACCAACAACGTGGGAATAGGCGAGGGAACCACAATCCACGGTAGAACCACGATCCGCGGACCAGTCGTGATCGGTGAGCACTGCGAGATAGGCCCAAACACCTACATCGGGCCATACACAAGCATCGGAGACCACGCCACCATCCGAAACACGGAGATAGAGAACACCATCATTATGAGCGGCGCACTCATCGACTGCGGGAAACGCATCACAGACAGCCTCATCGGGAAGAACGTCGAGATAACCGACTCAAACCAATCCGTCCCCAAAGGCCACAAGCTAATACTGGGAGACGCCTCCCGGGTAACCCTCTGACGACGGAGACCTCGGAGGCGACACCGATGCTCACCTTCACCTCCACCATCCACGACCCAGACAACAGGCTGGGCCACCTCATCGAGGAAGCCGGAGACCGCCTTAGAAACCTATTCGCCTCTGCGTCGGTAGCCTACACACCCAAAACCAATCCAGTGACAGTAAGCCAACTAAGAGAAAGAGGGTACTCCACCTTCAGGGCCGAGGACTCGGTCATCAGCAGCTACCAAACGGCCCTAAGCCGAGCGCTTACACCCGATAACGAGAGCCGTGCGCATGGATACACAACCCTCCGCCAAACTGAAAAACGATACTCTACTCTCAGACGAAGGCTCCCCCGAGATCTCCAGACCCGATATAACCTGAACTAGTGAGAATCAGAGAACACTTAAGTACCCAATATTATATCTATTTAATAGATAATATGATATATCAAATAGATAGACTATTCGGCTCCAGGACAAGGGTAACGCTCCTAACCAAACTCCTGATGAACGCCGACAGAAGCTACTACCCAAGGGAGCTGTCGAAAGAGCTGAAAATACCATATAGCATGCTCTACAAGGAGAAGAACACCCTCCTAAGCCTCGGCATACTAAAGGAAGAGAGAAAAGGAAAGATCAACCTTCTCTCCGTGAACAAAAATCTCCCCTACTACCCTGAACTCAAAGGAATCGTGATGAAGACAACCGGACTAGCCGGTGTTACCGCCGACTCCCTACACGCCATATACGGCGTAAAATACGCCTTAATCTACGGTTCCTTCGCCAACGGAGAAGAAACAGGATCCAGCGACGTGGATCTACTGATAATCGGCGACACGGACGAGGAGAAGATCTTGGACGCGGTGACCAAGGTCGAGAAAACGACAGCGCGGGAAATTAACTACATCCTCTGGAGCGAGAACGAGTTTTACGACAGAGTAAGGGAGAAGCACCATCTCCTTATCAACATGGTGAGTAAAAGAGTGATAATGCTGGTGGGGAACGAGGATGAGTTTAGAGGAACTGTTAAGGGATAACACCATAAGAAGAATACCTCCAGATACCGCTCTGGCTACGCGTACCCTTAAGCGTACCAGTAGGGACATAGCAACGGCTAAGACACTAATCCAGAACGGGGACTTCGACTGGGCACTAGCAATAGCCTATAACGCAATGCTCTCCGCAGGCCGCGCCCTCATGTTCAATCAAGGCTATAGACCATCAAGTACCGAAGGACATGTTGCAGTCATCAAATACCTGCAAGTTGTGCTAGGCTCCGAAACCGACAACAGGCTTGTAACAATTCTAAACGGGATGAGGAAGAAGCGGCACCGAATAGTTTACGAGGAGATGGACGTCGTGTCCGAGGACGAGGCAAAGCGAGCGGTCAAGTGGGCTGAGGAATTCGTCGAGAAGATAGGGGCGATGACTAAAAATCTTCCCGAGTCCTAGAGATCTAAGACTAAGTCAAACAGTTCAGTTCCCTGAGTTACTTATCTCGAAAATATTCGGCGAGGATGGACCTGATGGTCTCCTGGATCGTATCAAGTCTCCTCCGATCCCTCTCCTTCTCCAAAGCCTTACCCATAGCCTCCGGGACGCTCATCGTAAATTTTGCCATCCCCGTATATCACCAGACCTCTAAGGAATTCCGTAGAAGTATTTAAATCGGGGTGAACCCAAAGACACCAATAGACTTAGAAAGACATCTCAAGAATTCCACAGATGTATGAGAACAACGTACCAGAGGGGGGACGAGACGACGAATTGAACAACCTCAAACTACACCTGATTCGGCTTAGGCCGAGAGTGAAACACCACGATCATAGGGCTAGGTGACCTCTAATTGAAGAAATCCGAGATTTTTCGCCACGACCTTATATTTCTCAGGCTCATCGTCACCGAGGCCACCAGCCTCCAAACAACAACGAACACAGACGAACGAACCACCCTCGGCGCCCTCCGAGACTACCTCACATGGCTCACCACAGACGCCATGCAAGACAAACAGCTCGCACGAAAACTGGTCCCCACCTACGCGAGACTACAGGAAGAGCTCAACGCCGAGACAAGGAGAAGGCTCGCCCACGACACAGACCCATCCGCCCCAGCGTACCACGAAGGATTCCTCCACGCCCTCGAGCAGACCCTGAGCTTCAAACACGGCGTAGACCTCCTCCTAAACGAGAAGATCACACGGGAAGAATTCCTCGAATCCTGGGAACAAGTAATGAGAAGGCTGACACCGGTGGAGGAAGGGTGAACGAAGTTCGACCTAGACAAGGACGGGCTGGAGACGGCGCTTCTGCCGTGGCAGGCCGAGGTGATGAGGCGGATCTGGGAAGCCGGAGGAGAGATCGACTCGAGGACCGCCCACAACCGACTCAAGGGCTCCGCCACCCAGGTGAGCCGGGCCTCAGCCATAAACTTCCTCAAAAAGATGGCCGAGGAGGGATTCCTCGAGCACAGGGAGGTCACATCGAAGGGGGGCCGAAAGAGGCTGTACAGGCCGAGCCGCGTCGCCCCCGACGAGGACGGCTTCAGGAGGGCCCTCGCCGGCAGGATCTTCGACAGGGTGAGAACGGAGCTGCTGGGCGACGCCGTCGAGGAGCCGACCTGAACCCGTAAAAACCAGATGAAGGAACCATCACTGGAGATCCCTTGAGAGGCCGCGCCTCAAATTACAGCCCCGTGAAAAAACGTAGGGTGTACCTTACAATGGCTGAAAAACCAGCCAGAAAACGAGTCCCATGCGCCGCCGCCGCGAATCCTGCCACGAGGCTATGCTCCTCTGACCCCCTCAACCATCCCGATAGGAATAATCTTTTCAGCGTTCCCTCTCTCCAGGAATTTAGCTTAAATATCTCGTTTTCGGATACTGTTTCGTATGGACAACGTCCACGTGAACGCTCTGGGCAGAGTTCCCGTCAGCGATCAGCCTCTAGAGATAGTTGAGCGCAAGGGCCTAGGCCACCCCGACACCATATGCGACTCCGTCATGAACTCCATAAGCGTGGCTCTCAGCAAGGAGTACATCAAACGCTTCGGCGCGGTTCTCCACCACAACCTCGATAAGAGCCTCCTCGGCGCCGGGGTCACCGCTCCGCGTTTCGGCGGGGGCTCGGTGTCCAAGCCTATGCGCTTCGTCTTCGGCGACAGGGCCACCTTCACGGTCCCCGGCTACGACCCCGTCGACGTCTTCGGCATCGCTAAGGATACGGCGAAGAGGTGGTTCAAGGAAAACCTCCGCTTCGTCGACCCCGAGACCATAGTCTTCGACTCGGCTATCAACCAGGGCAGCGGCAACCTCACGGACATCTTCAACCGCAAGACCCAGAGATACCTCGGCTCCAACGACACCAGCGCAACCGTAGGCTACGCCCCACATACGCCCACCGAGAGCCTCGTCCTAGCCCTGGAGAAGCATCTCCAAAGCCCCTCTTTCCACAGCGAGTATCCGAGCGCCGGCGAGGACGTCAAGGTGATGGCTCTCCGGGAGGGCGCCAACCTTGACCTCACAATAGCCATGGCTATGGTCGACCGCTTCATAGACTCCGAGCAGAAGTACTTCTCCCTCAAGGAGGAGATCACCCAAGAATTAGGCGGCTTCTTCTCAAGGTACCAGGAGCGGAACAAGCTAACCTTCCTCACCATAAACTACAAGCTCGATGCTCTGGATGCTCCGGGCAGGGGGGAAGACGGCTGCTACCTCACCGTTACCGGCACGAGCGCGGAGAGCGGCGACAGCGGCCAGGTCGGCAGAGGCAACGACCCAGCCGGCATCATCCCCCTGAACCGCCCCATGGCCTCCGAGGCGGCGGCGGGCAAGAACCCTGTTAGCCACGTCGGGAAAATCTATAACCTCCTCAGCTTCAGGTTAGCTAATCGCATCTACGACGACGTGCCGGGGTGCCGCGAAGTATACACTTGGCTCCTCAGCGAGATCGGTCGCCCGATAAACGAGCCTAAGACCGTCAGCGTCCAGATAGTCCCCGTCAGCGGCATAGACAAGCATATGCTAGCCTCCGCTGAGGAAGTTGTAGCCGACGAGTTCGAGCACCTGGACGAGTTCTGCAGGTCCCTCTTCGAGGGCGTCACAGCCAGTGTGTGCTAACCCGAACATCCTGATAGCCGGCGTTGACGGGTACCTTGACTATCCCCTTACTATACACCCCTCCAAAGGGTCATAAGGTTCATGGGATTGATAACTTCAGCTGTTGCAACCGAGTCTCTGAGGTCGGCGATCAGTCCGCAACTCCAAAATATCCGCCAGCGCGTGGCAGCTTGGAAGGGCGCGAGCGCAGCATCATAAAGTTCTATGCGGGCGACTCGACTCACTTCGACTTCATCGACTTGGTTGTTGAGAAGAGCCGCTCTGACTGCGTGGTTCACCTCAGCCAAGACCACGTATTCATCACCTTATGTCTAAAGACGACTCGATGATCCACTCTTTCCTCCGCCCCCTGCGCCTCCCCAGGTAACCGTAGACCTCAAGCTTACCGATCAACCTGCTCACATACGCCTCGGCCAACCCCAGCAACCTAGATACCTCCTTCTGGTTCACCCCCTCCCTCCCCCTCACAAACTCCAGCACCCTCACGGCGTCGAGCCTCTGGCGCCCCTCAAGGAAACGGCTGAGCTCAAGATCCATCTCCTCCACCATCCTCTCCACAGTGATGACCCGCCTCACGAGATCAGGCGTGAACCTCTTGTTCTCCCCGTAGAAGGATTCCTCGAGGCAGTAGGCTAGATACCTCTGAAACCGCCGGAACACCCCTCCGCGTCATCGACGCGACGAGCATGAGGAACTCCTCAGCGAACGGGTCGCAGGATCCAAACCTCATCTCGAAAGCCTTCACCAGCTCCTCCGGTCTCAACCGCTTCAGCTCGAAAACCTCACCCTTCCCCCTCAGGTAGTGCCCCCCGAACAACTCCTTCTGCACCGCGATCACCACACACTTCCTGAAGGCGCCACCAAAGTAAACGCGCTCACCTATCAAGTCGAGGTGCCTCATCATCTTCCCCGCCCCGTCCGTCCCGTAATCAGGGAGATCGATGAGAAGCACGTCGCACGACTCGAAGGCCTCCTAGTCATCCTTCGTGGGGCGGGAGCTCCACCTGATGTAAAGCCCCTTCAAATCCCACGACCTCAGCCTACTGCTCAGACTCATCAGCGTCCTCGTCTTCCCGGTCCCCTGGTGCCCCACCAGGAAGAAGAGCCCCTTCGACCCACACACTATCCTGCTCAGAAGACTCGCAACCGGAGGCGTCATGAAAAAACAGCCGAACGGGTACTCGGAGTCGTCCTCTGCGACGTACCTCGTGGCCCAGGAATAGACCTCGCCCATCCTCTTCGCGTAAGCATCCTGGGACATACCCTTAAACTATATAATTAAATAAATATAAAACATAATCACGACAGAGAAACTTGCTACACCTCATGGAAATACTCGATCTCATCAAGGCAGTCGACAGGCTAGAACTCATCATGCTCCACAGCCAGCTCGAAGACCTCCCGGCGGAGGACCTCGGAGAGGAGGAGCGCGTCCCCACCCTCCTCGCCGAGTACGAGGCAGCCAAGGGCGAGGTAACGCCCCTGAAGGAGTACCTACGAATAAACGGCGTCGACCCCGCCAAAACCCGGCTCTACATCCCCCAGGAAGCGCAACTCCACCTCATGCTAAGAACAAAAAACAACCAAACTGAAGCACACATCTCCAACAGAGCAAAAAAACAAATAGAAAAAATGGACGAACCACGACGAAACGACGCAATAACCACCCTAACACAACTAACCAACTTCCCAGAAAAAACAATCATAGAAAACCTCAAAAAAATAAAAACCATGAAACACACCTATAAAATGAAGAAAAACAACACCACCATAATCTTCAACTACAAAAAAAGAAAACAAACAATGCAAATACTATACATACGAAACTAAACCTAACCACCCCACCAACCCCCAGACCCTCTTCAGACCCCCCAGACCCCCCCTTTAGACCAACCGACCGCCCCCCCAACCACAAATCCTGTTCAACGAAAACCCAGAAAAAACCCTAAAAACAAAAAACAAGCCCAAAAAAGGGAAAACTCGAAAAATAACCCCCCCTAACGTGACACCCCTCAAACCTAAAAAAAAGAAAAAAGGGCAATATTATGAAATTTAAAAAACACAGGACCACACCCAGAGCGTCCTGAGTAGAAAACCTAAGGCAACAATTCAACTCCACCCAATAATTGCTTCGTAGAAATCGACATATGTTTCCACTAATCGAACAAAGCTAATAAGGCTCCCACCTAACTGAAACTGGAGACCCCAATTGAACGATAAGACACTCGGCTACACGATCATGGCCGCAACGATCCTAGTAATGGTCGGCTACTTCATCTGGTCCTTCGCACCCTGGCTCGGCGCCTCCTTCGCCTGGCTCACCCCCTATACGGAGTGGGCCTACAGGCTCCCAATCCTAGGAGCAGCCTACATCATGTTCCTTATTGTCCTCTGGATTGGCTACACTATGGCGACCACGCCACCCCCGATCCGCCTAGAGAGCTCCCTCGACATTGAGTTCGAGGACGAGGAGAAAGAGAAAGAGGAGAAATAACCTCCAAGAGAACCCGGTCTGTTCCCTATGGCGAGTGTCGTCTATCGCTTCAACCTCGTCGTCATCGGCTGCAACAGCGAGATAGGCCCAAACACCTACATAGGCCCCTACACCAGCATCGGAGACGGTTACACCATCCTCAACACCGAGATCGAGAACAGCATCGTCATGAGCGGAGCACACATCGACTGCGGCAAACGGATAACAGACAGCCTCATCGGCAAGAACGTCGAGATCGTGGACTCCGCCAAGAACGTACCCAAAGGCCACAAACTGATATTAGGAGACCAATCAACAGTC